>Ga0315298_1006280_pt1 | contig 16293 bp, 15 predicted proteins | sample WHS_1_MG_FD_203077 | JGI IMG/M metagenome (GOLD analysis project Ga0315298, IMG submission 203077) | Extremophilic microbial mat communities from Washburn Hot Springs, YNP, Wyoming, USA - WHS_1_MG | ecosystem: Environmental > Aquatic > Thermal springs > Hot (42-90C) | place: USA: Wyoming...
AGGCAGGACCTGCTGAGCAAGCAGCACACATCAAAAAGTCCCTGTTTCCTACGACGATCTCCCCATTAGTTCCAAGGTCAACAAAAAGGGTTAGATCCTCCTCAGCGGCGATAAAACTTGCTAAGACCCCGGCGGTAATATCTCCTCCAACATAGCTTGCCACTGAAGGTGAAAATTGAAAGACCGCTGAATAGGGGCTAAAGCCAATTTCTTTGGCTAAAAGCGGTGGATAATATTGAGCAACGGGCACATAGGGATGTTCCCTTAAATACCGAGGCTCAAGCTCTAAAAATAGATGGGTCATAACCGTGTTTCCAGCAAGGGAAAAAAGCTTAACCTCTGATGAGGACCTCCCTGCCTGCTTTAAAAGCTCTTCAGTAAGCACATGGATCTTTTCCTTCACTCGTTCTGAAAGTAGTTTTAGCCCATCCTTTTTCTTGCAAAACTCAATTCGGCTTATCACATCTTCGCCAAAACTTATCTGAGGGTTATAATCAGAGGTTTGAGCTAAAACCTCTCCGGTTGAAAGGTCTACAAGCTCAAGCTGCAAAGTTGTTGTCCCAAGGTCTATGGCTACACCAAGGGGACTAATTTCAGGTTTATCTAAATCAAAAAGAAGTTTATATCCTGTAAAAGGGTCTTCATACCAAAAAAAGGTAGCACGAAAGGCTTGAGCCCTAAGAACATGGGGGAGCTTCCTTAAGAATTCAAGCTCAACCTTAAAATTATCACCTACGGAAGGCTTTAGAGCAAGAAGGACGCGAGATAGGTCTGGCATGTTGTCTTCAAGGGATGGTGGTTTTAGAGAAAGAGATGCCCAGTTGAGAGGCGAATATAAAGGAAAGCTTTCTTTCCTTTCTATGGCTTTAGCAAGAACCCTATCCTTCCTTAAAAGGGCTTTCCGGTCGTATTTACTCTCAACGGGAATGCGAATTACAACATCGGTCAAAGGAACAGTTGTGCAAGCTTTATAATATATCCCATCAACCTTTTCGCCCTGAACCTCTCCCTTCTCGAGGATAACCTTACATTTCCCGCAGGCACCTAAACCACCGCAGCTTGCGTTGATGTGGATACCAAGACGCATGGCAAGCTCAAGGATGGTCTCGTAGGGATAGGCATCAGCGGTAACTTGATAGGGCTCAATGGTGACCTTTGGCATGGCTATCTTCTTAAGTTCCCTCTTCCCATGAAGAAAGGTATCTTTCCTGCTCTGGGGTTAGCTCATCGATCTTTATCCCCATAGATGATAGTTTTAGTCTGGCAACTATTCTATCTATCTCGGGGGGCACTGGATAGACTTTCCTTTCGAGCTTTCCTCTATTCTTTACTAGGTATTCAACGGAGAGAGCTTGGTTAGCAAAGCTCATGTCCATGACTGCGGAAGGATGCCCTTCGGCACAGGCAAGGTTGACAAGCCTACCCTGCGCAAGAAGGTAGACCTTTCTTCCGTCCTGTAAGGTATACTCCTCGACCTCAGGCCTAATGGTTCTTACGCTTTTTGCCAACTCTCTTAAGGCTGGGATATCTATCTCCACATCAAAATGCCCAGAATTAGCAATGATAGCGCCGTCTTTCATCTTAAGAAAATGTTCGCGCCTAATGACTGATTTGTTTCCAGTTACAGTGACAAAAAAATCGCCAAGCTTTGCAGCCTCATCCATCGGCATAACTAAATAACCATCCATCACTGCCTCAAGGGCTTTAAGAGGGTCAACCTCAGTAACAATTACCCTTGCCCCCATACCTCTTGCCCTCATGGCTAAACCCTTTCCGCACCAGCCGTATCCGCAGACCACAAAGTATGAGCCGGCAAGAAGCCTATTTGTCGCCCTAAGTATTCCGTCGATCGTTGATTGCCCAGTGCCATACCGATTATCAAAAAGATGCTTCGTTAAAGCATCGTTTACGGCTATGATAGGATAAAGAAGCTTCCCCTCGGTAGCTAGAGCCCTAAGCCTTATAACTCCCGTTGTAGTTTCCTCTGTCCCCCCGATGATTTCGGCTGCCTGCTCTGGTCTTTCTTTATGAAGGGTTGAAACAAGGTCCGCTCCATCATCTATGGTTATGTGGGGCTTAGCATCAAGAACCGCTTTGATGTGCTTATAATAAGTGTCCCTGTCCTCGCCCCTTATGGCAAAGACTGGCACTTCAAAATGCTTAACCAAGGCAGCTGCTACCTCATCCTTAGTTGAAAGAGGGTTTGATGCGCAAAGATAAACCTCTGCCCCCCCTTCTTTAAGGGTCCTAACAAGGTTTGCCGTCTCCGTGGTAACATGAAGGCATGCCCCAACCCTCACATCTTTCAAAGGCTTTTCAGCAGCAAACCTCTCCCTAATCTGCCGTAAAACTGGCATGTCCATCTCTGCCCATTCAATAAGCCTTAGCCCTTTATCAGCCAAAGAAAGGTCTTTAACATGAAATTCCATTTTAGCCCCCTTTATTTATCAAACCCAGCAAGCTCTTTTATCTTTTCTACCATATCAAGCTTTTCCCAGGTAAACTCAGGCTCGTTCCTTCCAAAGTGACCGTAGCAGGCTGTTTTTCGGAAGATTGGTCTTCTTAGGTCTAAGTATTCGATCATGTGTTTAGGCTTAAAGTTGAACAGTTTGTTGATGATGTCCAAAATCTTCTCAACAGGTATGGTTTCAGTTCCGTAGGTGTTAACATTTATGGCTAAAGGCTCTGGTATCCCAATAGCATAGGCAACCTGCACCTCAAGCTCACGAGCAACTCCTGCGGCAACAAGGTTTTTGGCTACATACCTGGCATAGTAAGAAGGTGTTCTATCAACCTTTGTTGGATCCTTACCAGAGAAGGCGCCACCGCCATGATGCCCTCTTCCACCGTAGGTGTCAACGATGATCTTTCTTCCCGTCATGCCACAATCAGCAAGCGGTCCTCCGATGACGAACCTTCCCGTTCCGTTGATGATAATCCGAGTATCAGGCTTTAAATGCTCTGGGGCGATAACCTTTTTTATCACCTCTTCATAAATGGCTTCGCGGAGCTCCTTTAGAGTTACCGTAGGCTCATGCTGAGCAGCGATAACTATGGTATGCACCTCAACGGGTCTTCTATCTTCGTATCTAATAGTGACCTGAGTTTTACCATCTGGTCTAAGGAAGGGTAAAATACCCTTTTTTCTTACTTCAGCAAGCCTCATCGCTAATCTATGAGCATACCAGATGGGCATGGGCATGTAATCTGGCGTTTCGTCGCAGGCGTAACCAAACATCAACCCCTGGTCTCCTGCTCCAATCTCACCATCCCGTTCAATTCCCATAGCAATGTCAGGGCTCTGCCTATCTATGCTTATGAGCACAGCACAGGTCTGCCAATCAAATCCAAGGTCTGAATGATTGTATCCTATCTCTTTGACCACGCCACGAGCCACTGTAGGATAATCTATCCTTGCTTCTGTTGTTATCTCTCCGGCGATTAAGATCATACCAGTGTTTACTAAAGTCTCGCAGGCTACTCGAGCATAAGGGTCTTTCTCTAAGATGGCATCAAGGATGGCATCAGATATCTGGTCTGCTACCTTATCTGGATGCCCCTCGGTTACAGACTCTGAAGTAAAAAGAAAGTTCTTCACCAGCATTTTACCCTCCTTCCCAGTTTATTAGAGAAGATTAATTTAATATATTTCGAAAATTTCACAAGGAGAAACGAGACTTTTTTATCAGTGGTTATAGAATTTTGTATCAAGAACTGCTTAAGCGTATTATCTCGAGCGTAGCACCCCCCTCTAAGTTAGTTCGAAGCCCAAAGAGGTGAGTATTTGGCAATTTTTTAAAGTTTTAATAAAAATTATCAATTAATTCGTCTCTACTCATTGAAAAAATTTATTGGTTTTTAAAGTAGTTAGCTGATAAATTTTTAAAAAAAAGGGAGGAGGTTTGAGCCTAATGAAAACCGTAGACGCTAGAAGCTTGCCCTGTCCCCAACCTGTAATTCTCACCAAAGAAGCCCTGGATGAAATTAATCAAGGAGAAACTATAACAGTCCTAATCGATAGCGAGGTTTCCTTAGAAAATATTAAAAAATTTCTTTCAGCCCAGGGGCATAAGCTTCTTGAAGCAAAGAAGAAAGGCGATGTATACGAGCTAACAATTGAAAAAGGAACAAGCCCTGGCGTATCCTACGAGATAACCTGCCCGGTTAGCGTTGAAGAAAAACCAAAAGAACTCTTTTTAATCATTGCAACCGATGTGATAGGTAGGGATGAGGAGTTGGGCAAGGTCCTTATGAAAGGGTTTCTTGAAACCCTACTTGTAAGCGAGGAACTACCGCAAAGGATGTTTTTTATGAACACCGGGGTTAAGCTCACCACTGAGGTTGATTATGCGGTAGACATCTTAAAAAAGCTTGAAGAAAAAGGGGTTGAGGTTTTTTCCTGTGGAACCTGTTTAAAATATTATCAGCTTGAGGATAAGCTAAGGGTAGGAAAGAGAGCAGGCACAGATTTATACCTATCAGGGATGGTGGATTTTAAAAAGGTGGTTTTTATAGGCTAACTCTTAGAAAGATGCTTGAAAGCCTTTTGCCCAATATCTCTGCGGTAGAAAGCTCCGTCAAAATGGATAAGCGCGCAAGCTTGATAAGCCTTATCAATCGCTGAGCTCAAAGTCTCTCCAAACGCTGTGACTCCAAGAACCCTACCCCCATTTGTGTAAAAGGAGCCTCCCTCTTTTTTAGTGCCGGCATGAAAAACTATAACTCCAGGTATCTCCTTTGCTTTATCAAGCCCAGTGATGAGCTTTCCTTTTTCATAAGACCCTGGATAGCCGTTGCTTGCCATCACAACGCAGACCGCCCAATCTTTACTTTCTTTTAGTTCTACTTCAGCCAATTTGCCCTCAAAGGTAAGAGTTATGACCTCAAGCAGGTCGTTTTCAATTCTTGGAAGGATGGCTTGAGCTTCAGGGTCGCCAAGTCTGCAGTTAAACTCAAGAACATAGGGGGTATCCTTTGCGATCATGAGCCCTGCATAGAGGAAACCAAAATAAGGATGTCCTTCCTTTTTCATAGTCTTAAGAATAGGGGCTATGACCTTATCTGATATGGCTTCCCGTAACCTTGGTGTGATCAAAGGTGCAGGGGAGTAAGCTCCCATACCCCCTGTGTTTGGTCCCTCATCATTATCAAGAAGCCTTTTATGGTCCTGAGAGGTAGGTAAAGCCTTGAAGGTTTCTCCGTCGGTAATAACTATAAAAGAAGCCTCCTCACCGCTTAGCTTTTCTTCTATAACAACCATCTTCCCAGCATCGCCAAAGATACGCTCCTCCATAATCTTTTCGATAGCTTGATAGGCTTCATCCAAGGTATCACAAACAAAGACCCCTTTTCCAGCGCATAAACCATCAGCCTTGATCACTATTGGAGCACCCTTTTTCTCAACATAAGCCCTTGCCTTTTCTGGGTCATCAAACACAGCAAAGTTTGCGGTAGGGACGCAAGCCTTTTTCATTATCTCCTTAGCAAAGGCTTTACTCCCCTCAAGTTGAGAAGCGGTCTTACTTGGTCCAAAAACTTTAATACCCCTTTCTTGAAGAAAATCAGCTACTCCTTTAACTAATGGCTCTTCTGGACCAGGGACAACAAGGTCTATGCCTTCAGCCCTACAGTATTGGGCTAACTTTTCAAAATCCTTTAAATCAATGCCTTGAGGTATTTCTGCGACCTCGCTTATGCCACCGTTACCCGGAATGCAGTAAAGCTTTTCTATGCTCTTACTTTTCTTTAAAGCCCAGCAAAGGGCATGCTCTCTTCCACCTCCTCCAAGGACAAGAACCCTCATAGATTAGCCCCTTTTCAGCTTTTTTTCGGTGAAGATAAAAGCTGAGAACAAAGCACATTTCATAAGGTCTGAAGGAACAAAAGGAATAACCGTAAGGACTAAGAGCTCTTTTAAGCTATTTACCAATCCTTGCTGAGAATATCCTGCTAAAAACCAAAGGGTTCCAAAGAGATAAACGAGGAGGTGTCCAAGTAGAGCTATAAAAAAGGTAGATGCAGGGTTGTTTAGTAATCCGCGTTCTTTTGCAAAGGATACAAAATAAACCATAAAGAAGAAGCCGATTAGATATCCTCCAGTTGGACCAGAAAGGATTAAAAGCCCGCCTTTTCCACCTGAAAAAAGGGGAAGCCCTATCGCGCCAAGCATTAAATAAAGAGAGACGGTCCCCAAGGCTAAAGGCAAGGGAAGATAGTAGGCTATAAAAAGTAAACCAAGAGTTTGAAGAGTTAACGGTACAGGGGTAAATGGTAGCGGAACTTTGACTTGGCTTAACAGGGCAAGAAGAATGACAAATCCAAGCGAAGTTAAAATTGACTTTGCTTTGAACACGGAAAGCTCCTTTACCATAATTGTCTTCCCCCCTTTTTTGGTAAGGGTAATTATAACATTTTATTTTTTATTTAGTCAAGCGGCCCATGGGCTCACTTACGGTCACCTCGAGCCCCTTTATCACCATGAACTAAAGGAGGAGTTTCTTTTTTCGTTTCAAAAATAATTAAAAATTTTCCGCTTTGACCACCGAGAATGATTAGGAAATATCACACCGAGCGAAGCAAGAGGTCCCTCGGTATCGTTACCGCACAAAACGGTTATACTAAATTTTACTTGGCTATAAGGAAGACAGAAAGCAATACAAATAATGCTAAGATTATTAAACAAAGTGGTGTAGCTTTATACATAAAACTAAAAATCATCAAATTAATGAAAGAAATGAAAATATACGCTATCAATGAGCTTCCTATGGCCTTTGTTTGATTAACAGGGGAGTAAAATTTCAGATATATATGTATACACCATAAGCTTATTAAAAAACCAGCAAAAAGATAGTAAAGTCTAAACAAAAATTCTAACATAACTTCTTTAGTTGATTTTCCTACCTTTGATAAAAATTGTAATCTCTGATAGAGCTCTTTGATAGTTAAAAATTTTAATGTTTTTTCAGTCACAACTAAAGTAGATGGATTGAATGGTAAAGGTCTTTCCTGCTTATCAAACTTTTTAGGCACAAAATTTTCACTTCTTTTTTGAACAACAAGCTTTTCAAGAACCCAGCTTCCGTTAGAATACAACATTGTCCCAGCCCAGATTATCTCTTCTATTTCTCCTTTTTGATTTATAGTAAGGTATAAAACATCCCCAAGATACTCTGCATTAGGCTCAAGAGGTTGAGCGATTAAAAAGTAATTTTCACCTTCGAAAAACAATTTCTTTTTTAAAAAAACTAATTCCTTTTTTTTGCCCAAAACTTTTCTTTCCCATACATCAACTGCATTCTGAAAGGCTAAGGGTGAAATATAGTTTAACAATATTCCAGAGAAAAAATTAAATAAGAACACGGATAGGAAGAGAATTTTATAGACAGTTCTCCTTGAATAGCCTAAGGAAAGCAAAGCCAAAAGCTCTTTTGTCCTAGTTAAATAAAACATAGTCAGAATAGTAGAAAAGGCTAATAAATAAGGGAATGCTTGATAAAAGTTAACTATACCTTTCCAAAAGAGATACTCTAAAAAGATTATGAACGGTTTTCTATATACTGAAAAAGTTGAATAACGCTCAAAAAAATCTATAACATTAAAAAAGATAAAAGTTATAGGTAGAAGAAATAAATTAATTTTTAAAAGCTCTTTAAATAAAAATTTAGTTGAAACTTTCATAAATAAGTAGCACCTTTTTTCTTAATATAAACATAAGAAATCCAGATTACTAAGGATATGCTTATGAAAAAGAGAAAGAACCCAACTAAAGGATAAAATTTGCCAGTTTCAGAAAAGGAGGTGCAGAAATTATAAAATCCAAAGAATAATAAATAGAAAAGAGAACCGATAATAAACAATAGAGTTCGTTGGGGAGCGTATATGATTAGACCTAAGAAAAAGGCTTGGGTCAACAAAAAAAGAGAGGTCAGCGGATAAAAAATTCTACCGTATAACTCAGTCATATATCTATAAATTTTTCTTTTATCTTTTTCTTTTTGGATAATCTCTTTAAGCTCAGAAAGTGTCATTTCTCCTCTTTTAATGTAGAAATCCTCTTTTTTTAACTCTTCTGTATCAAAAGATATTTCATAATACTTAAATTCCATAACTTCTATGCTACCGCTAACCTCTTTAAAAAAAGCATTACCTTTTTCTAATGTAAGCATCCCTTGTTTCAGCGCCAAAACCCCGCTTTTCGCAAAGTATATTCCTTTTTTCTCTTGTGTATCTTCTAAAACAAGAGTATCGTATAACCTCGTGCTACCATTTTCTAATGTCCTTTTAGCGTATAAAACTAGAGTATCTCCTATTGGAAATGGAGTCCTCTCTGGAATACTGCTTTCTATTAAACCTTTATACAAATTTATTTTTAAATCCTTTTGTAATCTTTTTGAAGCAGGAACGACCTCGATTGTTAAAAATAACAGAAGGAAAGAGATCATAAAACTAAAAAGAAAGATAACTTTTACAAAATGTTTTAAACTATAACCTAAAGAGAAGAGTGCAAGAATTTCCCTTTCATATTTCATCCTTTGGACTACAAAAAGAATGCTTAAATAGCCTGAAAATAACAAGGAAAAAGCGGATATTTCACCGATTGATGTTAAAAAAATAATAATTATGTCGAATAACGATAGTTGAAACTGACTAAGTTCAGTAAATATTAAAGTTGCTCTAATTGTGCCAATGAACAATAGAAGCAGACAAAAAATTATAATTGTATGATATAGATATTCTTTGATTTGATAATAGTAAAAAAGCCTCATTCTTAACCGAGCCCTGCATCAAGGATTAACATGCTAAGAAAACCTATCCCGAAGCCAAGGCTTGCAAAATCAGGGTTTTCCAATTTTTGGGCTGTGGGCAATATTTCTTCTATTACCACGAAGATCATGGCTCCCGCAGCTAAGCTCATTGCATAGGGTAAAAGAAACTTTGATATATCTATAAGAAAAGCCCCCAACAGAGAAAATATAGGCTCAACGATAGCTGAAACAAATCCGTAGAAAAAGCTTTGAAATTTCGAAAGACCTGCAGCTCTAAAGGCTAAAGCTAAAGCTAACCCCTCTGGTATGTTTTGAATTCCTATCGCTAAAGCAAGCTCAAGAGTAAGGGATACTCCAACGGCTAATCCCTCTGGTATGTTATGAATAGTAACCGCTAAAAATAAGAGCACGCTTTTCTTAAGTTGTATTGCTGGACCCTCCTTTTCTAAAGAAGTCACGCCAGGATGCAAATGAGGTGTGATCATATCGAGCAATCTAAGGATTGCTACTCCGAGGATAAAACCAAAGCTAAGCTTCAATGCAGAAATTATCGACCCTTCTCCAAAGATTTTGATAGAAGGTAAAATCAACGAAAAGAAGCTTGCTGAGACCATTACACCTCCGGCAAAGCCAAGAGAAAGACAGAGAAACTTACGAGGATTGCCCCTCGTCAAAAAGATTAAGCTTGCACCTAAACCAGTTAAAAAAAAGGTTAGCAGTCCATAGTATAGAGCTTTTTCCATGGTGATGAGAACTCCAAGCTAAGACGGATTTGCAGAATTAGAACGCTCTAACACCACTGTGACCGGACCATCGTTTATCAACTCAACTTCCATGTGAGCCCCAAAAATACCAAGCTTTGCCCTTGTTCCTCTTTCTTCGATCAAATCTCTTAGCTTAAGAATTAAACCTTCGGCAAGCCTAGGTTCCTCTGCTAAATGAAAACTTGGCCTTGTCCCCTTCTTAAGGGTCCCGCAAACGGTAAAGTTGGAAACTATTAAAACCTCGCCAACCACATCCTTCACACTAAGGTTAAACTTACCTGCCTCATCGCTAAAGACCCGCAAGCTCACAATCTTATCCGCAAACCAGTTTATTATCCTATCATCATCACCCTTTTCAACGCAAACCAACACCAAAAGCCCTCTGTCAATGCTACTAATAGTCCTTCCTTCTACACGAACCTCAGCCCTTTTAACCCTCTGAATTACCGCCTTCAAATCCTTCTTCCCCTTTCTTACCCTTAAGCTTGGCGAGATATTCTTCCCATTCCCAAGGGGGTAAAGTCTTTTTTTTAGTATTGCATTCCTTGCAGGATGGAACGATATTTTCTCGCGATGAGGTTCCACCAAGGGCAAGGGGTATTTTATGGTCCATGGTTAGTTCTTCCCTTGGGACTTTGCGACCACAATAATAGCAAATCCCTTTTTCAAGCTTCCTCCTCCACCACCGCGTATCTTTAAGCCTTCTTGCTTTTTTCCTCTCAATTTTAATAAACTCTTCTTTAGTAAGATGCTTCATGTGCTTGCCTTTTTTCATAATAACACCACCGTGAATCTACTAAGAAATATTTTGAGCCTCTTTTACCTTTTCTTCCATTATTTTTACCACATCTTCAATGCTTAGGGTGCTATTGTCAATAACTATGGCTCCTTCAGGTACGCTAAGGGGAGCAACCTCTCTTTTTAAATCAAGCTCGTCTCGTCTAAGGATCATTTTTTTAGTCTCAAGGACATCAAAGCCCTTTAAATCCTTAGCCCTTCTTTTGGCCCTAACCTCTACATCGGCATCCAAATAGAATTTAAGGGTTGCCTTTGGGAAAACAACGCTCCCCATGTCCCTACCCTCAGCAACAACCTTCCTCCCCTTAACCAAGCTTCTTAAATATTCATTTACCATTTCCCTCACCACGGGTAAGGCCGAAACTCGAGAAACCCATTCTTCTACCTCTGGCTCTCTCAGCTCATCCTTCAAAGGTTTGCCGTTCAGATACAAAATTGTTCCTTCAGAATTTAGCTTAACTTCAAGATGTTTGAAAACATTTTGAATAATTATTCTCTGCTCCTTTTCAGACAACAAGAGAAAATCTGACACAGATACTTCTGAGGAATATTTTAAAAGAAAATAAGTAACAAACCGATAAAAAGCTCCTGATTCTAAAAGGTCAAAACCAAGTCTTTTAGCTAATATCCTTGCGGTTGTTGTTTTCCCTGAGCCTGCTGGTCCATCAATGGTTATGATGAAGGCACCATTTTCCATATGACGCTAAAACTATTTACTTTGTTATTTTAGCTTTTAATAACCTTATAGCTGTAAAGCTCTATGGATTTAACAACTTCATTCAGCTCTAAGTCCTCTTCTTTAAGAAAGCTAACTTTGTCAGTTGCTAAATCAACGGAAATATACCTTGTTTTTCCAGTAGAAAGCATAGCCTTTTCAACCCTCATTACGCAATGTTCACAGGTCATCCCTTGAACGACCATTTCCATTCTTTCCTAAGAATACCTCCTTGTTTAAGAACAACGCCCCTATTCTAACTTTAGTCTTGTATTCTATGATGCCATCCTTGCTTTTATCTCTTAAAAAGTTAAGCACGTCTTTTTCTTTTTTTGGTGAAATTCTATACCCCTTGGCCAGTAGTCTTGTTTTAAACCTCTCCCAAACTCTCTCAACTCTGCTTTTTCTTTCAAAGTATCCGTGATAGAACTTCAAATCAGGAGCCCATCCTTTAGAAAATAGATAGTTAAAGATTAACACTATACCAGGTGAGGATGCTTTATACTGCTTTCTAAAAAATTTCTGGGATATCTCCTCTAAAAGCTCGTTTTTTCTTAGACCTGCCCAATGCACGATGACTAAATATCTTCTACTTATACTTAAAAACCTATCTATTTGCTCAAGATCACCAAGAACGGGGGTCATAGAAACAAACACTGTATCAAAGCTTCTATCAGTGTTAAACTTATACCAATCATCACATATTACTTCGACATTTTTTAAACTAAGTTTTTCAAGCTTCTTCTTTAATTGTTCAAGCATCCCTTGAGATATGTCTATAGCTAATACTTCTTTAACCCTTTTAGCAAACTCAACTGTATAACTACCAGTGCCGCAGCACACATCTATTACTGAAAAATTAGATTCTATTGCCCCTCTTTTTTCCATTTCAGATAAGACATCTGCTTTTAAACTTCTGTAGAACTCACTTTCTTCAAGGTCATCGTAATCCTTTGACATAGTATCCCATACCGTAGGTGATAAAAAGGGCTTATGTTTTTTATTTTCTGATTTAGAAAGATTTAACCAGAAATCTGGCTTAAAGACCTCTTCAATCTTCCTTTTTGTCACTTAGCAGTTCCTTTTTATAGATACTATCAAGTATGCCGTTTACAAAGGCAGGAGAATCGTCCGTGCCGTAAAGCTTTGCTAATTCTACAGCCTCATTAATACTAACGACTTCTGGTATATCCGGACGAAAAAACATCTCAAATATTGCAATACGAAGAATATTTTTATCAGTAGTATTAAGCCTATTAAAAGACCAATTTTTTGTATATTCTTTTATCTTTCCGTCGATAAAATTCCTATTCTTTTCAATGCCTAATACCAAGTCAGAGGCGAAATTAAAAGCTTCTTCTAAGTCCTTTACATCCTCAAAGGAAGAAGCCTCTTCCTCATCGGAAGAGGCTTCAATAAAATGCTTCCTATACTGTGCTAATGCTTCCTTAGCAGGTAGATTACTCATTTCTATTTGGTATAAAACTTGTAAAGCTATTTCTCTACCCTTTCTTCTTGTCATAAGCAAATAAACTTAAAACATCTTTTCTGCTATATAAACTGTCAAATCTCCCATAAGATGAGTATATGAAGCTAATTCATTATCATACCATCCATAAACCACAACTTGGGTAATCGGAACCTCTATGTGAGAACAAAGTATATCTTTTATCTTTTCTTCAGAAAGTCCGCGACAAGCTTTAAGTAAATCAACCTTAGCCAAAGCTGTCCTGGTGTGAGTTTCTCTTCCTTCGATGATGGCGGCTGCCTTTGGATACCCTATGATATCCGTCGACACGTTTTGCTCCATCGAGAAAATTAGATATCCTTTATATTTAGTTTCAGATGCCTCCTTATAAATATTATTGATCAAATCTTTGGTAATATGATTTTCTAAACTTTCATCCTGAATGTTTACCGTTAAAATTATCAAACTTCCAGTGGTTAAAGGCACTCTTACGCTCTCTGCTATGAAACCGATCTTTTGCATCTCAGGGATGACCAAACCCAAAGCCTCAGCTGCTCCGGTAGAGGTAAGGATGATGTTGTTAAAAACACTTCTTGCCCTTCTTAGGTCCTTTTCTCCTTCCTTTGGGACCCTATCAAGGATAGACTGAGAAGATGTTGTAGCATGCACAGTGACCATGGAAGCAGAGAGTATCCTTTCGGGACCAAAATAATCTAAAAGAGGTTTCATCATGTAGGCTAAGCACGTTGTTGTGCAAGATGCGGATGATATTAGGTGATGCTTTTGAGGATTATACATCTCTTCGTTTATTCCGTATACCATTGTGATAGCATCCTCAGGGATCCCTTTTTCTTTATCTTTGACCTTAAAAGGAGCTGAAATGATAACCTTTTCTGCCCCAGCCTGAAAATGCCCACGAGCTGCGCCTTTAGGGTCATCAGGGGAGGCGTTTGGGTCTCTAAATTTACCCGTGCAGTCTACTACAAGCTTTACCCCTTCCTCTCTCCATTCTATATCCTTAGGATTTCTGTTTTTCATCAAAAACTTCACCTTCACACCATCGATCACCATCGTGCCTTCTTTCTCGTTGAGTTCTTCAATAACCCGATTAGCTTTATGCCCATACAACCAAACAGGTAGCCAGCCGTAGGTGCTATCCTTTTCTATGTACTCTGCAAGGTCTTGGAAGGATGTTCCTACCGTTCTACCAAGGTTTACCACAATTTCTTTAAAATGCTTACGAGCTACATGGTGCCAAAGGGTTAACTTTCCTATCCTACCGAGCCCGTTTATACCAAGCTTCATAGGCACCCCCTATGTGTGAATTCTTTTAAACAACTTTGCTTGCAATTTTACCATAATACACATCTCCTGTCATTCCATTAAGGGTTATCCAATCGTAAAGCTTAATTTCAAACTCTTTGATCTTAGCAACCTTCCTTTCGTCATCTATTCGAAGTTCTTCACAACCAACTACGCAAACTTTACCCAGCCTGTTCGCAACTATAGCTGCATGAGAAGTTTGACCGCCCCGGGCGGTTAGCAATCCATCTACTAAGGAAATTTCTCTTATGTTATCTGGAACGGTGTCGTATCTTAATAAAATTAACGGGTCTTGAGTAGTCCTTAGATTTTCTATATCTTCTAAAGAAAACACAACTCTACCGGAGAGAATAGTTCCCGAAACCCCAATCCCCTTCCCTATAAGAGGAAGGTTTTTGAGAAAAGAGATTTTAAAATAGGGTATATATTTTTCTTCCCTTAAATGAATATCCCTAACCTGAAGTATATAAAGGTCCTCTCTTTTCGGACCCTCAAAGGTAAACTCTATCTCTTGATGATCCCATCCTTTTTCATAAACCAAGTAATAGGCAAGCTCAAGAAGAGCATTGTAAATTTCTGGGAAAGCCTCTTCTAAAGCTTCTCCCTCCCTTCCTTCAATCTTTTTTTGCTCAATCGATATGGGGTAGGCATTAACAAGACCGGAAACAATATCCTCTCCTTGGTTGTAAGGGGTATAATCGCCCCAAAGGGCAACCCGAGGAAACTTCCCGTAAGGTGAGGTGGTAAAAACAACGCCCGTTCCGGAATCAGGCTTTAGGTTTCCAAAAATCATCTCCTGCACGAGAATTGCTGTTCCCCATTCCTCAGCTATGCCCATAATCTCTCTGTAAAAGGTAGCCTTTTGAAAATACCAAGAATTGAATATTAGTTCAATGCACTTGAAAAGTTGCTCCCAAGGGTCATCAATTACAGGAACTCCATATTCTTCAATCTTTTTGCGGTAAAGAAAGGCTAATTCTTTCATTTGTGCCCCAGAAAATTCGCGTTTCTTTTTCACATTATATCGTCTCTTATGGTCTCGCATCAAAGAATTGAAAACATCTCGAGGTATACCATTGGCCATTGCCCAGCTTTGAAGAAATCTTCTATAAGTATCCCAGGCAAACCATTCATTTTCACTAATTTTAGCTAAGCTTTCCACTATAGTAGGATTGATTCCTACATTTAGAATTGAAGACATCATACCAGGCATGGAAATTACAGCGCCACTCCTAACGCTCAAAAGCAAAGGATTATCCAAACTATTAAACTGTTTCCCAGTAGATCTTTCAATGTATTGAACCCCAGCTTTAATCAAATCTTCATATAGAGCCCATATTTGCTTATACTTTTTTAACAAGGGATAAATTCTAAATAATTCTGTTGTCAACACAAATCCGTATGGAATTTTTACCTTAACATTTTCTTCAGTGGATAACAATAATAAATTATATGCTTTATTGCCAAGATAAATTGTATCTGTTGCTTCATTGTCTGGTTTATGTAAATAACTTATAGATTTATCATGATCATAGGTTAATAGCATATTCAACTCATCTTTAGTATACAAATTTTTAAGTTTGATTAGAGAATTGTAAATCTTTTTAAGAAAATTATCAAGATGTTTTATAACAAAAGATTCTGAAATAATATCCCTTAAAAGTACTTCTAATAAGGAATGAAACGCTTCTTCCGTTTTTTTACCAGTCAAAACTTTTTTGTATTTATCAAGCAAATTTTTCTTATCTAAAACCTCATAAATTAAGGCAAAGTTATTGAAATAAGGGTTTATATAATAAGATTTTATGATATGTTGGACCCCTTCAAGTAAACCCTTAAAAATATCAACATACTGATTAAAGGTTAGAGGATAACTTAACAAAGAATTCTCTAAAATATGTAAATAATGGTTAAAACGTTGAGAGCTAATTCCATCTACTTCAAGAGCAGTTTTAAATAACTTCATAATGTTTAAAATTTTTTTCATGGTTGATTCTGAAAAAATTTGGAACTTAAACTCTTCAGTTAATTTTGCGAACAAAGAGTTTAATATCCATTCTAATCTAAAACTTAATCCTAAAGCATCAAACTTAGGTTCTGAATAGCGTCCAAATATGGAAGGAATATCAGCGGCTATGTGTCTCTTTTTGATGATCTCTTCTTTTTTTTGAAACTTTTCAGATGAAAGGATATAATGTTCTTTTAAATGTAATAACCAAGTTAATATAATCTCAATCTGCTCATAAAGATTTTTTTCCTTTAAGACTGTAGGCAATTCTTCTACGAATTTGAAACCAAGAACATAATATTCTCGAATTAATTCTTCAATGTCTGAAAGCGAAAAATAATACTTTTGTCTTATTAAGTTATAAAGCTTAAAGAAATTAAGAAATACAATCTTAAGATTATTATCCGCGTTTATGGATGAGATATATCGCTCTATTTGATCAACATTAAGTT
>Ga0315298_1006281_pt1 | contig 16292 bp, 20 predicted proteins | sample WHS_1_MG_FD_203077 | JGI IMG/M metagenome (GOLD analysis project Ga0315298, IMG submission 203077) | Extremophilic microbial mat communities from Washburn Hot Springs, YNP, Wyoming, USA - WHS_1_MG | ecosystem: Environmental > Aquatic > Thermal springs > Hot (42-90C) | place: USA: Wyoming...
GTTGAAGTGGAAGACGAACTCGAAGCTCGGCGCGAATCGACCCGCCCAGTCACCGGGCATCCCCGGCCCCTGATCCCAGACGTACCATGCGAAGCGCCGCCAGCCCTGGCTGCGCATCCAGCCGAGCCACGCGTCCCAATACGGGATCACTTCGTTGTCGCGGTGGATGAGGCCAAGGTTGACCAGCACCTGACCGTCTCCAGCCATCGGCAAATGGGCAAACACACCGCGCATCAGGCCATCCCAATCCTTGACACCGCCGCTGGTGTAGTCGCGCTGGTTGCCGTAGGGTGGCGAGGTGAAGCACAGCTGCGCGGCATCACCCTGCATCAGCGTGGCGACAACGGCTGGGTCGGCGGCGTCGCCACAAATCAGGCGGTGCGAGCCGATGGCCCAGACATCGCCGGGGCGCGACACCGCCACGGCGGGCGTGTCCGGCACGTCGTCCGCTGCGTCCGGTTCGTCGGCATCGGACTCCGGGGCAGCTTGCGCATCGGGCACCTCGCCCGTGAGCAGCGCCTCGATCTCGGCATCCTCGAAACCCGTCAGGGCAAGGTCGTATCCCGCGTCGGACAGCTCGGCCAGTTCGAGCGCCAACATCTCCGCATCCCAGCCAGCGTCAAGCGCCAAGCGGTTGTCGGCGATCACCAGCGCGCGTTTTTGCGCGACAGTCAAATGGGCCAGTTCGATCACCGGCACCTGATCGAGCCCCAGCTTGCGGGCAGCAGCCAGACGCCCGTGGCCCGCGATGATGCCGTTGTCGCCATCAACCAGAACCGGGTTTGTCCAGCCGTATTCGACGATGCTGGCGGCGATCTTGGCGATCTGCGCATCGGAATGCGTGCGCGGATTGCGGGCGTAGGGAATCAGCGCCTCGACCTTGCGGTACTCGACGTTGAGCGTGTTCAAAGATGATGTCCTGAAAGTAGAAAACCCGCCGACGAAGCCGTGGGCGGGTTTTGGGGGTTAGTGCGAACTGCGAACCGTGCGAACCTCGGTTCGCACCCTGACGCTAAAAAAGCGCCGCGCTCGCGCCCCCCGCATTGCGATTTGGGAAGGAAGGACCCCTTTTTCCTTGGGCCACTTTCTATGCCGTCACCGCTGTCCAGAAGATAGCTGAAATACTACGCCACTCCCGGGTGTTTTGTTGCATGTCCGGCAGCCCCAAAAAAGGACAAATGCATCAAGACAAGGACAAACGCATCACCCATTACCCTACGTTGCTCAGGAAGTTGAAGCCTGATGCCCGATGGCAGTGTTGAGCATTGTCGTGACTGTCTCCAACGCCTTTTGCCACCTGCGCCACGCCGTGGTGCGGTCGCAGGCGAATCGAATCGTGATGTCCCGCCAGCCATAACGTTTGGCCCGCATCCATACCAGATGTCGCTGCTCGACTTCCAGGCATTGCACCCACTGCATCGTTTCCAGCATCCGGTCGATGGCCTCGGGGCTTGGCGGAAACGGACGGTACACCTTCTCATCTGCGGCAAATGACTCCCACTCCTTGCGCACGATGGCAGGCCAGCAATTGAAATAGCCTTGCACACGTACCGGAGGTAAGCGTCGTCCAGTACTGGCGGCCTCCTCGAAGCGCGCGGCCACGTCTTCAATAGTCCAAGCGTTGCGACGGTTAACCATGACGTCGTCCTCCTGTACCGTAGAGACGTTCACCGATCTGGCGCAACAGTTCACGCTCCATCCAATCCAGACGTTCGTCATCGGCATTGACGACGAGGATATGCTGGTCGCGCCATCCGCGTTGCTTGATAACGTCTACGTCCTGAACGTCAGGCTGCAGCCGTCCCAGTGGGCAACGGTATTGGGGTGTTGGCACTTTCATCTCACACCTCCGGTTCCAGTGCGTGCTGGGCGATGGCCCAGTTCAGCAGGGCCAGAGCATCAGCTTCGTTGTCATCGACTGGGTCATAGCCACGCGCACGGATCGCCGTAATCACGTCCGCCTTGCCCGCATTGCCTTTGCCGGTGGCGTGTTTCTTGATCGTGCCAACGGGCACGCCTTGGTACGGGATTTGGTGGTGCTCGCACCACGCCGTGAGCGTGGCCAGGAGGCCGCCGTACACGTGCGCGGCATCCACGCCAACGTGGCGTCGAACCTCCTCAAAGCACAAAAACTGAATTTCAGAAACCGATTCCTGAACTTCAGAAATCCAGCGACGGAAACGCAAATAGCGCATTCCGCCGCCTTCGAAGCGCTGCGGACGAAAGCTCTCCGAGCCGCTGGTGATGTGGCCGGAGCCATCAAGCAGCGCCCAGCCGGTCGTGGTGCCCAGATCGAGGGCGAGGATGGTGATGGTCATGGTGTCAGTCCTTGTTTTGGCTGGTCTGACGGATCGGACGGTTCGTATCGAAACCTTCCATGAGGCGCGCGCACGCGCACGTGTAGGAGTTACGACGTAATCCGTCCGATCCGTCAGACGCGGTTGTGTCAGTCATCGGCGTAAGGGGTGTAGGTGGGTGCTGGCGGGTACCTGAGGCCGATGCCCTGAAACCCGCGCAAGCCCATGCCGTTGCGCCATTTATCCAAGCCCCGGCTGAGCAGCAGATCGGCGAAGCGCTTCTGCGAACCAGTGAATTCGCCCGCTGCCTCTGCCCACTGTTTCCAGTCGTGGAACAACTCGGCGGTCAGCGACTTGGCGTTGGCTTCGCGCACACAGCGCTCGTCGAGCCAGCGGCCCAGGGCGTCCTCGGCTTCGAAATACTCCTCAGTGGCGTCCACCACGCGCTGCGGTGGAGAGAGTCGTCCGTGGCGCTGCCAGTCGAGACAACCCTGCACGGCCCACGCGAGAATGCCGTCACGTTCGGCCAGGAGCTTCTGTTGCAGGTTCTTGTCGCGGCGCTCGGGCGGCACGGTGATCGTGAAAGGGATCAGGTGAAGCCGCCGCTTCATCGCCTCGTCGATGTTGCGGATGGCGGGCTTGTGGTTGCCCGCCACGAACAGCTTGAACTGTGGGAAGAATTCGAAGAAGTCCTGACGCATGAAGCGCGCGGAGATCTTGTCGCCGCCGGTGAGGTTCTTGAGTTTGGACTCGGCCCAGCGCTTGCCCTGTTCGGTTTCGATGGCCGCGACGAACCGTGCGCCACGCAGTCCCGCCATATCGGTCGGGTGGCGGTCGGTGCGCGTCTCCATGAAGGTGTCCATCGGCGCATTGGTTGCGTAATCACCCAGGATGGTGGCCAGTGTGTTGACGAACACCGACTTGCCGTTCGCGCCCGTGCCGTATAGGAAGAACAGCGCGTGCTCTTGTGTCGAACCGGTCAGCGCGTAACCGACCATCCGTTGCAGGTAGGACTGCAGCTCCTTGTCACCACCCGTGACCTCGTCGATGAAATGTCTCCAGGTCGGGCAGTCACCGCTGGGTGTGGCTGTGGTGATCTTGGTCATCCGGTCAGCGCGCTCGTGGGGGCGCATCCGGCCGGTCTTTAGATCGACTACGCCACCGGGGGTGTTGAGCAGCCACGGATCGGCATCCCATTCGTCGGTGGTGGCCGCGTGCCTGCGATCAGCACGCGCCAGCCGCTCCACACCGCCGACCGTACTGGCGCTGGCTAATTTGGCGGCGACCTTGGGGTTGTCGGCGCGCACAGCCGTCTGGCGGCAGACGCTTCGGATCAGGTCGGTGGCCGCCAGCGTGTCCTCAGTGCGCCAGCGTTGCCCGTCCCACACCAGCCACTTGCCCCAGCCAGCCACGTAGCGCCAGTCGCGGTGGTAGCGGCGCGTGAAGGACAGCGCCAGCGCGTCCTCGGTGCCCCAGACGGATTCGTCGCTGCTGACCACTGGCTCGTCAGCATCGGCCACGTCGTGCATTTGCAGGCGTGGGCCGTGGGTGAGGAAGGTAGCGACGTCAAAGCCTTCGGCGATGGCATCCGCTGCATCCCAGCCTTCCGTCGCATCTTCCGGTGGGTACAGGATGTGGCAGGACTTCGCGCCCGCTGCCAGAACGGCCTGCGCCGCTTGAGCTGCGTACTCCCAACCTGGCTTGTCGCGGTCGGGCCAGATCAGCACGGCTTTTCCCGCCAGTGGCGACCAGTCAGTTTTGTCTACTGGAGCGTTGGCGCCGTGCATTGCCGTGGTGGCATTGACGCCCGCCTCGATCAAGGCCTGCGCGCATTTCTCGCCCTCGACCAGCACCACCTGTGCGGCGCTGACGATGCCCGGCTGGTTGTACAGCGGACGTGGATCGGGTGGTGTCATCTTGTGTCGCTTGGCATCCCAAGGGCGGAACTGTTTTTTCTGCCCGGGAGGGTCGTAGCGGTACACGACAGCGATCAGCTTGCCGGTGGCGTCGAGGTAGTCCCACTTGGCGGTGGCGGGGCCGAGTTCATCGACGGGCGCAGCCTGCTTCCGGTTTTTGCGTACCGGTGCGGAGCGGGCACGCCCGAGCAGATCGACAGCGGCGTCGAGCACGCGCGGAAAGTCGTGCAGCACGTCGATCCCGAGGTGCGCGGCGATCAGCGCATAGATGTCGCCGCCGTCGCCAGTGGCGCGATCCGTCCACAGCCCTTGCTTGTCGCCATCGAGAACCACTTCGAGGCTGTCGCCAGGACTGCCCAGCACGTCGCCGATCAGGAACTTGCCACGACGCTTCTTGCCCGCAGGGAACAAGGTGAACAGAACGGATTCGAGTCGTGCCAGCAGGTCGGCACGCAAATCTTCGCGCTCGGCGTCGCTGAGGGTGCGGCGGTTGTGATCGGGCAGTGGCGCGATGTCGTTGAAGTCGAGTGTCATTCGGCCTCCACGCCATCGGCGTCACCGTCGCGCCCCTGCGCGGCGGTGCTGCGCGCGGCCCACGCAGACAGTTCGGACGGGCGATAGCGCACCAGACCGCCCATCAGGTAGTGGGGAATCTTGTACTTGCTGCGCATCTGCGGGTCGGCGAACCAGTAGTACGGCAAGCGCAGCGCGGCAGCGGCCTGCTTGGCGTCGATCATCGGTTCGACGTCGCCGATGAATTGCGTGTCGTCGCCCATGGGGTTCTCCAGCACCGGTCTTGCCATACGCACATCCGGCATTCGAAGTGAGTGGGTTCGTGGAAGCTGCGCGGCAGCAGCTCACCGGCTTCGGTCGCGGAGATGACCTTGACCGCGCGATCCGTCATCCGCTGCGCGAGCGCGCCATCGAAGGGCACCAGCTCGACGTAGATGTCCATCGAGTCGGCGTTGATCGCGGTGAACAGCGCCGGGTGCTCGTGCAGTTGCAGGTGCGCCTGATAGAGCGCGACCTGCGCCGCGTACACCGGCTTGGCGGCCGCGAGGCCCTTGGCTTCCAGTTCGCGCCACGATTTCGCGCCGAGGCACTTGTTCTCCCACAGCGCGGGATAGTGGAAACCGTCCGGCCCGCCGACGATCACGCCATCGACGTGGCCGCGCAGGCGACCGTGCGCATCGGAGAAGCCGAACTGCTCACCATCGGGCTTGCGGGTGCGCAGGTCGAAGCCCGCATCGCGCAGCCACGCCACCATGCAGTCCTCCATGACGTGGCCGCGCTCGAAGATGCGCAGCATCCGGCCCTGGGTGTCGCGCCCGTGATCGACCGGAGCCTTGGCGTACTCGAACTGCAAGGCACGCTCGCAGGCCGCGCCCAGACGCGACGCGCCGAGGTAGTCGCGTGCGGTCTGCTGCGCACGCACGCGCTGCATGCCGATGTCGATCAGCGCCGTGATCTGGCCGGAGACGCTGGCGGAGGAATTGAAGTCCATCATGGCTTCCTCCCCTTCGGCTCGTCCCAAGGCAGGTCGTCCGGAAGAATGGCGAACGGATTGGCGGCGTCGGGTGCCAACGGATCGGGCGTCGGCGGCAAGCCCCGCACGGGCGGGAACTTGGTGGCCTCGTGATGCGCGACCATCGCGTCCGACCAGCAGGTGACGATGGCGTCGATCACCTGCAGCGCTTCGGTTTCGGAGTAGTCGCCCAGCGGTTTGGCAAACCCGATCTCGCCCGCAGCCTCGCCGAAGGCCTTGAGGCACTGGCGCATCGCGGCCAGTTCGACATCAGACGGATCGATCATGGCGACCTCCGTCTTGTCGATGCGGCCTTCCTTGGCGCGCTGCCAGTTGCCGTACAGCCCGTGAAAAGCGTCCTGGCAGCGGCGCGAGCAGAACACCCAGTCGAGCACGTAGCGGCGTGGATCGGCGGTCTTGAAGCGACCGTCCGTTTGACCGTAGCCGCGTGCTTGTCGTTTGCAGACCCAGCATTTCACGCCACCTCCGCGAGTTCTTCGGCCAGCAGGCCAAGTTGCAATGGCATACCCGCGAAAGCCGATTCGCAGCGGCGCTTAAAGTCGGCGTAGCTCATCGAGCTGCGCGCAATCGCCGTGACCGCGTGAATCTGCGATTCCAGATGCGCCAGCCCCTGATCGGACAACCACTGGTGGTGCTTCTGCGAGATGCCCTTGCGGTTGCGGATCTCGCCCAGCAAGTCCTCCGGCAGCACCGGCCCGTAGACCCAGCGCAAGGTGATCTGGCCGATGATGTGGGGCGGGTTCTGCTCGTGCCCCTGGTACCGCCAGTTGAAGAGGCGGTACAGCGCGCGGTAGTAGTCCGGGTGGAAACGCCGCTCCCATGACGCGCAGGACTGGCGCAGCAGCTTGGAGATCAGCTCCTGCAGCGCATCAGGCGCGCGGTGGTGCTGGTAGCCGGTGGCCTCGTCGATCAGCGCGACCTCGCCGGTGGTGGCGAGCGCGCGCATGATCTTCATGCAGTTGGGCACCAGCTTCCTGCGCGCACGGTGCAGCGTGTGGTCGAGCGCGGCATCAATCACGCCGGAGGCGATCTGGGTGATCACGCCCGCCGGGAAGAACTGCGCCCGCCGACCGCTGGGCAGCGAAATCGGTGATTCAAATTTGTCCAGCTCCGACAACGACTTAGGCGAGAAGTCGGCCAGAATTTGGCGGAAACGGTGACCCGTGTTGTTCTCGTGGACGCCGAGCAGCTTGGCCACCTGCTTGCGGACGTAGCCGCGCTCGCCGGTGGTGAGTACGACCACCTCGCAGTCGAGGTCGCCGAAATGCACGACGCCGCAGTGGCTGGCACTGAGGTTGGATGCGCTCATGGCGGCCTCCCTCACTGCGCCCACGACGGTTTGCCCGTCACGGGTGCGCGTTGTGGAGCCGATGTCTGATACGCGGGGGCTGCCTGCGCCGGAGCGCCGGAATTGCCGCCGCCCGACGCCTTGGGCGGCACGCCCATCAACTTCGCGTAGTCGGGATGGTCGGGTTCGACCGCGACCTTGACCACGTTGCGATCCTGACCCTTGGAGTCCTTCTCGACATCAACGCGGGCGAGAAACTCGATGCCATCCAGCTCATGGAATCCTTGGATGCGGCGAGCGGCAGCGGCCTGGGGGCTGTTGTCCTGTGGGTGGACGTTGCGAGCGCTATTGAGCGCGGCACGGATGAAGCTGCGCCCCATCTGCCCCCAGGTCGGTCCCTTCTTGGAGTGCAGGCCGATGTTGCTCCACATCTTGCGCTTGGTGTGGTCACCGGCGGTGACCACGAATTCGGCGGCGAGATAGATAGAGCCGGTGTCGAAGGACTCGGTGGCATAGCCGCCGCCCCAACCTTGCGCGGGGTCGTCATAACCACCCGGTTTGATGGTCATACGCACCGGGACGATGGTGCCCTTGGGGATCAGATCGAAGCCGGATTGTTGCGATTCAGCGTCGTTGAAGTCGTTCCAGTTATTGGTGGTCATGTGATTACTCCTTGGATTCGGTGGTGTTCTGGGTAATAGGGGTGGCAGTGCCTGCGCACTTGGCGATCAGCGCACCGAGATGCGGCGGCTCCAGCAGGTCGAGATGACCGCTGCGGTCTTTGGCCGGGAAGCCGTAGGGATTGACGGTGTGGGTGACGAAGGCGCGGTAGGCGCTGCCGTCCTCGGCCTTGATCTCGGCCAGCGTCACGACCTCGTCGACGATGCCGGGCAGCTCCAGGCTGGTCTTGCTGCCTTCGATCTGCGGCACGAACACCTTGCGGTTGTAGTCATCGAGCCGTTCGTCGAGGATGGCCACGAACACTACGTTCTTGTCCCGGGCATGCTGCAGGTGGGTCAAGGCACTGATCATTTCCTGGCCGAGCAACCCGTAGGCGGCCCGCAGATCAGGCTTACCGGAACGGTCACTGGTCGCACCGGGCTGCGTCTTGCACCACGCAAAGCACTGGCGCGACAGTTGCGTGATCGAGTCAAGGAAGAAGGTCTGGTAGCGGTCGAGCTGCGTCGGGTCGCCAAATTTCTCGACGACGTGGTCGTAGTGCGCCTGCGAGAACGCGCTTTCCGGCGGCAGCGACTTGTCCGGGCCCGCGAGGAACACAAAGAAGTCGCGGCTCTCGGGCCACGATGCCGGGCGGATGGTGTCACCCGGCCAGTCGGCCACGGCCAAGTCGCCGGCCTCGATGTCGAGGAACAAGGTGGTGGCAGGGTCGAGGTCTTTGAGCCGGGTGGTTTTGCCGATGCCAGACTTGCCCAGCATCAGCAGCTTCACGCCCTTGCGCTCGGCCATCCGCTCGATGGCAGATACGATGGGGAGCTTTTTGCCGGGGGCTTCGCCACCTTTCGCCTGCGGCTCACGAAACTGCGCTGCGCTTGTTTTCATGCGTCACCCCCATCGATGCTCAAGGTGAAGGACGGCTTGCCGGCATCCACGGTGCGGGCAGTGGCGAACTGCTGCTGCAGGGCCGGAGGCCAGTTCGTGTAGCGGGACTCAGAGACGGACAACTTGATGTCGAGGTAGCCCTCGACCTTCTCGCCCGAGGTCACGATGCGCTCGGCGATTTCGGCCAGTTGCTTCTGATCCCAACTGACCTTCTTAGGCAGCTCGTACTTTAGGTGCAGCGGGCCGTCGCTGATGTGGGCGGTGCCGAAGTCGCGGCCGGATTCACGCAGCGCGGCGCGTGCCTGTTCGCCGTAGCACTGATCCAGCGCCGCATCGAACTTGGTCCGGGCCTTTTTGAGCCAATCGATGGCGGCATCGAGGTTCTTGTCGATCTCGTGCTTCTGCTCTGGGGGCAACGCAGCCAGTTGGCTGACGGACATCTCGGCGATGTCGGCGGGGAAGATGGTCAGATCGCTCATGGCCGCCCCCTCACTGGTAAGCACGAACCGAAGTCGAATAACGCGAGACGCGCCGTTCAAAGGCTTCGACTTCGGAGATCAGATAGGTGACGCGCGCCCCGAGCTTGCAGAAGACGGGGCCGAGCTGTTCCTGCCGCCAGCGGCGCAGAGTTTTGACGGAGAGCCCCCAGCGAGCGGCGAGCTCATGTTCGTCAAGAGCGATGCGCACGGCACCGCTCGGGAGTTGCCGGATAGCGTTCCGGCCGGGTTGAACGGATGGGGTTTGGTTTTGCATTGCGGAACTCCTTTTGTTTGGGAGTTCCTATTGAATTGCTCCATGCCTTGGGCTTGCGCGAGTACGTTTTGGGCTTTCACGAGCAGGCATCTATCTCAGGCCAGCTAGTGCGTCCTGACTAACTCATTGATCTATTTGCACTCATGCTCATCGTTTCGGTTATTGCGATTTCGCTTATTTCGTTTATAATGAGCCCAATTGAACTTTGACCCAACGAGGAGACCTCCATGAACGCTCCCGCTATCCCCAAAACACTGCCCTCAGAAGAGGACATCGCGCTCGCACGGGAGTCGGGCCGCGCGCTGTCGACCGTGCTCCAAACCCGTGCCGAAACCCAGCAGATCGACTTCCATGACGACAAGGGTGCGGTGCGTGCCGTGCGCATCCCGACGTCTGCGCTGCGCCTGTTGCTGGAAGTCCTGACCGAGATCGGCCAGGGCAACGCCGTGTCGATCATTCCGATCCATGCAGAACTGACCACGCAGGAGGCCGCCGACGTTCTCAACGTCTCGCGTCCCTTCCTTGTCCAGTTGCTGGAGAAGGGCGACATGCCGTTCCACAAGATCGGCACGCATCGCCGCGTGCGCTACCAGGACGTCATCGCCTACAAGAAGCGCATCGATGCCGAGCGTCGCAAAGCCCTCGATGAGTTGGCCGCGCAGGCCCAGGAACTCGGCATGGGATACTGATCGGATGAGCTCGCATTTCACCGTCGTCTATGACGCCTGCGTGCTCTACCCGGCACCGCTGCGCGATTTGCTGATGCATCTGGCGCTGTCGGACTTGTACCGGGCACGCTGGAGCGATCTGATCCACGACGAGTGGACGCGCAGTGTGCTGGCCAGCCGCCCCGACTTGACCCAAGACCAGCTGAACCGGACACGCCATCTGATGAATGCCCATGTCCGAGACAGTCTGGTCACCGGATTCGAGTACCTGATTCCGTCGATCAATCTCCCCGATCCGGACGACCGCCACGTGGCGGCGGCCGCCATCCACTCCGGGGCCAGCCTGATCGTGACCTTCAACCTCAAGGACTTCCCGGCAGAGGCACTCAGGCCCTACAACCTCGCGGCCCAGCATCCGGACGACTTCATCGTCGATCTGCTGGATCTGCATCCCGCAGGCGTGCTGGAGGCCGCCGCCTGCCATCGGCGCTCGCTGAAAAACCCGCCCAAAACGGCAGACGAATACCTCGACACCCTGCTGGCGCAGGGTCTGACTCAATCGGTGGCGGTCATGCGCCAATGGACTGTGGCCATGTGAACGGCCAAAGGGAGAATGCATGGGCAAAAAGACCCTGACCAACGCGCACTGCCTGCTTGACTTGATCGAGAAGGCTCCAGTTCAGACTCTCAAGGCTTTTTCCGGGCTCCCCGAATGCCAGGCGCTGACTCGTGGCTTCGACTGGTCACAGGATGCTGCTGCGCTCCCCTCCGCCCTGATCGAACACATCAGACATCTCCGAAAAGATCAGCGTGACCCTGCCGAGCGCGAGGCACTGCGCGTACTGCGTCTGGCATCCCTGCGCGGCGCGCAAATCCTCACGACCGTCGCCGACCAGTTCAACGACAACGATCTGATCGCCGCTTTCACGAACCAGGATGGCGGCGAGATCGGCCGCGCGGTCTGGATGCGCACCCACTCCGACGAGGCGGCACGGCTGTTCGATGTTGCCGAGTCGATCCTGAACACCGGTGACATCCGGGGCAACAAGCGACTCTACGACGCTTTCGATGTGCCGTGCGACGATGCACCGCCCTTCATCTGGAACGATTCCGTCAAGAAGGAGCTCGAGGCACAGCTCACCAGCGCGATGCGCCTCGGCGAACCCTGCGAAGTGGTCTACGTTCCGCTGGCCGACGAGAAGAAGAATGGCGACACGAAGACCATTCATTACCTCGTTGTACGGTTTGCCGGAGATCAGGTGACGGCGGTGCAGGTGGTCAACCGCAACCGGAAGAGTTTCTGCTACTTCCCGGCACGCGACGCGACACTGGTTTACGCGCCGGATCGCAAGGTGGTGGAGGTCTATGCACACACCCTGTCGACGCGCGCTCCTCTGGCGAATGTTCTGTCCAAGCACGGTTTCAAGGCTCCGCTATCGAACCGTCCCCTGAACCGGTCGCGTTACGACCTGTCCCGGTTCGCGTTGCCCCTGCGGGACGAGAAACCGCAATTGGATGGTGTGAAGGTCGAGCGTCTATATCTGACGGAGGCCAAGGCATTGCTCGGACATTCGACGGACGCCGTGTCTCTGCACATCGACAGCGGCGCGGAACTGCACGAGGTCATCAATGATCGCTGGAGCAACCATCCGTTCTCGCAACCCGGAGCCATCCTCGGCGTGACGCTGTTGGCCGATCTGGTGTTCGATGGCGAAACCGGCGAAACGCCGCTGTCCATTGTGCTGGCGGAACCCGGCCGATGCAGCCTGCAAGGCGAGAAGGACCTCCGGCTGCGGCAGGCCGGGACGCAATTGCTCGAAGCGTTGGGCGTTCTAAAGCCGTTGCACCCGGGCTCGGGTATCGACGACCCGAATCTTGTCGTACAGGTGGCCCGGCTGCTCGAATCCGCGACTAGCCCGATGGACGGCTTCGCACTGGCGCAACTGGGGATCGACATCGACCGATTCGAGGATGAAGGCATCATCATCGAGGGCGACCGGATCACCGAGAAGGTGGTCGATCTGGCCGACGGCGAGCGGTTCACGGTCAAATTGGAGCGCTGCGTTGACGCCAATCAGGTGCGCTACCGTGATCCGCTCACCGGTATGGATATATTCCTGCCCGCCAAACATGCGCGGCGCTGGAAAGTTCATCTGAACTGGCTGCGCGAGGAGATCATCACGGCCTTGGGCACCGCACTGCAGGGTGTGCGTGGCAAGCACGTGGATGAAGAGCCCGTGTTCCTGGGTGAGATCGACATCGACGGTCATGCCGTCGCGCTCTACTTCGCTGCGAAGATGTCCAGCGAGCGCCAATACGCCCGCGTCGATACCGCCTTGCGGCTGCATCCTCGCCCCGTTCCAGGCATCGTGCTGACAACGGCATCCGTCCCGTTCCCGTTCGCCGGGACGAATGTGGTGATCCCCATCGAGGACGTGGTGTCGTCCGCTGGCGCGAAAACAGCCATCGACACGACTCGTCTCACGGTCGCGTATCGGCACGGACTGTTGGCTGCAATGGGTGGCACTTCGGTGAGCCTGAAGGTATCCGCCGACGGGTATGCGGCCGTGTTGTACCTCCCTGGCAAAGCACCTTGGCGTGTCACCGGTAAGGGCAAGATCACCGTGCTGCAGCGCTTAGTCGATGCCTACGCGGCAGGCACGCATGTGAATACCAAGAAGCTGATGGAGGACACAGGATGTCTATCCCCTGCCAATCTGTTCTCCAAGACGTCGCCCTGGAGAAACTACCTGGCCAAGGTCAAAGGAACACACGGATGGCAGTTGAACCTGCCTATCCTCGACGCCCCGGTCGATGATGACGAAGACAAGATCGAGACGGAAGAAGTCGCACTGATCGGCTGACGTTCAAACGCCCATTACCCTACGTTGCCATCCTCTTCGGAGGATCAGGCCCACTATCTGTGACGGTTGCAATTCCCCGGAGCCGTCATGGAGAACCTCGAACTCGCATCACCCTCGGAGATGTCTGCCAGCGCCCGCGCTGGCGAAATCACCACCATCCTTGCGGCAGCCATCGTCCGCACGCTCGCCGGCGACGATCAAAAACAGAGAGAAGTTGGACTTGGCTTTCTGCCCAACCAGCGCGTTCATACAGCCCCCTATCAACAGGAGAAATTGTGATGAACGACACGCTGACGAAGCAGCAAACGGTGGCCCGGCAAATTGCCGACCTTGCCCAAATGTCCATGGCAGAACTTTGGCCACTCTGGGATCGGTACTTTCCCCGCCGCCCTGATTATCCAAATCGCACGCACGTCGAGTCACGCATTGCCTACAAGATGCAGGAGGAAGCCTTCGGCGGCTTGGCACCCGAGACCAGGAAACGGCTGGAGGCCATCGGTGCCAAGCACTCCAAGATCAAGCTGCGCGCCAAGCCGCGCGAGTTCGATTTCGCCCCCGGTACCGTCCTGCTGCGCGAATGGGGGGAGCGAGAGCATCGGATCACTGTCTCGGCCGCCGGACTGTTCGAGTACGAAGGCCAGACCTTCAAGAGCCTGACGGCGGTGGCTCGCCACATCACCGGTGCGCACTGGTCGGGGCCCTTGTTCTTTGGCCTGACGGGTAAGGGAGGCGCACGATGAACGACGCCCCCCAGATTGCCAGCCCCAAAACGCGCAAGCGCTGCGCCGTCTACTGCCGGGTGTCGTCAGACGAGCGGCTCGATCAGGAGTTTAACTCCATCGATGCGCAGAAGGAGGCAGGACACGCCTACATCGCCAGCCAGCGCGCCGAGGGCTGGATTCCGGTGGCCGACGACTACGACGACCCCGGCTTCTCCGGCGGCAACACGGATCGGCCGGGACTGAAGCGCCTGCTGGCGGACATCGAGCGCGGCCAGATCGACATCGTGGTGGTCTACAAGATCGACCGTCTGACGCGCAGCCTTGCCGACTTCGCCAAGATGGTGGAGTTGTTCGATCAGCGCAACGTGAGCTTCAGCGCGGTCACGCAGCAGATCAACTCGGCCACGTCGATGGGTCGGTTGATGCTCAACGTCCTGCTGTCCTTCGCCCAGTTTGAGCGCGAGGTCACGGGCGAGCGCATCCGCGACAAGATCGCGGCCGCCAAGCGCAAGGGGATGTGGATGGGCGGCGTGCCGCCCTTGGGCTACGACGTCGACAACCGCCTGCTGGTCATCAACGACGCCGAGGCGACGGTGGTGCGCCGCATCTTCGAGGAAATGCTGACCATCGGTTCGCCGACGCAGATCGCCGCCAACCTGACTGCCGAGGGCATCACCACCAAGGCCTGGACGACTCAGGAAGGCCAGACCCGCAGCGGCACGCGCATCGACAAGAAGTACCTGCACAAGCTGCTGCGCAACCGCATTTACCTGGGCGAGTTGTCGCACAAGGGAAACTGGTATCCCGGCGCGCACCCGCCGATCATCGACCAGACGCTGTGGGGCAAGGTGGCGGCGGTACTGGCCACGGACAGCCACACGCGCTCGGTCGAGACCAAGATCAGGTCACGCACCGACGCCTTGCTGCGCGGCCTGCTGTACACGCCCTCGGGCGAGCGGATGTACCCGACTTACTCACGCAAGAGTGACGGGCGTAAGTACTTCTACTACGTCTCGAAATCAGAATCGCGCTTCGGCGCACTGGGAAAGAACTACGAGCGCCTGCCCGCAGCGGAGATCGAAGCGGCGGTGGTGGCGCAAATCCGAACGGTGCTGACCAGTCCGGAATCCATCGCCTCGGTGGTGCGCCACATCCAGCGCACCGGCGCGCAGATCGACGAGGCGAGCACGGTGATGGCGATGGGTCGGCTCAACGACGTGTGGGATCACCTGTTTCCGGTCGAGCGCCACCGCATCGCCAACCTGATGATCGAGCGCATCGATCTGGTTCACATCGGCGAGGTGCAAGGCATCAAGGTGAAGTGGCGTGAGCTTGGCTGGAACGCCTTGATCGAGGAATTCGCCCCGCAGAGCATCGGCGCGGAACTGCTGGAGGTCGAGTCCTGATGGACAGCCCGCTCGAAACCATCGTGCCCCTGCAGTTCAAGCGCAAGAAGGGACGGCTGCTGCTCGCAGACGCAGGCGCGCACGACGTCACGATCATCGAGGCCGTCGCCCGGGCGATGCACTGGAATGCGCTGCTGGACAGTGGCGTGTACAAGAGCGTCAGCGCCATCGCGCAGGCCGAAGGCCTGATGCCGACCACCGTGGGCAGGATGATGCGTCTGGCACGCCTCGCCCCGGACATCGTCGAGCAGCTGATGGTCGGCAGCCAGCCTCGACGGCTGACGCTGCTGTGGCTGATGCGTCACGACATCCCGGCCCTCTGGCCGGAGCAGCGCCAGATGATCGAGCAGTTCGATTAGGAGGCACGATGTCCCGCAAGCACTACGGCAAGCAGACGGGTCGCGCCATCACCCACGAGCTCCCGGCACCGGCGGGTGGGGTGCGGCTTGAAACCTTCGTGCCCTGGGCGCTGGTGAAGCGGGGGCTGAAGAAGCAGGTCATCACGCCCCTGGATGCGCCGCAGGAATTCCTATCCGAGGCCACCCGGGAGCGGGAAGCGCGTGCGGCCGCGCAGGACACTGCGCTGATGCGGGCGCTTGGCCTCGCGCACCACTGGCAACGCCTGCTGGAAGAGCGCCGGGCGGCGTCGGTCGCCGAGATCGCAGAGGCCGAGGGCATGGACGTGACGCAGGTACGCCGAGTCTTGCGGCTGACCCTGCTGGCCCCGGAGGTCGTGGAACGTCTGGTCGCGGCACCCGACATCGTGCTGGAGCGGGTGATGCGTCGCCCTTGGCCCAACGGCTGGGCCGACCAGATGCGGGTGCTCGCGCCGCCCGTGTGAGCACGTCACACCCAGCGCCAGCAACCGCCTCCGGGCGGTTTTTTTGTGACCGCGTGGCGCTCGGTCGCCACCGCTACAGGACTTGCCAACCACAACCGACCGCCTCTAAACCCGCGTCAGCAAAGGAAGTGACCTCGCGAACGCTCGCGAGACCAGCAGAGAAAATGGAGAACGGAGAGGCTGCGGTGGGGCAGAAAACGCGCGTTTTGGAGGTGCGGCGCTCGCGAGGCCATGCCTGGATACCGCGCCAACACTGGGAACAACAGACGAAAAAAAACCAACCGAGAGTGGTTGGTTTTTTGGAATTGGTGGCCAGGGGCGGAATCGAACCGTCGACACGCGGATTTTCAGTCCGCTGCTCTACCAACTGAGCTACCTGGCCAAAATTTCAGAAACTGCATGCGCAAAAGCGATTTTTCGGAGCGCAGCAT
>Ga0315298_1006283_pt1 | contig 16287 bp, 17 predicted proteins | sample WHS_1_MG_FD_203077 | JGI IMG/M metagenome (GOLD analysis project Ga0315298, IMG submission 203077) | Extremophilic microbial mat communities from Washburn Hot Springs, YNP, Wyoming, USA - WHS_1_MG | ecosystem: Environmental > Aquatic > Thermal springs > Hot (42-90C) | place: USA: Wyoming...
TTTCCGCTCTCTCGCACCATATCCAAAACCTTCTACTATTCTAAATGCGGGCCTTCACCATATACCTCTCTGAAGACCTGGTACATCTCACCGTTTGTGACGTAAACCTTTGCCGCCTTCACAGCGTAGGGTGTTACGTTTACTCCTTTCAAACAGGCTTCCCTGAATTCTTCGAGGGCTTCCTCAACCTTCTTCTGGTCCCTCATCCTCTTCACCCTTCTCAGGGCTTCTATCTCAGCATTCTCCTGTTCAAGCTTCACCCTACATATCTCAATATTTTCAATGCTGCTTCTGAATATGTTGACTCCAACTATCGGCAGCTCTCCACGTTCAATTGCAAGCTGCGTCTTGTAGCTTGTCTGGGAAATCTCCCTTCTAGGTATCCCAGCCTCAGTGTACGCCAGCATCCCGCCAGCCGCCTCTATTCTGTCGAAGTAGCGCCAGATCTCCTCCTCAATCTTGTCTGTCAACCATTCGACGTAGTATGAGCCTCCTAGGGGGTCTATGACGTTTGGGACACCGCTCTCATGCAGTATGATGTGTTGGGTTCTGAGGGCAAGCCTAGCCGCCTTCTCTGTAGGCAGACCAAGGGCCTCATCGTATGAGTCTGTGTGTAGGGATTGGGTTCCACCCATGACGGCGGCTAGGCTGTGGATTGTGGCTCTGATGACATTGTTCATGGGGTCCTGGGCTGTCAGGGCTGATCCTGCGGTTTGTGTGTGGAATTTGAAGATCATCGACCGAGGGTTCTTGGCGTGGTATTTCTCTTTCACAATCTTCGCCCAAACCCTTCTCATAGCCCTGAACTTTGCAACCTCTTCGAAGAGGTTGTTGTGGGCGTTCATGAAGAATGATATTTGTGGGGCAACCTCATCTATATCCCAGCCTCTGCTCAGAGCTTCATCCAAAAAGACTGTTGCGTCGGCTAGGGTGAACGCTGCCTCTTGGACAGCGGTTGAACCTGCCTCCCTGATATGGTATCCGCTTACATTGATCCCGTACCATTTCGGCATGTGTTCAAGACAGAATTCAAGCAGGTCTACAGCTAGCTTCACTGACGGTTTTAAGGGTAGGGGTGGGTTGCCTACGTGGAAGAGCCATAACGGGTCGTTCTGGGTTGTGCCCCTGAGCTCCTTTAAAGGTATTCCCCTCCTCTCAGCCATGGCTACATACATAGCGAATGTTGGGAGGCCTAGAAAGTGGGTTACGAGGGATGTTGAGAGTCTCTCTATCGGTAAACCGTCAAAGATCCTTTCTATGGCTTCCAGAGAGGATATGGATGCTCCGCCCTGACCTACCTCACCTCTGACCCTCGGATCGTCTGCATCATACCCGTAGATTGTTGGTGAGTCTAGGGCGAGGTTTAGGCCGGTCTCACCCTCCTTCACCAGGAATTTGAATCTTGCATTTGCATCCTCGCCCGTACCGTAGCCGCTCAGCAACCTTATCGTCCAAGGTCTCCCCCTATACATTGTGGGGTAGATGCCTCTGGTGAATGGGTATAGCCCAGGGAAACCAAGTTTCTCCATGTAGTTGAAGTCTTTAAGGTCGAGTGGAGTATATATCGGCTTCAGCGGTATTCCAGATGGGGTTGTCTTTGGGGCCCTATCCTTGATCTTCGTCTCCTCAACCCATTCCTCACAGATTTTCTTCCATTCCTCCTCTGCCTTCTTAATGTCCTCGAGCCTAGTCTCTTCAGACATTTCTTGAACCCATTTCCATATTTTGACTTGAATCTCAATGAAAAAGTTTGGGTTCTTAAGGTTGACGCTTGAGACCATGATGCCGTTTAATAGCTCATCATGATATGATCATTATCTGTGGGAATGCAGAATCTTTATCACATATCGCTCGGGCAGTATGCTGAGAGTCTAGAATCATATTGGAGGCGACTCAAATGTATGGTGAGGTCTTGGCTGTTGTCGCTGCGATTCTTTGGGCTGCCTCAATGGTTTCCGCAGCTGGAACCCTCAGGAATGTTAATCCTCTATGCGCTAACACATTGAAGATACTTTTTGGAGCTTTATCTATGGTGCCGATAGCGCTCATCATGTCTTGGTCAGGTGAAATATTCAACTTCGATATTTGTGGCGTTTTCTTTGTCATTGCAGCTGCGATGATCGGTATCGGGATGGGAGATACTTATCTGCTGAAGAGCACGACTTACATCGGTATGTCAAGGTCATATACAATAGCTTACTCATACCCTATTTTCACTATGTTCCTTGCAAATCTTTTTCTCGGCGAGCCTTTCCACTACCGATATTTGATGGGATCTATTCTAATATTTCTCGGAGTTGCAAATGCCCTTACCGGGGGAAGTTCTGAGGCTGGAAGTAAAAGGAGGGTTGGTTTCATATATTCTCTGGCGGCTTCCTTGTCGTGGGCTTCAGGCACTGTGCTGGTTACTCAGGGTGTGAAAACTGTGGATATATTCTTGGCCAACACGATCCGTTATCCAATAGTCTTTCTGACATTACTCCCATTAATGGTTTTTAAAGGTGGGGAGATAGGATTTGAACAGGAGGGATTTGGGGTTGCTCGTTGTCTCAGGGATATTGGGGATGACTCTCGGAGGCATAATCTTCCTACATAGCGTCCGGTTGATAGGGGCCTCAAAGGCAGCTCCTCTAAGCTCATCATCCCCATTCTGGGCATCAATATTGTCGAGCATATTCCTTAAGGAAAAGTTAACATTGAGAATTCTCGCCTCAACAGTATTGGTTATCGCTGGGATATACTTCCTCTTTTAGATATCCGTTCTATTCAGCATCAAGAAGTCTTCGGATCCTTGCGGTATCAGTTTGAGGTGTCAGTGAAGGAGCTTATTTGGGAGGGCAGTAAGTGGCTGAATGAATATTATCTGAGGATCATGAATGACGCCCCCGCCTTTGCCAGAAGCCTATTCTCACCGTCGAGAATCTCAGCCTCAGCCGTCACTATGTGTCGACCCTTCCTCACAATTCTTGCAACCGTATATATCTCACCCTCCTTGATAGGCCTCAAGTATCTCATATTCATCTCAATTGTTGTGGTTGATTCTCCCTCCTCAAGATTGGCCAAGACTACATGTGCCATCGCCTCATCGGCAATAGTGGCTAATACGCCACCGGCAACTATGCCAGCTCCCTGGATGAACCCGTGCCTCACCGGTAATCTCAGTGCAGCTCTCTCAGAATTGATTTCCTCCACAACGACCCCAAAATAATTGAAGAGAGGATTAACTGTCTGACTTGGCATCCTGACTTTGCTGAGATAATCTTTGACTTCCATAAATACCCAAACCTTTCGAGACTTTTTATGATGCCAAACGATCTACGTAACAGGTTCAGCATATAAATTGAGTGTCGCTACTTAGACTGAGATTCGATGATACATCGTCGCATAACGCACGATTCATAATAGTCTCTCTGCTGAATATATTTTGAAAACAATTCAAGATTCTTTATGTGATTTTTCCCATCGTCAGTGAAGGTGGAATACGAGTCGTTCATGATTTAGTTGTGGGTAGGGATCTATTTATTGGTAGGTGGTGCGGCCGCCGGGATTCGAACCCGGGCTGTTGGCTCTCTCCGGTCGCATAGACCGTGGAAGGCCAATGTCCTAGACCAGGTTGTCCTGTGATCTCTTTTAAACCCTATTCTTCGGATCACATCTAGACTACGGCCGCCCATCAATATTCCTTACTCCCATCAATAAATTGTTTTGCTGTCCATCCGTTCAAGCCTATTCTCGGCGTATTTTAGGCGCCCCACGGTTACTTTTCCACATTGTAACATTCGCTTATAGAGATGTTTAATTATGGATGTTTCTAGAAAAAGGGTTATCGATCCATTGTACATGTTGGTGTTGATGATAATTGGCTGAGAGGAAGCTTAGGTTCAGGATTAAACGTGGAGAATATGAGGTTGAGCTTGAGGGTGACTTCGATTATGTGAGCGAACGTTTCGAAAAATTGTTGGAGAACTTTCCCCAAACAGGTGAGGTCCGTATGGCTGGGCCCCACGTGCCTTCAGGGTCGGAGAATATGAAGTCTGATTTGCTGAGAGGCATAGTTGAATTCAGTGAGGATGGGAAGCCCAGACTCACTGTTCCAGTTGACTCGTTGAAGGCTAAGGAGGCTTTGGCACTCATTCTCTACGCGACCAGACCTGTGGCTGTTGAGTGTGTTGAGTTGAGTGATCTCCTCAGTTCGAGCTGGAAGACCATGAAGCCTGAGGCTGTCAGGGCTAGGGCTAGCGAGTTGAGGAGGGAGGGGTTGCTTGTGGCCGATGATGGTCGGTATACGTTGTCTGGGGCTGGTGTGCAGTGGGTTGAGAGTCAGGTTCTTCCAAGATTAAAATAGTTTAACGTAAACGTTACGTTAACTCTATACTTTTCAGATATCCTTATATACTGAAGCTGTGTAAAGTAACATTCGAACCGTCTTGAAAGTCAAGCTCATACTCCACAGAAGCTACGGAGACATCGAGCTCGAAGGGGAAAACTTCGACGAACTAATAGATAGATTAAAAGAGTTTCCAGAATGGCTGGAGGTGATAGATAGCATAATCTCATCCCAATCAACGGTGGTCAGCGAAAAAGATATCCTCTCAGGAATAGTCCAAGTGACAAGTGAAGGTCCGGTACTCACTGTCTCGAGGGACAAGTTGACCGACAGAGAAGCAGTAGCCCTACTACTCTATGCGATGGATCCGAAAGGTCTCAGACCCAGAGAATTGAGCAGACTCCTGAGCCTCAGCGGATTCCTTTCAGTAGGATTCGCAAGTAGGCTGAGTGAACTGAAGAGAGAAGGTCTAACATACAGGGAAGGGGACGTATACAAACTGACGGTGGCAGGTAAGAACTGGGTGGAGAAGACGGTTAAAACAATCAAGCATGGTGGAACACCCGTTGAGTGAGGAGAATATCATCGAGGTTCGAGTCAGATACAGAGACTTCGAGAAGACCGTAAGGGGAAACTCCAACGAGGTTATCCGTGAGGTTATAGGCTTTCTATCCGAACATTTTCCGAAACTCAACCTCATATCAAAACTTACCCTCACAGTCGATGAGGAGCAGCTCCTAGACACCTGCTCAAACATAATGAAGATCACACCTGAAGGGGTTGTGATAACAGCCCCAGCTGAAAACCTGACAGACCGTGAACTCATCCTCCTTCACCTACTCAAGACCCATACAGGCTACATCACAAAGAAGCTCGATACAGACAGGGCCATGATAGGTGACCTCATAGCCTACACCAGAAAACCAGCTGGAACAGTAGCTGGTAGAATAAGTGAAATGTGCACTGAAGGCTTGGTTGAGAGGATAGGTAAAGGTGAGTATCGAATAACAACATATGGGCTTGACTATTTCATCAAGAACATCTACCCTAAACTATCATCTTGAAATGGTTGGTGAAGTGATGAGTCAGACAACAAAATTGAAGATTCAGATAGAGCACGGAGAATTTAAACATACGATAGAGGGTGAACCTGAGGAGGTCTTGAAGGCTATCAGCCATTATATCTCAGAAATATATCCGGCATTCGAGGTTGCATCTAAACTGATCTACAATCCAGATTACGTTGCACTTTTGAGTGAGGTCTCAAACCTCGTAAACTTGACACCCGACGGTAAACCATTGCTCTTGAGGTCAGACTTATCGACCGATGAGGCTGCGGGTGTGATTCTCTTAGCTATCCAGATAGCTCACAGACTCGGCAAGAGAGATGGAGACGACGCCCAGGTAGAGGAGATGTCTGTAACCATCGGTAAGGCGCCGAAGACAGTCCAGAACACACTGACAGAGATGTGTAAAGCAGGGATCGTGGAGAGGGTTGGTAAAGGAAGCTACAGGCTCACCCCAGCCGGCGTCAGGGAGATCCAGGAGACCATCAAGACCCTGAAGGAAGTGGAGAATTATGGCGCAGCTGGGTCTAAGTAGCTGCGGTAACTGCGAGTAGGTGCGGAGGCCGCAGGAGTTGGGGGGAACTCCCGCGAGGGGGGAGTAAATTGACCTACCGCACCCACACTATAGAATTTGAACATTCTAAGATAAGTAGATTACTGTTGGATGGGTCCAAGGAGGCCCTTCTACCTAACTTCCTACTGGAATTGAGCAATGAATCGATGAGAGGCCTGAATGGGCTAGGGTTCAAGCCTAGGGACCTCACTGAGGTTGAGGCAACTCTTGAAGAGGAGGTTCATGAGTCGCCTACAATCCAGTTGAAGGACGATAATTTAATAGAGAAACCTACACCTATAGGGCCAGCCTCCGAGAAGTGTCCAGTCGTCGCCGTAGACGTATCGAGTATCAGGATAGGCGAATCGGAGCAGGGTCTACTCTACTCCTTGAGAGGAGCGATCGTATGGAGGGTCGGCTCCTCCTACAACTTCACCAGATGCGGACCCATAACATTCCACCTCAACGACGATATGGCCAGGTCCGTAGTCGCTAGGAAATACTCAAACGAGCATGTCATCTACTCCACATGGTCGCCTGTGACTGAGCGTCTTTTAGCCAGACTGAGGAATAGTCTGGAACGTTGGATGCAGGAGACTGCATGTTCAAGAATAGGCGACGGCATAGTGCTGCTCGATGGGTCCCTCACAGCAGGAACACCAGACAATCCGGCATTCTATGTTGAAGCAATTCTGAGAAAGGCTAGGAAGAACGGTAATAGGGTCATGGCCTTCTCGAAGGAGACCCGCCTATGCTACTCTGGAAGGAAGATAACGAGGCTTCTGGAAGGAATAAACATCCCATGCATCCTTGATATCGACAGGTTGATAGTTCCACAATTTCCTTCGACCCCAGTCAGACTGATGGGGCGAGTGTACTTGGCCAAGTTGGGATGGAAGAGCTTCCCATTCAGGGTTGACATCGACAGGGAACTCTCAGAGGAGAAATCGAAAGACACATTCAGCCTCCTGATGGGTTCAGACCTCGTCGAGCAAGGATACCCTGAAACATTGCGTCTAGCCCACATCCTATCAACATTCACAGCCAATGAGGTATTGGCGATTCAGAGGTACCTCTCGATTGAGTATGGCCTCAAACTCATGCCTAGACTGAGTCTTAGAAGGTCGCTCTTCGGCCCATTCGGAACATGCAAGGAGGCGTCTTGAACGAAGATCTATAAGAAGCAAGGCGACACCATACAGATAATCTGTTCACCTGAAGAATCTATGGAGAAAGGTGACTACCTACTCATTGAGGATAGGAAGGTTAACAGAGGCCTCATAGTGCAGGTCGTGGACATACAGTTCGCCAACCTGCCTGGAATCCTTGAGGACATATTGAGAGATGTGATCACTGAAGGGACCGTCCAAGGATGCGACTATGACCCGTTCAACATATCCTCCCAAATAGCAGTCCTGAAAGATACGAAGTTGCTGATATGCAAGATCAGGGGTTCCATCGAAGATGGGAGGCCGAAACCAGATGTTTCATGGCTACCCTCAAGGACAAACTCGAGAATAATACCTTTCCCAATAGAGAAAATTGCAACATCAAGCGATGTCAAGAAACCAGTCACTATTGGAAAGACAAAGATGAACCCGCTCACAGTCGACGTCAGAATGCTTGATGGGAGGCTGAACATAATAACTGGCAGGAAGGGTACCGGAAAATCACATCTCTCCAAACTGCTCCTGCTCGCCCTCATACAGAATGGGGCTCCATGCCTCGTCTTCGATGTTAACGGTGAGTATGTAAATATCGGGGTTGGAAAGGGTAACAAGCCCATAGACCTAGCTGAGAAAATAAATATTCTAGTACCAGGCCGGAACCTCAAGTTCACTCTCGATGGGATTGGGTTGAGGTCTTTCCTCGACACAATGATATATGCTCTAGACCTGCCTAGAACTTCATCGAAAGTCTTCTCCAGAATCTGGAATGAACTTGAGAGATGCGGGAACCTCAACCTAAATAGTCTAGCCGAGACCATCAGGCGATTCAACTGCCATGAGAGTGTGAGGGAAGCAATCAATTCAAGGTACCATACGATACTTGACTTAGACCTCTTCACCGACGACCCTGCAAGTGCTTTCGACTTCAACTATTTCCAGAGGAAGTTGAATGAAGGTTCAGCGTTCATAGTCAATATGAGAGATCAACATTCACTCAGCCGCAGGTTCATAGTCGAACTATTCTTGAGCAAACTGACCGAGCAACTCTCAGAAATGAAGTTGAAAGCGATCTTTCTTTTCGCCGAGGAAGCTCACTTCTACCTTCGTGAGACCTATTGGGATGACATAGTCACTAGGATGAGGCACCTGGGCATATTCACAACCTTCATAACGAATCAGCCTGATACTGTTCAAGAGAGCGTCTACAGGCAAGCCGACAACATATTCATGTTCAACTTCACAAACGAGAATGATTTGGATGCAGTCTCTAAAGTCTCAAAGATCGATGCTGAAAGTCTGAGGCTGATCGTTAAGGATCTGCCGGCACACAACTGTCTGATCGTCGGCGACATAGTGAGAGACTTCCCAGTCGTGGTGAATGTGAAACCTTTGGATGTACAGACAATGGGGCAGACCAGAAAATTCTTTCAAGACTGAACATATAATCATCTGTTAAAGGTTTGGTTGGATTGGTTCCCATGAATGAGCCGAATCATAAACCTAGGATTGTTAAGGTTGAGAGAACCGTCAGGGAGACCCCTACAATAAAGACCATATGTTTCAAAGACAATCCATCCTCAAGAGCCACCCCAGGCCAGTTCGACATGGTCTGGATTCCAGGCCTCGACGAGATTCCAATGAGCATATCATACACGTCTATCGAAGGTTTGGCTGCGATAACAGTGAGGTCCGTAGGCCCTGCAACCGAGGCCCTCCATTCTCTCGTTGAAGGTCAGATTTTCGGGGTGAGGGGACCTTACGGTAGGGGCTTCACCGTAACCGATAATGGTGAGGCTCTCCTTGTAGCCGGGGGATCTGGAGGAGCCGCATTAGCCCCACTATCAGACCTCCTCTCAAGGATGGGGGTCAAACATACGGTCATCGTCGGAGCACAAACATCGAGTGAACTACTATTTCTGGGCAGGTATGAGAAGAATGTTTCAGCAGTCGGAGGAAATATTGTCCCAGTAACTGAGGATGGTTCTTTTGGGGTCAGAGGCCTCGCCTCAGAGGTTGCTCAAGACATGTTAGAAAAACATGCATACACCATGATTTACAGTTGCGGCCCCGAAACTATGATAAAGAATATACTTCCAATCAGCCTCAGATACTCCACCCCATTCCAAGCGAGTCTGGAGAGAGTAATGAAGTGCGGTATAGGGATCTGCGGCAGCTGCGTCATAGACAGCCTCAGAGTCTGTAGAGAGGGGCCTGTCTTTGATGGTGAGACCTTAAGAAGACTCGATGATTTTGGAGAGTCGAGGAGAGACCACTCCGGAAGGAGAATACCGATTTAGAGGACAACTTTAAATTGTTCCGTCAGCAAATATGAATTCAGGTGTCGGTCCATGCCAACTCACGGTTCATTAACGAAGGCTGGTAAGGTAAGGAGCCAGACTCCAAAGATTCAGGCAACCCCCCGCAGGTCTGCCCCACCGAGAATCAGACTTAGAAGGACCCATACCAAAAGATTCCTTCTGGGGAGGGAGCCTGGTCAGAACTGGATATCGACCAGAAGAAGATTTTAAACCTGAGATCTACCGCAGACAGGGCAGAAGACAGAATCCTCCTCTAAACGGCCACCGCAAAACTTACACTGCAATTTTGGAAGAGAGACCTCTTCAGCTGCTTCAACTCTCTCCACCCTCACAATAGGTCTAGACAATGAAGTTATGCATAGTAAGAAACCGATAATAGCTGATACTCCGCCTCCAAACTGCAAGACCAATCCTAAGACTTCCAAGGGTAAGTGTGACGACGAAAATAATGTTAGAAGCCTGGTCAACAACCCCTCACTCCTCATACATATTTGGAAGCCTATCTGGTAACTTGCAAAACCTAGGAAGAGGAGGAATCCGCCGACAGCCAGCCTAACCATCAACCCTCAACCTTACATAGAGAGAGCCCAGACATGGATGGATAAAAATTTACCTGAATTTATTGATGGCTCACCTAACCGTCACCGGTTCTCTCTGAAATATAATTGTCTGAGTCTGGCAAGAGCATCTAACCTCTCTTTCTCACCTAACTTAGCTGAAACTATAGCCTTCTCCAGTATAGTCGTGGCTTCATCCATAGCCCTCCTATCAACAGGGAAAGGAACACCGTCTTTACCCCCGAAAGCGAATGAGTACCTCACAGGATCCCTCCAGCTAGCCTCCACCCCGAAGAGAATCTCCGCAAGAAATGCGAGGCCACGAATGGTGGCAGGTCCAACCCCTTCAGAGATGAGGAGCTCCTCAAAGTTTGAAGGTGGATTCATGTAGAGCCTCCCAAGAGCCTCCCAATTCATCTTCCTAGGAATAGAATATGCCTTCAAGGTTGGCTCCTCCCACCCTTCAAGTCTACCCTGATATGGGTCCTTCACGGAGTCGAATAGTCTCCTCAACCTACCTGTTCCTTCACGAGCAAGGTCGACACATATCTTCCTCGAACCATCACTCTCTTTCGCCGTCATATCCAATACTCGGCTATGCCTAACTCCTACAATAGCTCTATGGGGTTCTAGAACAAAATCCTTCAGGCCGTAGGAGAGCCAGTGATATCTCCTAGCCATCCCCTCCTCAGGCCTCATACCTTGCTGTATGACTATCCAACCCCCATCCTTGCAAACAAATATTGAATGGTGATATAGACTGTAACCGGCCTGAATAGCGGCTGTATCTACCTTAGCCGAGATTCTGCTCCCATACTTTATCTTCGAGATCTCCTCATCTGAGAGGTTAAGACGCTCAGCCAAACCATCAATCTCACCCAGAACATGAGAGCGTTTCCCTTTCCCTCCAACAGCTTTTATGCCAACATCAATTCTTTCGAGGGCCTCCCTCAAAACACCGCATGTCACTGTGGTTGAGCCGCTACTGTCCCAGTCAAAACCCAAGACGTTGGAGCAGGCTTGAAAGAAGAAAGGATCCGATAACCTCAACAGAACCTCTCTTTCACCATGCACCTCAACGATCCCTTCAAGCAGCGCAGCGGCGAGCCTCACCATTCTCCTTATCAACCATTCAGGAGCCTTACCTCCATGAAGGCTGAGGTAGGCGAGGCCAGACCTCATCATCGTCAACACATAACCCTGAGTTGAACACTCCTAGGAAGACTTGCATACACATGCATATTAATAAGTTGGATGAATTAAACTCAACCTCAAGGTGCAATCAGGCCTGACCGTCAGCGATTCCGAAGTTGCATATGAAGTGTTGACGATGCTTAGAGAGGATGCTGCCGGTAAGGATCTGAACAAGCTGAAAATAATATCTTGCAAGCGACTCCACACCAGCCGCCTACCGAGAAACTCAGAGATCCTGGCACTTGCACGGCTTGAGGGGAGAAAGGAGCTCTACCAGACCCTACAGTTGAAGAAGGTTCGAAGCATATCTGGAGTCAACATTGTTTCGGTGATGAGTCGACCTTTCAAGTGTCCGCATGGAAGATGCGCATACTGCCCACACTTTGAAGGTGTGCCGCCGAGCTACACTGGCAAAGAGCCTGCTGCAATGAGAGGTTTACAGAACATGTATGATCCTTACCTTCAAGTCAAGAGTAGACTGGAACAGTTCAGGGCTATAGGCCACAGTACGAGTAAGGTTGAACTCATAATTCAAGGCGGAACATTCCCAGCCTCCCCAGTGGAATATCAAAAAGAGTTCGTTAAGGGTTGTCTGGACGCCTTGACAGGGCAGCCTTCAGGTTCACTTGAGGAGGCTATGGAGAATGCGGTGTGGAGCGCCAGCAGGAATGTGGGGTTGACTGTTGAGACTAGGCCGGACTACGCCACCGAGAAATATATTGATACCATGTTATCGACGGGTGTCACAAGGGTTGAGGTTGGTGTTCAGAACCTTTACGATGACGTATACAGGTTAGTCGATCGTGGACATACCTTAGACGATGTCATAAAATCGTTCCACCTGTTGAAGGATTCCGGTCTGAAGATAGTTGCCCATATGATGCCTGGTCTGCCAGGCTCAGATAAGAGGAGGGATTTCGACGCCTTCATCAGGCTATTCACAGATCCTGATCTGAAGCCTGACATGTTGAAGATATATCCCTGCCTCGTTCTGAGGGGGACGAAGATCTATGACTGGTGGGTCAGGGGCTGGTATAAACCATACACTCTAGATGAGACAGTCGATCTTCTATCACAGGTAAAGAGACATGTACCTCCATGGATGAGGGTAATGAGGATCCAGAGGGATATTCCAGCCCAACTCATAGTTGCAGGTGTTAAAAACGGGAATATTCGCCAGATTGTTCAAGAGAGGATGAGGATTGAAGGTTACAAATGTAGGTGCATAAGATGTAGGGAGATTGGCCACAGAATGGTTAGGAAAGAAGATATTCCAACCCATCAGGATATAAAGATTCTAACCAGAACCTACGACTCTTCAGGCGGATATGAAATATTCATCTCAGCCGAATCTCCAGCCCTTGACTGTCTGGTTGGATATTGCAGGCTGAGGATCCCCTCAGAGAGGGCGCATAGGAGAGAAGTTGCTGGAGGTAGGGTTGGATTGATCAGGGAACTCCATGTCTTCGGCCCCCTGGTCCCAGTAGGCGAGTCAAACCCAGAACTTTGGCAGCATAGGGGTTTCGGGACACGCCTACTCAAGAACGCTGAAGAGATAGCATTAAATGAATATGATTGTGAGAAGGTGCTGGTTACGAGTGCGTTAGGCTCAAGAAGATACTTCATGCGCCACGGGTACTGTCTAGAAGGGCCATATATGGCTAAGAGAATAAGATAGACCTGATTTGATCGCTTCATGGAGGAGTGGTTTATCTGAGTCAAGGAGGATCTGAGCTTGGAGGGTACAGGGCCATAGCATACAAAGCCCTGAAGGCCGCTCAGGTCTCAATAGGCGACATTATTAGAATAGTCAGGGATGGTGAGGTCTATGAGGGGAGCCTGATGCCCAGGTCAGAGCTTGGAGACGATAAACATGTCGTCATCAAACTTGCCAGCGGCTACAATATTGGCGTGAGGGTTACGTCTGACTGCAAGATCGAAAAGATCGGTGTCGGCCCCAAGCCGACCTACACTCATATGGTTATGGAGATTGGTGGAAGAGGTCTACCTAGGGTGGATGTGATAAGCACCGGGGGGACGATTGTAAGTAGGGTTGATTATAGAACTGGTGCGGTTGAACCAGCCCTCTCAGCCTCAGACCTTTACAGTGCCGTCCCAGAATTGTCTGAGCTGGCCGATATTCGAGCCCACATATTGTATAGTGAGTTGAGTGAGAACATAACTCCTAAACACTGGTCTGGGATGGCTTCAAAGATCTTTGAAGTCATCAGGTCAGGTACCTCAGGAGTTGTTGTCTGCCACGGCACGGACACAATGGGATACACCTCCGCCGCGTTGAGCTTCGCCCTCAGAAACCTGCCAGTCCCAGTCATCTTGGTTGGGTCACAGAGATCATCTGACAGGCCGAGTTCAGATGCCGCAACAAACCTCATGGGTGCGGTGGCATCAGCCTCTAAGGCTCCATTCGCGACAGTCGCTGTAGCTATGCATGAGAGTACATCCGACGATGCGATCTTACTCCATAGGGGGACGAGAGTGAGGAAATGCCATACAAGCGGAAGATATGCTTTCAAGTCAATAAACTCGCAACCTCTGGCCAGATATATTCTCCAGACAGGCCATCTTGAAGTTTACTGCCATGAGATCCAAAAAAGGGACCCTGAGAGAAACGTTGAGTTAAAGAACAATTTCGAGGAGCGAGTCTTACACTTAAAATTCTATCCTGGAATGAGATCCGAGATCATAGACTGGGCTATCGGAGAAGGCTACAGAGGAATAGTTATTGAAGGTACAGGTTTAGGGCATGTATCCAGAACCCTCCAAGCCTCTATAAGTAGGGCTGTCAAGAACGGCATCTTGGTAGGGATGACCTCCCAATGTCTGCATGGGAGGGTCAACATGAATGTTTACTCCACAGGAAGAGACCTCTTGAGTGTAGGGGTCCAACCATTGGAGGATATGATCCCTGAAACGGCCTTGGTGAAGATGATGTGGGCACTAGGCCAGACCGATAATGTAGAGGAAGCTGAGAGGATCCTTAAAACAAATATTGAAGGGGAGATCTCTCAAAGAACATTATACGATGATCCTCCTTGACAAGCATATATGAGAATATGGGCCTAAAGGTAGGTTTGGAGATACATCAACAGTTAGATACGAAGTATAAGCTCTTCTGCGGATGCCCTACGAAACTCTCGGAGAAGGCTGACGTAAGGTTCGTCAGGATACTCAGGCCAACCCAGAGTGAGCTAGGTCTAGTAGATCAGGCCGCCCTCTTCGAATTCAAGAAGGGCAGGAGCATAGAGTATGAGGCTGCAAATGAAACATCATGTCTGGTGGAGATGGATGAGGAGCCACCTCACAGGTTGAATGATGAGGCGATAGACATAGCTTTGACGGCCTCAATCCTGTTAGGTTCCAAACCTGTCGACGAGATACATGTCATGAGGAAGCTGGTGATAGACGGTTCGAACACAACGGGCTTCCAGAGGACATGTGTAGTCTCCTTGGGAGGATCTGTTGGTAGGGAGCGCAAGGTTGAGATACAGCATGTAAGCATCGAAGAGGACGCTGCAAGGAAGATAGAGGAGTCGGATCGAACATCGAAGTATAGGATAGATAGGCTCGGCATTCCTCTAATAGAAGTGGCGACGGCGCCGACGATAAGCACACCCCGAGAAGCCCAGGAAGTGGCCTTGCATATAGGGAGGTTGCTGAGGGCTACTAGGAGGGTTAAGAGAGGACTCGGAACTATCAGGCAGGACCTTAACATCTCAACAAAAAATGGGGGGCTGGTGGAGATCAAGGGAGTTCAGAGGCTGGATATGATAGCTGAGATAGTGGAGTCAGAAGTTACAAGACAGATTTCTCTGCTGGAGATTAAGAGGATGCTTGAAGATAGAGGTTTGAACGTTGAAGATTTGAAGGAGGAGTTTCATGACGTTACACAAATATTCTCAGAGACCAAGTCGAAACTCATATCTAAGGCCGTTAATTCCGGAGGTGTCGTTCTCGCTCTCCGCCTACCAAAATTCAGAGGATTGCTTGGTAAGGAGATTCAGAAGGGTGTGAGGTTGGGATCTGAGCTGGCTCAGAGGGCTATTTTCTGGGGAGGTGTAGGAGGTATCTTCCACACCGATGAGTTGCCAAACTATGGGATCTCTGAAGTTGAAGTAGCCAAACTTAGGGTGGAGCTTAAATTGTCAGATATGGATGCAGCGGTTATGGTTGCAGATAAGCCAGCCAACGCGAGGGAAGCATTGAGGGCGGTCGTTGAGAGGGCAAAGGAATGTTTACTTGGAGTTCCAGAGGAGACTAGGGCGGCGAATGAAGATGGAACAACCCGATATATGAGGCCTAGGCCAGGCTCAGCTAGAATGTATCCTGAGACCGATATTCCACCTGTCGTAATCACTGAGGAGAGGCTGTTGAGGTTGAAGTCGACTCTACCACCTATGCCAGACGACCTTGTCAACCAACTTATTCAGAGGCATAAAATAAACAGAAAACTTGCTGAGCAACTGGTCGACTCAGACTACTTGGAACTCTTTGAGGAGGTGACCACTAAAACGAAGGTTGCTCCATCATTTGCAGCAACCATTCTAACCGAGGTTTTTAAGAGTCTGAGTAGGGACGGTGTCCCAGTAGGGAATCTCGACGGTGAAACAATTGTTGGAGTGTTCAAGGCGGTAGACCTGGGTTTAACTGCGAAAGAGGCTATTCCAGACATTCTCAGGTGGCTTGCAGAAAACCCTGAATTTAAGGTTGAGCTAGCTATTGAAAAGTTGGGTCTGAAGACCATTTCGGATGAAGAGTTGAAATCTAGAATATGTTCGCTGCTCGACAGGAATCCTACGCTGGTTGAGGGTGAAGGTGGGGCGGCGACTGGTAAGTTGATGAACATGATCATGGCTGAGGTTAGGGGTAGAGTTGACGCAAAAAAGGTTATTGAGTTGTTGAAGGAGGAGGTTTCTAAAAGATCGGGTATGAGAGCCTAAGTCAGGCTCTCAGACCCAATCAACCTGTAACCTCATCGTCCTTCATGATGGCGTAGCCGGAGCTTCTGAATCTTTCAATGTCATGGATCAGATATGGAGTCAAAGCGCTCTCCTGACCAACCTCCTCGAAAGGTGCACCGCATA
>Ga0315298_1006284_pt1 | contig 16285 bp, 17 predicted proteins | sample WHS_1_MG_FD_203077 | JGI IMG/M metagenome (GOLD analysis project Ga0315298, IMG submission 203077) | Extremophilic microbial mat communities from Washburn Hot Springs, YNP, Wyoming, USA - WHS_1_MG | ecosystem: Environmental > Aquatic > Thermal springs > Hot (42-90C) | place: USA: Wyoming...
TCAGTCGGTCAAAGAAAAGGAGGATATTTCAGGATTTTGCGTTTGTCAGAACGCAAAGGAGATGGGGCGCCGCTTGCTGTGGTTGAATTCGTTGATAAAATCCGACCCCTGAATCCTCCTCAACCGCTCCAAAAAGAGAAAGAGAAGGTTAAAGCCTCAAAGGATGAGAAGGCAAAAGATGAAACAAAATAACGTGATACGCGAATGGCATCTTATTGATGCCCAGGACCAACCACTTGGCCGAACAGCGACAAAAGTCGCTGATCTTCTTCGTGGTAAGAATAAGCCTAATTTTGTTTATCACCAAGACGTCGGAGACTATGTCGTTGTGATTAATGTGGCAAAGCTTAAGGTAACGGGTAAAAAGTTGGATCAGAAAGTTTACTACCATCATTCAGGTTATCCTGGCGGACTCCATCAAAAAACTCTTCGTACCTTGCTGAATGAGCGCCCGGAAGAAGTGATGAGAAAGGCGGTTTTAGGAATGCTTCCTGCTAACAAACTAAGAAAAAGGTGGTTACGAAGACTTTACATTTATCGTGATAGTCATCACCCTCACCAAGCACAATTTGAGGGAAAGAACAGACAGAATAAAGAGAAGATTGAAAAGACGAAGGAGAAAAAAGATGTCACCTAAGACCAAATTGAAAACACCCCAAAAATACTTCCAAGCCATTGGCCGCCGCAAGACTGCTTCTGCCACTGCTCGGCTTACTCCTGGTACGGGTCAGATTTATGTGAATGAGCAAGAAATAACCCGATATTTCTATGAGAATCCCGAGGAGGCGGTTCAATGTATTTCAGAACCCCTCACCTTGACTGGTCGATTGAATCAATTTGATATTACGGTTAAGGTGCGGGGAGGAGGAAAAAAGGCTCAGCTAGAGGCTATTCGCTTGGCAATTGCCCGCTGTTTGGTTTTGATTGATGAAGGCTTAAAAAGCACTTTGAAAAAAGCCAACCTTTTAACCCGTGATCCTCGTGCCAAAGAGCGGAAAAAACCGGGTTTGAAAAGAGCAAGACGCGCTCCTCAGTGGCAAAAGAGATAAAAGATGGTTTCAGAACGACTAGAAAAAATTAATCGCCTCCTTTATAAGGAGATTTCCCAGCTTTTAGAAGATGAGTTTAGGGGGCAATTTATCAGCGTTACCGCTGTGGAGACCTCAGCTGATCTATCTGCTTCTAAAGTATGGGTTTCGATTTATCTCCAAAAAGATCCAGAATCAGTTCTGAATGAGATTCAAAAGAAGGCACCCTTCTTTCACTTCTGCCTTAAGAAACGCCTCGCCTTAAAAACAATACCACACCTCCAATTCATTTTGGACCATTCCCTAGAAAGAACTGCCAAAATTGACCAAATTCTGAAGGAAAATGAATAATTGGCGCCGCCTCTACTTATATCTCATCTTGTTTCTTGTGATTGTTTGTTGGTCAACTGTTTTTGTGTTGATTCTTTCTATCAACCCCTTCCAGGCCGACTGGTTAATGTTGCTTCTTTTTTTTGGTTCTTTTCTGATTGCTTCTTCAGGAACCTTTGCTCTTTTTGGTTTTTCTTTACGTTCTCGTTTATTTTCCAAAAGTTCCTCCAGAGCAAATTTTCTGGTTGCCTTGCGTCAGGGATTTTTAACTGGTATATTTATTACCGGCACCCTTGTTTTTTTGGCATTCGGATTTTTTAACTGGTGGACAATAGTTTTGTTTTTTATTATCTTATTGTTACTTGAATTACTTTTAAGAGCACGATGAAAGGCACATTGCATCCTTTGTCTCAATTCATTCGCCTCTCTTTGGATTACTTCGAAAGACAGGGCTTTGTGGTGGTAGAGGGGTTTGAAATTGAAACAGAATGGTTTAACTTTGATGCTCTCAATGTTCCGAAAACGCACCCTAGTCGGGATGTCCAAGACACCTTCTGGACCCATGATGGACGTGTCTTAAGAACGCACACCACCGCCAGCGATGTTCGAATCGTTCTGGAAAATCAGCTTAAGCCGCCTTTTCGTCTGATTATCCCGGGTCGCTGTTTTCGCAATGAAGCAACCGACCCTTTCCATAACCATACCTTCTACCAAATTGACGGCATTGCGGTAGAAAAAGGTTTAAATATGGGGCATTTGATCAGCTTACTGAAAGGATACATTGAAAATATTTTTGGTTCTTCTGTTCGTATTCGAGTGCGCCCCCATTTTTATCCCTTTGTTGAGCCCGGCATGGATATGGATTTCTTCTTAGAGAATCAAGGATGGCGCGAGGTTTTGGGGGCAGGAATGGCTCATCCTGTTGTGTTACAAAATATGAAAATAAATCCCAACCAGTGGCAGGGAATTATGTGGGGTTTGGGGGTGGATCGTTTAATGATGGAATATTTCAAGATAGACGATATCCGCCTGCCCTATACTGGTGATTTAAGATTTATTAAACAATTTAAATAAATGAGAATTGTATTTAGCTGGTTGCAAGATTATCTTGATTTCAAACAAAGCCCTTCTCGTCTGGCTGAAGATTTAACCCTTTTTGGGCATGAGGTCGAAACAATCGTCGAAGTAGAAGGCGAACAGGTCTTTGAAATAGAGATTACCCCCAATCGAGGAGATTGTTTATCTGTGTTGGGAATCGCTCGGGAAATTGCGGCAATGTATGGCTTACCAAGACCGGTTGTCCCTCGACCCACAATCTTTGAGAAGCCTCTGCAGAAAGAGATCCGGGTTGAGGTAAACCCTTTTTGGATTTGTCCTCGTTTTACGGCAAGAATTATTGACAATGTAAAGGTGACAGAATCTCCTCCTTGGTTACAAAAACGGCTTCGGGCTTATGGCTTTCGACCAATCAATAACCTTGTTGATGTGACCAATTACATCATGGTAGCAATAGGTCAACCCCTTCATGCTTTTGACTATGACAAGATTGGTTCCATTGGGCATGCTAAACTGATGAGAATTCGACAATCTCGGAAAGGTGAAGTGGTGGTTACACTGGACGGTAAAAAAAGATCTTTACCAGAAGGGGCAATTGTGATTGAAGATCAGAATCGGATTTATGATCTGAGTGGCATTATGGGTGGGTTTGACTCAGCCGTTGACGAAAAAACCAAAACAATTATTCTTCAAGGAGCAATTTTTGATCCTGTTTTAATTCGCAAAGCCTCAAAAAGCTTGAATTTAACTACCGAGGCTTCCTATCGTTATGAACGGGGAGTAGATTATGAAGGGACTGTTTTGGGGGTAGATTTAGCCACCGCGTTAATTTCCAGTCTTATTCCTCAAGCCAAAGTAGGGCCTTTGCTTGATTTAAAGTTTGAAGAACCCAAGGTCTCGCCAATTACCTTTAGTACTTTCCAGATTAATCAACTTTTAGGAACGAATTTGACTGAAAAAGAGATTCAACAATTCTTAAAACGCCTTGGGTTTGTTGTGAAGCACAATCAGGTTCTTCCCCCAAGTTATCGTCATCACGACATAAAAAGGTGGCAAGACCTAGCTGAGGAAGTAGCACGAATCAATGGTTATTCTCAAATTCCCCTTCATCAGTTAGATAAAAAAGAGATTAAGAAGACGGCTCAACCTTATTTTTTGATTGATTTCATTAAGGACCAGCTGGTTGACTTAGGATATGACGAAGTTTATAGTTATTCGTTCGTGGATGAGAAAATCCTTAAGTTATTAGGACTTTTTAATGACGAAATTGTCGAGGTAATCCATCCCTTATCACCCGAGACCCGCTATTTAAGACCTAATCTACTGTCTTCAATTTTAAGACATATAGAAAGAAACAATTGGGCGCCTGAAATCAAGATTTTTGAAATTGGTCAATGCTTTACCAAGAAGGAAGAGTTTAAACAGTTAGTGATTGCCCAAACCCAAAAGCCATCTCAACAGATACTCAGCTTTATTAAAAAATTATCCCCGGCTTCTGCTTTTGGGTTTGTGCGGATTGAACAACCTGTTCTTGAGGCTTTAAAAATCAGAAAACCAGTTTGGGTGGTTCAGATAGATTTGGAAAGAGTAGATAAAAGCCTTGTCCCTTCCTCATATCGTCCTTCTTTAAGCAAACAAAAGGTGATTTTTCGGCCAATCTCAAAATACCCTCCCACCATCAAGGACCTTGCTTTTATTGTCGATAAAGATTGTGCGAGTGAAATTGTCGCTCAAAAGATACAAGCAATCGATTCAAGGATTATTCTTGTTGAGGTGTTTGATGAATTTGTTTCAGAGCGTTTCGGAACGAATAAAAAAAACATCGCCTTTCATATCTGGATGCAGGATCTTAAGAAACCAATGGGTGAGGGTGAGGTTAAGGTGATTCTTGAAAAAATCATCACGATGGTGGCAAAAAAATACCAAGCAAGATTAAGAGGAGAGCTCGTTTAACTTTTTTATTCCGTTCGGATCGTCAATGTTGTATTTGTCAACAAATACTTGACGGATGTATGCAGTTTGTTTTACATTAAAACTGTGAATAAATTTCCCCTCTCTCTTTCTGACGAAATTATTCTCCTTCTTTCTGAGAAACCACTTGATGGTTCAAAGATTCGGGAAGTGTTGAACCTTTTTGAAGAGCGGGATCGGAAAGTGGTTTGGGCTACCCTTGATCGGTTGGTCAGAAACAAATTGGTTAAGAAGGATAAAAAATATGGGCGGGTGATTTTTTCTTTAACAAAAGCAGGGGTAGAAGCGATACCAAAGGAACCCTCCTTTATACCCATTCCAGAGAGGGCATGGGATCAAAAGTGGCGGGTAGTGATTTTTGACATTCCTGAAAAAGCACGGAGTGTGAGAAATCATTTTATTGCGAGACTCAAAGAATTGGGGTTTGCGCGGCTCCAAAACAGTGTTTATTTAACCGTGCATAATGCTTTTGATCAAGTTAAAGAAGCAGCTCAGTCAATGAAGATTCTTCCTCAGGTGAAAATGATGGTGGTGGAAAAACTTTTCATCGATGATTGGCGTGATTTCGCTGCTAAATTGTGGGATTTAAAAAATTTAGCCTCAAGATACAAGGATTTTCTTGAACGTTATCAAAATGGTTATCGTCATCAAAAGACCGACCCAGAAATTCTTAAACACTGGCTCAAGAGGGCGAGGTATGAATATCTTAGCATTTTGCACGACGACCCTGTTTTACCAAAGGAATTATTGCCTCCTGATTGGGAAGGCGGAAAGGCACGAGAATTGTGGATGCGTTTGGAGTCAATCTTAAAAACCTACGAATAACATTGTTAGGTTTGACTCGTTTTTGATACAATTGAGCCAGAAGGAGAAGCAAAAAATGAAAGTGTTTCATCGAGACCTTCCTCAAAAAATTGGGCAATCGGTTTTGGTTTCGGGTTGGGTGGCAAATCGCCGAGATCACGGTAAGGTAATTTTTGTTGATTTGCGCGATCGCAGCGGCATTGTCCAATTGGTTTTTACCCCTTCCCAAAAAAAGGCATACGCTCTTGCTGAGACTTTAAAAACAGAATGGGTCATCGAAGCAGAGGGTAAGGTTGTTAAAAGACCCCCTGAGATGGTGAACAATAAAATTCCAACTGGTGAGATTGAAATTCAGGTAGAAAAATTAAAGATTTTAAATCAGGCCAAACCATTACCGTTTGATATCAATCAGGATACCCGACAGGTAGATGAAAAAATTCGCATGGAGTACCGTTATCTTGATCTTCGTTCCGAACGGATGACAAAAAATTTACTCCTTCGCTATAAGGTGATTCAGTTTATTCGAGAATATCTTGACAAAAAGGGATTTTGGGAAATTGAAACCCCTATTTTGACTAAATCAACCCCAGAAGGTGCCCGTGATTACCTTGTTCCCTCCCGTCAGCATCCGGGTCAATTTTACGCCCTTCCACAATCCCCCCAACAGATGAAACAGATTTTGATGGTCGCTGGTATCGAACGCTATTTCCAAATTGCCCGTTGCTTTCGAGATGAAGACCCCAGAGGAGATCGCCAACCGGAATTTACCCAGCTCGATATTGAGGTTTCTTTTATGACTCAAAGCGAACTTCTGGATCTTGTCGAAGACCTCTTTATTAATTTGGTTAAAAAAGTAACCCCAGAAAAGAGAATTACTCAAATTCCTTTTCCGCGATTGAGTTATCAAGAAGTAATGAAGAAGTACCGTACTGATCGCCCTGACTTAAGAAAGAATAAACACGATCCCGATGAATTGGCTTTTGCTTTTGTTGTTGATTGGCCAATGTTTGAGTATCAACCGGAAGAAAAACGATGGGATCCTTTGCACCACATCTTCACCGCTCCCAAAGAAGAAGATTTACCCCTTTTAGAGACCAATCCCGCCGCAGTGCGATCATGGCAGCATGATTTAATCTTGAATGGTTATGAGGTGGGAGGAGGCAGCCTCCGGATTACAGACCCAGAAGTTCAAAGAAAGGTGCTTCGCTTGGTAGGTCTTTCGCAGGATGAAATTGAAACCCGATTTGGTCACCTTTTGAAGGCTTTTCAGTACGGTGTCCCTCCTCATGGGGGGATTGCCCCTGGTATTGATCGAATCGTGATGATTTTAGCGAACGAACCGAACATTCGGGAAGTAATCGCTTTCCCCAAAACAGGTGATGGTCGAGATTTGATGATGGAAGCCCCCTCCGAAGTGAGTTCGGAACAACTGGAAGAACTTCATCTTGTAGTGAAGAAATAAAGATGTTGGCCAAAATCATCCTTTTGGTAACAGTGTTATTAGAAGCGATGGGTCTTCCTGTTTTAGCTACTCCTTTAGGCAAAACTGGTTACCGTCTGATTCGACCGACCTCTTCCTTTAGAGATTACCCTTTTTCCTTCAATTCTTTGGGTTTAGATTTCAGCCAAATTCCTTTGCGTCCTCAGCGCAAGGCGATTTTTCAAGAACCCTCCTTTGCAGCAGAAGGAATTATTGCTTTGGATCTGCCAACCTCAACCATCTTATATCAAAAAAACAGTGACAAGGTTTTCTCGCTTGCTTCGCTGACCAAAATCATGACAGCAATCATTGTTCTTGATAATTACAAATTGGATGAAGAGATAGTCACACCGCCTGAGGCGGTAGTAGTCAGCGGTTCAAAAATTAATCTTCGGCCAGGCGAGGTATTGAAGGTTAAAGATTTGCTTTATGGGCTTCTTCTCTATTCTGGTAACGATGCCGCTTATACCCTTGCTTCTAAGTTAGGCACAGAGCGCTTTGTGGCAAAAATGAATCAAAAGGCCCAAGATTTAGGACTTAAGACCCTTTATTTTGTTGATCCAATTGGGTTAGATAAAGATAATCGCGGTTCCTTAAAAGATATCGCCTTTTTAGCTTCGATGGCATTACGTTATCCTCTTTTTGCCGAAATTGTCCGAACCAACGAGTATACAATCTTTTCTGTTGACCGAAAGCTCCAACATGCCTTAAAGAATACCAATCGATTATTGCGGGAATACCCCGGAACCTTTGGAGTGAAAACAGGTTATACCGAAGAAGCCGGTCACTGTTTGATTTCAGCGGTTGAACGTGAGCACCACCGCGTTTTGGCCGTGGTTCTCCATCACCCCAATGATCAATTTACAGAGAGTAAAAAGCTTTTCGATTGGATTTTTGCTTCTTACCAATGGCAATAACCTCCCGAGAGGGAGTGAAGATAAAAGACTAAGTTTAAGAAAGGAGTAAAAATGGAAGAGAGCAACCCGTTAACCTTTGCTGGTTTACGCGCATCGATAAGCAATGCCATCTTGGATGCTTGGCTTCGGGTTCTAAATTTTCTCCCCCGCCTTTTGGCTTGTTTAGTGGTCATTTTGGTCGGTCTTTTAGTCGCTTATGTATTACGGTGGGCAATCGTTCAGGTACTTAACGCCATCCGGTTAGAGGTTCTTGTGGAAAGGGTTCGTTTATCGGAAATTCTTAAAAAGATGAATCTTAAAAAGTCTGCTTCTGAGTTAATTGGTGAACTGGTGGAGTGGGTGGTAATTATTGTCTTTTTAATTCCTGCGATGGAAACCCTTGGCCTTGCTCGCGTTAGTGATGTATTAAATCAAGTATTGGGCTATTTGCCTAACGTGGTGGTGGCCGGTTTTCTTGTGTTGGTTGGTATCATTGTGGCTGATGTGCTTGCTGGTTTAGTCAAGGCCACAGCGCTGACTTTGGGAACAAACACAGCGAACATTCTCGCTTCCTTGACTAAATACGCTATCTACATCTTTGTTGGCTTATCGGCTTTGGTGGAATTGGGTGTTGCTACCAATTTGCTTCTCAGCGCTTTTACAGGAGTGATTGCAATGATTGCGATTGCCGGTGGACTGGCCTTTGGTTTGGGTGGCAAAGACGCCGCTGCCGAACTGATTAAAAAGGTGAAAGAAGATTTTTCCAAAAAGCAATAATTTATTCTTGTTTTTTGAGCTCATCCAGAGCAGCAGAGGCGGCTGCTTGTTCTGCTGTTTGTTTTGACGAACCAGTCCCCTGACCGAGAAGTTTATTTTTAAGATAAACACCGACCACAAATGATTTATTGTGGTCTGGACCATACTCAGCGATTGTTTTATACACAGGAACAACTCCCCAGCGTTCTTGGGTCAATTCTTGTAATTTGGATTTAGCATCAATGTAGAGACCTTTCTCTACAACCTCTTTCAGACGGCTGAGGAGTGTTTTTTGGATAAACCAGCGAACAGTTTTTAACCCCTGGTCTAGATAGATAGCCCCAATAATTGCTTCAAGAGCGTTGGCCAAAATTAACTCCTTGAAGCGGCCCCCTGTTTTTTCCTCTCCTTTGGAAAGATAGAGGTATTCTCCAATCGCCAGCTCCTTTGCTACCTCCGCAAGCATTGAGCGTTTGACCAAAGCGGCTCGCCAATTGGTTAATTCTCCTTCCGGACTTTCGTATCGTCCATAGAGAAACTCTGTAACTACCAACTCCAGAACCGCATCTCCCAAGAATTCTAATCTCTCATTATGATTAAGGTGAAGTTGGCTATTTTCATTTAAAAAAGACCGATGGATTAAGGCTTGTTGAAGAAGAACAGGGTTACGAAATTTAATCCCCAGCTTGTTTTCTAATTCAGCGAGATTCTTTTTCATCTTTGGACTCCTTCTTGGTTTCCTTTATTTTCTGGCAGGCTTTTTTGAGGATGGGATAGGTATTGCGATAGGCTATTCTTTTTAAGGCTTCTTCCTCTGAAACCCACTGAGCGTCTTGAATTTCCTCGTTGGGGGCCAACTTTTTAGAAAGGGATTCTACCAGGAAATAATGAACTACTTTAAAAATCAACTGCGAGTTAAGACGGTAAAAATACTTTACTTGACCAAGGGAATCAATGGGGTTCAGCTTTTTTAAACCAGTTTCTTCCCGAATTTCTCGGAGGGCGGTCGAAATTATTGTCTCCTCTTTCTCAATTTTGCCTTTAGGTAGGGCCCATCGGCCATAGGAATCTTTGATCAGGAGGATTTTTATTCCTCCTTTTTCTTTTCTAAAGACGACTCCGCCAGCGGAAATCTCTAAATTAATTTTATTTTTCGTTCGGCTTGGATTGTTCATTCCCTAATTTGATGGTGTGGATTTCTTCCTCATGTTCCCGATACAGTGTTCCCAAGACACCATTGACAAATTTTGAGCTGTTTTCGCCTCCATAGGTTTTGGCTAATTCGACTGCTTCATTGATGGCTACCTTAGGGGGAATTTCCGCCATATAAAGCAATTCACAGGCTGAAAGGCGCAGGATGGTTTTATCTAAAACAGCAAGTTGCTCTAGCGGCCATTGAGGAGCCGCTTTTTGGATCTCCCAGTCTAGTTTGGTCATGTTTTCAAGGACCAAACGACTTAATTTAAGCATGTAATCCCAGTCAAGGGCTTTTTGGTCCCGCTCTTGTAAATGTCTTTTGAGAATTGTTTCAATCTTCTGGTTTTTTTGAAAATCCCATTCGTAAAGTGCCTGCATCACCACTGTTCGAGAAAGGTGCCTATTTGGCATTTTTACTTCCCCGTTTTTTTAGAGGATTGAATACTTCTTCACCTTTGTAATAGCCGCAATGAGGGCAGACGCGGTGAGGTAATACCGGTTGTTGGCAGTGGGAACAACGGGTAAGTAAGAAAGGATTAATTGCCTGATGAGCCCTTCGTGTGCCTTGACGGGCCGGAGATTTTTTTTGTTTTGGGGTAGACATTCTTCGCTCCTATCTTAATTCCTTGACAAGTCGTTTGACAAATCGGTTTTAATGGTAACGCCAGAATGATTTCCTGGGTAATAGAGGGTAGAAGGTCGATGGTGTTTTGAGGGGTGATTTGGTTTTCTGATTCTGGGTTCTGGATGGAAAATTCATCAGTGTAGTTTAGCCTTAACGGCAGGTTAAACCGTTTCAAGCATCTGGCACATTCCAGCTCAACAACCAAATTGAGATGAAAAGAACCAAGCAACTTCCCTTCTTCTACTTTGACAAGCGTGACCGTTCCTTCCACTGGTGTTTTTAACAAGACTTCTTGGTCAATATCCAGCCGGGATAAACTAACTTGATAGGTTCTTTGGGTTCCTATCTCTTTCTGAAGAAGGTCAGCAACACTAAGAATATAATTTTGGACCATTAAGCCTCTTTATTTTAACACAAAGTTAATCAGTCGTCCAGGGATATGAATAACTTTTTTAATCTCTTTGTTTTGAAGATATTGTTGGATCTTGGGACGAGTTTGGGCTAATTTTTCAATCTCTTTCTGTTTTGTTGTGCTGGGGAGGGTTAATTTATCCCGCACTTTACCATTAATTTCAATGATAATGGTTACTTGTTGCTCAGCAATTAACTCTTTTTGATAATGGGGCCATGACTCTTTAAAAATCGAGTTAGAATGACCCAATTGGTGCCATAATTCCTCGGCTAAATGAGGAGCGAAAGGAGCAATCAGTTTGAGGTATGTATCCAACATTTCTTTGTCGACCGTTTTAACATTGTTATACGCCAGGTTTAGCCATTGCATTAGAGTGGCAATGGCAGTATTAAATCGGAGATTCTCTAAGTCTTCGGTGATTTTTTTAATGGTTTGGTGGAGTTTTTGCTCCAATTTTGCGTTGAATGTTATTTTTTCTTTGTTTTGTTTGACCTTTTGAACCAAGGTCCAAACTCTATTAAGAAAGCGGTAGACTCCAACAATCCCATAATCAGACCAGTCTCCACCCTCATCATAAGGACCCATAAACATGAGATACATTCGGAAAGAATCAGAGCCATATTTTTTAACAAAATGGTCCGGAATGACCACATTGCCTCTTGATTTTGACATTTTGGCGCCCTTATGGGTAATTGTCCCCTGATGGTAGAGTCGAGCAAAGGGTTCCTCAACATCAATAAAGCCCAAATCATGAAGGACCATTGTGATAAAGCGGGCGTAAATTAAATGCATTGTTGCATGTTCTGCTCCTCCAACATATAAGTCAACCGGTAGCCACTTGTTCACCAATGTCTTGTCAAAGGGCTTGTTTTCAAGTTGGGGACTGAGGTAGCGCAAGAAATACCAAGAAGAACAAACAAAGGTATCCATTGTATCAACCTCGCGACGGGCTGGCGAACCGCACTTGGGACATTTGGTATGGAGGAATTCAGAAACGCTGGCTAAAGGCGATTGACCGCTTAGTTGAAAATTGACTTCTTTTGGTAACAAGACCGGTAACGCTTTTTCAGGTACCGCAATCCAGCCCGGATTTAATAATTCTCCTTTGCTGAAATTTTTTCTTTCACCTTCTTTAATCTTCTTAGCACAGTTGGGACAGTAGATGAGTGGAATTGGAGCGCCCCAGTACCTTTGTCGTGAGATTAACCAGTCTCTCAGTTTATAGTAGGTGGTCTTTTTGGCTAAGCCTTTTTGAGATAAATACCGAACCACTTCTTCTTTAAAAGCCTCAGAACTCATCCCGTCCCACCGGCCAGAATTAATCATAATACCTGGTTCAGAATAGGCTTTTTGGAGGGAAGGTTCTTTTGTTTTGGGTGGTTTGACAACTTGGATAATCGGCAAATGGTACTTTTGAGCAAATTCAAAATCTCTTTCATCATGAGCCGGAACACACATAATCGCACCAGTACCATAATCAGGCAAGACATAATCCGCTACCCAAATGGGTATCCTTTGTTTATTAATCGGGTTAAGGGCATAAAACCCGGTGAAAACCCCACTTTTTTCTTTGCTGAATTGTCTCTGGAAATAGGTTTTCTTTTCGGATTGCTTGATGTACTGATTAACCTCAGAGGTTGTTTTTAGAAAAGAGAAAGAGCGGCGCCATTTTTCAGGAGAAATAACCAGGTAGGTTGCGCCAAAGAGCGTATCTGGTCGTGTAGTAAAAACCTCAATCAAGTGATTGGTTTTTTCAATAGGAAATTGAATTATGGCGCCCTCACTTTTACCAATCCAGTGCTCTTGCATTAATTTTGTTTTTAATGGCCAATTGAGTTTTTTGAGATTTGAAAGCAATCTTTCTGCGTAATTGGTGATTTTAAAGAACCATTGCTCCAATTCTTTCTGGATTACTTCAGAATCACACCTTTCGCAACGACCCTCCTTGACTTGCTCATTGGCTAAAACGGTTTTACAAGAGGGGCAATAATTGGCAAAAGAGAGTTTTCGTTCGGCTAAACCATTTTTGAACAATTGAAGAAAGAGCCATTGTGTCCATCGATAGTAATTTGGGTGGCAGGTAATAATCTCTTTAGACCAATCATACATCGCCCCAATCTGTTTGAGTTGTTTTCTGATGTAATCAATGTTTTCTTCGGTTGATTTTTGGGGATGGACACCGGTTTTAATTGCGTAGTTTTCAGCCGGCAGACCAAAAGCATCAAACCCAATCGGTTCGAAGACATTGAATCCCTGCATCCTTTTAAACCGAGCAAAGGTATCTGTGGGTCCATAATTATACCAATGGCCAATATGAAGCTTATCACTGGAAGGGTAAGGAAACATCACCAAACAATAAAACTTCGGGGTTTGAGAAAGATCTGTTTGGTACAGTTTTTCTTCTTCCCAGAGCCTTTGCCATTTAGATTCGATTGTGGTTGGAGAATATCTTTCCATCTCTTTTATGATAATAAAACTTTCTTTTTGAGGCAAGAGAAGAGGAATCAACTCAGGTATTAATTCGGGGGGCGATGTATTTGAGGTAAATCAGGCTTCACGGGTGGTCACTGGTAGAATTTTAAGAATGAGCGCCTTCCAAGGGTCCAAAGAAATAAATAGACCCCAGTCAGGTTTTTCAAGATTTTGAAATAGGAGATCAATTAATCTAAAAGAGAGGCGGCTTTTTGATCAATTATTGCCCAGACAGCCGGGTGGGTTTGTAGGAAGGAGGCCGGGCAGCTTGGATCTGGTTTTTCAAACATTTTTTGGAGCGCCTTGGCTTTATTTTCGCCGGAAGCTAAAAGTAAGATTTTTTTTGCTTGAAGGATTGTTTTGATCCCCATGGTGATCGCCTGTTTTGGTCCTTGATTGATTTTAACTGTTTCAGGAGAAAGTTGAGCTTGGTGGGTGGGTAAATTAGGATCAGTACCTGGTTCGTTAAAACCAATGTGTCCATTGCAACCTATTCCCAAAATGGCTAAATCAATGGGGCCAAATTTTTGAATCTTTTTCTCATAATCTTCGCATTCTTTGTGAAGATCTTGAGCCATTCCATCGGGGATAAAGGTTTGGTTGGGGGGAATATCAATGTGGCGGAAGAAATTCTCTTGCATATAAAAATGGTAGCTTAAGGGGTCTGTTTTGGGAATACCAACATATTCATCCAGATTAAATGTTTTCACCCGGGCGAAAGAAATTCGCCTTTCTTTGTAAAATTCAATCAGTTTTTGATACATCCCTAAAGGGGTTTTGCCAGTGGGCAAAGCAAGAACAGAATCTGGTTTTTTTCGGATTTGTTGTAGGACGAACTGGGCGGCTTTTTCAGAAAGGATAAGATAGTCCGGAACAATTTTAAGATGAATCATGGTTATCTTGAGATAGCTTGAGCGATATTGACTAAGCCCCAACCATAAAGTGGATCAAAGCCAGGCTGACCCAAGTCAATGGCAGTTTTTTGGAGCCTGTCTTGGATTTCTTCAGGGTCCCACTGTCCATTGCCATTATTATCCCACTCAGTGGTAATTGGGGTATTCAAAAGTAAAGCAGCCGCACCAGTCACATGAGGAGCAGCCATTGAGGTTCCGCTTAATGTTTTATAGGCACTTCCTTTGTAGGTAGAATAGATTTCTACACCTGGTGCAGCCAAATCGATCTCTGGTCCTCGATTAGACCAAGAAGCGAGCAGGTCATTTGTGTCAGTGGCCGAAACAGCAATTACCTCTGGATAGGCCGCCGGATATTCGACAGAACCGCCACTATTACCCGCCGCTGCCACAGAGACAATCCCGGCTGCTTTGAGTTTGGTCATCGCTTCCCTTAATAAAGGACTATCATAAGGGGTGCCCAAACTGAGATTGACCACTTGCATCTTATGGTCAATTGACCAATCAATCGCTTCAATAAGATCTGATAAATAACCCGAACCGCGTCGATCCAGTGCTTTGACCGCATAAAGATCAATTTTTGGTCCTACTCCGACCACCCCGATGCTATTATCTAAGGCAGCAATGATTCCGGCGACATGCGTTCCGTGCCCATTGTCATCCTGGTAGTTTAGGGTATAGGAAACCGTGCTCGTTCCTCCTTTGATATTTTCTTTTAAATCTGGATGGGTGAGGTCAACCCCAGTATCAATCACCACCACCTTAATCGGATCAGCGGTGTTAAAAGACCAAACCTTTTCTGCATCAATTCGGTCTACTCCCCAAGGAAGGACCTGGGGAGGTTGTTTCTTGTAATTTGCTTTAGCTAACCGAAAATGAGATAAAATCCACTGCTTGCTGCTTGAGCGAGAATTTTTTGAGATCTTAATGGGTAGATCATTTTCCACCCTGAGTACATTGGGATCTTCGGACAACCGTTTGGCTTCGCTTTGAGAAAGCAAAGCAACTTCTCCATTAACCAAAGGAAGGGTCTTGATTCGCTCGCCCCCATTTTTTAGAAAGACCTTCTGATGGATCTGTCCTTTGGCTTGAGGCTTAAAAACCACGATTTTCCGTGTTTTTGAGGTTGAGGCCTTGACCTGAGAGCCTGACCAACCATTCGCCAAAAGCAAAAGGGAGAGCAAAACCAAAAGAGTTAAAGAGAAGAGACCGCTCATTTTGAGAATTGATTTTTTCATTTTTCCTCCTTTTTGGTTACTGATAATATTTTGTTTTTTTCTGATTTTCGAAGCATTGTTTGGAGCGTAGCGGATTCGAACCGCTGACCTTCTGCATGCCATGCAGACGCTCTACCACTGAGCTAACGCCCCTTGATTTTATTTTAACTCGTTTTTTCTTGACTGCCAAGTTTTTTGAGGTATTTTAAAGCCTCCTTTTTGGTTTTGATTTTTTCCTCCAATTGAGCTTCCTCAATCTGTTTTAAGATTCTCCCCACCAAAGGACCAGGGGCAAGGTGACAATATTTCATCACATCATAGCCATTGACCAATGGTTTGGGTGGTTTAGGTCGCTGTTTTTCCTCTTGATAAAGTTTTTGGGCGAAACGATAAAGGGTTAAATCAATCTTATCTTTTTCTCCCAAATAAGACGCTTCTGCATCCGCCTTCCAAAGCAAAAGTAAGTCTGAAAACCAGGGATGTTGCGCCCATTTTCGTTGCCGACTTAACTTCATGTATTGGATGTCCTTGTGCCGAAGATGATGCCGGACCAAAAAAACAATCTTTTCTCTCTCTTTCTTTGGGAAGCGAAGGCGCTGACAGATTTTTTGAGCAATTTCTGCTCCGATCTCAGAGTGACCATAAAAAGTGGCTCTTGGACCATAGGTAGGATGCTCGCGGATTTGGAAGGTTACTGGTTTGCCAACATCATGCAAGAGAGTAGCCCAGACCACTTCCGTTTTAACCCGCGAGGGCAGCTTTTTGAGTGCTAAAAGGGTATGTTCAAAAACATCTCCTTCGGCGTGAAAATGAGGCGGTTGTTCAACGCCCTTCATTTGTTCTACCTCCGGCAGAATTTCTTTCAAAAGACCCAACTGAGATAAATCCCTGATGCTTTCTGCTCTTGAAGGATGAGCGAGCATTTTATCTAACTCTTCTTTAATCCGTTCTTTGGAAACAGAAGTAACCAAATGGGCGTATTGGCTCAATGCTTTTTCGGTTTCTGGAGCATAGCTAAATCCCAAGATATTTTTAAACCGGACCGCCCGCAGAAGACGTAAGTGGTCTTCTTGAATTCTTTCCGCAGGATTGCCAATAAAACGAATCACTTTTTGAGAGAGGTCTTTTTG
>Ga0315298_1006286_pt1 | contig 16281 bp, 13 predicted proteins | sample WHS_1_MG_FD_203077 | JGI IMG/M metagenome (GOLD analysis project Ga0315298, IMG submission 203077) | Extremophilic microbial mat communities from Washburn Hot Springs, YNP, Wyoming, USA - WHS_1_MG | ecosystem: Environmental > Aquatic > Thermal springs > Hot (42-90C) | place: USA: Wyoming...
TGCTTCTCCCTATATTTGATTTCTCTCACCCGTCTATATTAACCTCAACCGAAGCGTTAGAGTTGACAGAGATTCCCCAGACCTTGGTCATTGTGGGGGCCGGAGTCATTGGCTGCGAGTTTGCGTCTTTGTTTTCTGACCTGGGCAGCCAGGTAACCATGGTGGAAATGATGCCTCAGATGCTTCCCACCGAGGACAAAAGAGTGGCTAAGCAGCTGCAGACAATTTTTCGCAAGCGGGGTATTTCGGTCTTGCTTGAGACTCGGGTAGAGAGGGTGATCGAGTATGCTTCTGACCACGTGGTGCTCGAGCTATCCAGTGGCTCTCAGCTTGCTGCAGAGAAAGTGCTCGTCTCGGTGGGTCGTAAGCCCAACAGCTACGGCATCGGGCTGGAAGAGCTAGGCGTGGAAGTTGATTCCCGGGGGTTCATAACGGTCAATGACTATCTGGAAACTACTGTGCCCGGGATTTATGCCGTCGGGGATGTTAATGGCGGCCTAATGCTGGCGCATGTAGCTTCGCACGAAGGAATGGTGGCTGCTGACAACTGTCTTGGGGCCAGCCGGGCTCGTGACCTTCGCTCGACCCCGTCTTGCGTCTACTCGCGTCCCGAGGTGGCCAGTGTAGGCTTAAATGCTGATCAAGCTTCAGAGGCAGGATACGAGGTGATAACCGGAACCTTCCGCTTTGGTGCGCTCGGCAAGGCCCTAGCCTTGGGTGAGGACACGGGATACGTGCAGATTGTGGCCGACAAAGCCACGGACCGTGTGCTGGGGGCGGTTATGATGGGTCCCCACGTTACCGATCTCGTGCATGAGGTAGCTGTAGCAGTGCACTGCGGACTTACGGTGCGTCAGCTGGGAGAGACTATTCATGGACATCCCACGCTGGCGGAGGCAGTAATGGAGGCTTTGCATGATGCGCACGGCGAGTCCGTTCACGTGGCAGGCTAGAACTTGTCTGGCGTCCGGTGCCGTGGCAGGTGTAGTCTGTTACACGGTGTAGTCCATGCTTGCGGTGTAACGACTTGGTATCAGAAAGGTGATGTGAAATGCACGAACTTGTCCAAGCCATGGCCGACATGAAAGAGGAGGAGGCGCTTAAGATCGTAAACGACCTCCTGGCCCAGGGTGAGGATCCCCAAAAGATCCTGGATCTTTCCAGCCAGGCCATGCAGGTGGTAGGTCAGCGCTACCAGGAAGGCATCTACTTCTTGCCCGAGCTCATTATGGCCGGGGAAATGCTTAAGAAAATAAGCGAGATTCTCAAGCCCCATTTGGCCGCCAAACAAACACAGAGCCAGAAGCTGGGCAAGATAGTACTAGGCACGGTGCGCGGCGACATTCACGACATTGGGAAAGACATTGTGGGCTTCATGCTGGATGTAAATGGCTTTGAAGTGGTTGACCTGGGCATTGACGTGCCAGAAGAAAAGTTTGTCGAGGCCGTGCGAGAGCACAAACCCCAAGTCCTGGCACTTTCTGGCTTTCTCTCCATTGCCTTTGACTCCATGAAGTCCACCATAGAGGAAGTAGAAAAAGCTGGTTTGCGCGAAGGTCTTAAGGTCATCATTGGCGGCGGCCAGATGGACGACACCATCCGGCGCTACACTGGTGCTGACGCTTACGGCGACGACGCCATGGATGCCGTGGCCTTTGCCAAGGAAGTGGTGGGGGTGAAGTAGCCATGACTGAGAAGCCCTGGAATCAAATGACGCCTGAGGAAAAGCGGGCGTGGCGAATCGAACGCTGGCGCAATCCAGGCATACCGTTTGCATCCCCCGAAGCCGAAGAAGCGTACAAGGCTCGGATCAACCGTCTTATCGCTGCCATAAACCTCGAAGAACCCGATCGCGTGCCAGTGGCCCTGACCGCCGGCTGGGCACCTGCTGATTGGGCGGGCATCACCCCTTACGAAGCTATGACTGATGCTGCCCGCGCAGCACAGGTGTGGGTGGATTTCAACCTGGAATTTCAGCTTGACGTCATGGTAAGTCCAGTGCTCCAGACCACCCCGGCAGCCGTGTTTGAGACTCTTGATTATCGCCTCTATTCCTGGCCTGGACATGGCGTAGCCAAGACTGCCGGCTACCAGTATAACGAGAAAGAGTGGATGCTTCCCGAGGAGTACGACCACCTGATCGCGGATCCCACCGACTATATGGTGCGGGTCTACCTCCCGCGCACCGTGGGCGCCTTTGCGGGTTTTGCCAATCTGACGTCTTTCTTTGACTTTATTGAACTTCCCTTTGTCTCCGGCCACATGGCAGTGTGGGGCACTCCGGAGATGGCGGAGAGCGTGGAGAGACTACAAAAAGCCGGCAAGATGGTAGGCGAATGGGCGCAGGTAACTTTTGCCAAGATCGGTGAGCTAATAACTCTTGGTTTCCCCGCGTATTGGGGCGGCTCCACCAAGGCGCCCTTTGACATCCTAGGTGACACCCTGCGGGGCACTCGCAACGTGGTTCTTGATCTGTATAGACGGCCGGACAAGGTCCTTGCTGCTTGCGAGCGCCTTACCCAGGTGGCCATTGACTTTGTTACTCGTCGCCCGGGCGTGCCAGCTACCCCGGTCATTTTCATCCCGCTCCACAAAGGAGCTGACGGTTTCATGAGTGACGAGCAGTTCCGCACCTTCTACTGGCCCAGCCTGAGAGCAACCCTTATTGGGCTTATCGAAGAGGGCTACATCCCCTTCTTGTTTGCTGAAGGTGGATACAACTCCCGACTTGAGGTCATTAAGGACCTACCGAAGGCCAGTACCATTTGGCTCTTCGACCAGACCGACATGGCCAAAGCTAAGGAAACCATTGGACAAGTGGCTTGCATCCAGGGGAACGTGCCGCTGTCGCTGCTGTGTGCTGGCACACCAGAAGAGGTTACCAGCTATGCTCGTCACCTCATCGAGATTGCCGGTAAAGGTGGGGGATTCGTTCTTGATGTGGGAGCGGTGCTGGATACGACCAAGGCCGAGAATATACACGCCCTGGTTAAGGCCGCTCAGGAGTACGGGCGCTATCGCTGATGGTCTTGATGATCTATCCAGAGAAACAACAGGGCGCAACGTAGGGCAAACGTCAAGACAGAGTTGCTCAGGAGGTGCACGACGAAGGTACAAGAAGAAACAAGTGGCCGTAAGCTCAAACTAAGATAGGGGGTTAGTACGAAATGAGACGTCGTTGGCTTGGTATAGCAGTGGTTTTGTTGGTATTGACACTCGTAGGGGTGATGGTTGCCGCCTGCGGCGAGGAAGAGGAGAGCACAACTACAGCGGTCACGCAGGCAAGTACCACCACCTCCGCACCAGCTTCCACCACTACAGCTCCGCCGGAGACAACAGCCACCACCTTGGGCGGCAAAGACAAAATCGTAATCGGCCAGGTGCGCTCGCTGTCTGGTCCTTATGCCTTCTATGAAGCAAACGCTTTTGGCCCCATCCGTAACATGTGGGTCCAGAAAGTAAACGCAGATGGCGGCATCTACGTGGCCGAATACGGCAAGAAACTGCCCGTGGAGATGAAAATCTATGACGACCAGAGCGACCTTGACACGATGACCCGTCTATACGAGAAGCTCATGGTCGAGGACAAGGTTGACTTCATCTTCGGGCCTAACAGCACCGCCTTTAACTTTGCGGCTGCCGGTGTAGCCAACGCTCATGGCTACCTCATGATGACCTGTGAGGGTGGAGCAACCACTATTCGGGAGAAGCTGGACGACTTCCCAATGTTCTTTGGAGTGCTTAACTTCTCCGACTGGTACCAGATTCCCACCCTAGTGGAACTCTTCAAAGAGGTTGGGGTAAAAACGGTGGCCATCGCTTACAACGATGACCTGCACGGAATCGAGTACACCGAGACGATGAAGAAGGAAGCGGCAAAGGCCGGAATACAGATTGTCTACGAGCAGGCCTTCCCGTACGAAACCAAGGACTTCTCTTCCATCATCCGCAAGGTCCAGCAACTTGATCCCGACTGCTTCTACTTCCCGGGCTACCCGGAGCACAACTTCCCGCTTACCGCTCAGCTAATTCAGCTTAAGTACAATCCGCGGATGTTGGTAATGGGCCCAGGCACCACCTTTGGCGCCTTCGCGGCAGCCATGGGCGGCGAGAAGGGTATCGAAGCTGGCTACCCGATCATCGAGGGCATCGTGGGTTACGGCGCCTGGAGTATCCACAGCTCTCCGGCTCTGGCCCAGCTACACGAAGACTTGTTGAAGCAGCCGAACTTCACCGAGGCCAACATGGACTACTGGGGCCATGCTTTCTACCAAGCTGAAGTGGAGATATTCCAGCAAGCTATTGAGAAAGCTGGCACCCTTGATAACAAGAAGGTGGCTGAGGTAATGAAAACCGAGCACTTCCAGACTGTTCTTGGCGATACCTGGTTCGACAACCAGCTGCTTGCCAAGGAATGCCATCCGGGCGAGGTCGGCCAGTGGCAGAAAGGCTTCCTGGAAGTTATCGACCCCGGTCCGAAGCGGACCGCAGCTCCCATTTACCCGAAGCCGCCGTGGCCTGGTCAGTGAGGCTAAGCAAAGCTGCCTAAGCGCCAGCACGAGGTATGCATAGGTAAAGCGTAAAAAGACAATCAGGCTGCCAGAGGATATGGGACCGAGTTCCCCTGCGATTTCTTCTTGGCAGCCTGATTGCGTTATGATTCGAACGAAAACTACAAAGGAACTTGGATGGTTGCCCTGAGAGACATTGTGATCGCGGGGTTGTTGCTCGGAGGGATCTATGCTCTGGTCTCCGTAGGGCTTGCTCTCCAATACGGGGTGGCTAGAGTGCTCAACGTGGCCCACGGCGAGTTCATCATGGTGGGAGCGTTTCTTACCTTCTGGCTCTTTACCAACCTCAAGATAAATCCGCTTGTCACCTTGCTAATCAGTGGACCAGGCATGTTTATCGTGGGCTTTCTCTTGCACAAATCGCTTTATCGCTGGCTTATGCGCACAGCGCCAAGTTTGGATGTGTTCGAAGGAAAGTCCTTGCTCGCGTCGTTTGGTCTTATGTATGTGGTCCAGAACGTGGCGCGGATGATTTGGGGTTCAGACATTGAGGGTTATTCTTACCTGGTGACTTCGGTTACCAGCGCCCGTATTCCGCTTAACCGCCTGGTGGCTCTGGGGTTCTGCGTGGTTATAGCTCTGGGACTGTACCTGTTCCTGAGCAAGACCCGCCTGGGCAAAGCAATCCGCGCTTCAGCGCAAGACCCCACTACCGCCGGCTTAATGGGCGTGAACATACAAAACGTGCTTGCTATCTGCTTTGGCCTGGGGCTTGGCTTGGCTGCTGTCTCCGGAAGTCTTCTCAGCCTCATCTACCAAAGCATCACCACCAGCATGGGGCTTGAGTACACGGTCTACGCCATGATCGTAGTGGTGTTGGGAGGCCTGGGAAGCATCACGGGAGCTTTTGCTGGCGGCGTAATTCTTGGCTTCATAGCCACAGTCGTGCAGTACTTCAAGCCCTCGTTTGTGATGATTGCCTTTTACGCCATCTTTGTCCTGTTACTAATCGTGCGGCCTAAGGGCCTGCTGGGTAAGTAGATGAACATGAAGAACCTTACATACAAGACATATGCGGGAGCAGCCCTGCTCCTCGTCCTCTTTGTTCTCTTGGCCACGCTCCCAGTAATCACGCAGGGTTACATTGTCACCCTGCTTACAGACATTCTTAAGTTCGTCATTCTTACCGTAGCCTGGGTGCTTTTCTCTGCCCCCACCGCCTACATGTCTTTGGCTACCGCCGCTTTCTATGGTTTAGGTTTCTATATGGCCGCTCTCCTAAGCGGAAAGCTGCCTTTCCTCGGCATTATCGTTATGGCGGGGGTAGCCGCCTTTATCGTGGCCTTCCTGGTGGGCATGCTAACTCTGCGTCTGCAGGGTGTTTACTTCACCATTTTCACGTTTGGCCTTGTGCTCTTGATCCTCTATACAGTCCAGGAGATTGAGCGAATCCTTAGCAAGACCAGAGGCAGATTTGTTCATACCGAGCCCACAGAAATCGTGTACTGGGCCATGTTTGCGGTGTGCGTCATAACCATTGTTGTGGCGGTGCTTGTCAGACGATCTCGCCATGGTCTTGCCTTGCAAAGCATTGGCGAATACGAAGAGGCTGCTGAGCACTGCGGCATCAACGTGGTACGAACCAAAGTGCTGGTTTTTGCGCTCAGCAGCATCTTCATGGGCATGGCCGGAGCCATCATTGCCACCCGCAGAGCATACGTCGACCCTGGTGTAGCGTTCGATCTTAATCAATCGTTCCTGCCGGTCCTGATGGCTTTGTTTGGGGGCATGTTTAATCTTATCGGTCCCGTGATCGGGGCAGCCATTTTTGCCTACCTAAGCGAAATCCTGCTCACGCGCTTTCCGGACCTTTTCATGCTCCTGTTTGGGCTCATCATGGTCCTAGCCATCGCTTTCCTACCCAACGGAGTCTCAGGTCTGGCACAGCGGACCTGGCGCAAGTTGAGAGGAGGAGCACGTGCACCTGCTTGAAGGTCAGGGATTGACAAAGCATTTCGGCGGTCTCGCTGCTGTCCACCAAGTTGATTTTTACGTGGACGAGGGTGAGATACTGGGGTTGATCGGCCCAAACGGGGCAGGCAAGACCACACTGTTTAACTTGATTTCGGCCGCTCTCAAGCCCACCGCCGGCAAGATTATCTTTCAGGGCAAGGACATCACCAAACTGCCTGCCTACAAGATCTGCCGCATGGGCATTGCCCGGACGTTCCAGACAGTCAAGATCTTCCCGCATCTCTCCGTACTAAGGAACGTGATGGTGGGCTCGCTCTTTGGCACCGGCACCCGCATCAGCACAGCTGAAGCCCAGCGACGCGCCGAGGAGGCCATAGAGTTTGTGGATCTCACCCCGCTCAAGGATGCTCCCGCGGGAGATCTCACTCTAGCAAATCAGAAGAGACTGGAAATGGCCAGAGCGCTTGCCACACAGCCCAAGCTTCTACTGCTGGACGAGATCATGGCTGGCCTTACGCCTACCGAGGTGTCAGAGGCTATGGAAGACGTCCTGCAGGTGCGCAGCCGAGGAATTACGGTCATCATGATCGAGCACGTGATGCAGGCCATCATGAATATCAGCGACCGCATCATGGTGCTTGACCACGGCCGCAAGATATGCGAAGGCACTCCGGCCGAGGTGGCATGCAGCAAGGAAGTTATTGAGATCTATCTTGGAGAAGAGACCCATGCTTGAGGTTGAAGGTGTAAGCGCCGGCTACGGAAAAATCCAGATTCTTTGGGATGTGTCCCTCCGGGTGGAGGAAGGCGAGCTAGTTGCTCTCGTAGGAGCAAATGGAGCCGGCAAGTCCACATTGCTTAAGACCATATCCGGAGTCATCAGACCTAATTCTGGCCGTGTCACCTTTCTTGGGCAGCGGATTGACTCCCTGGCTCCGCACAAGATAGTTCAGCTTGGCCTCTGCCATATCCCGGAAGGGCGTCACATTTTTCCTGACATGTCCGTGCGGGAGAACTTGGAGATGGGAGCTTATCCCGGCCACTCCTGGAAGTACCGGAGGGATACCCTGAAACGGGTCTACGAGCTTTTCCCCCGCCTCAAAGAGAGAGAGCATCAATTAGCACGCAGTCTAAGCGGTGGGGAACAGCAGATGTTGGCCATGGGCCGCGGTCTCATGTCAATGCCCAAAATGTGCCTGATCGACGAGCCTTCGAACGGACTTGCTCCCCTGCTTGTGGCTGAGGTCTTTCAAATTGTAAAAACCCTTGCTGAGCAGGGCATAACTATTCTCCTGGTCGAGCAGAACGTCCGCCAAACACTCGCCATTGCTCATCGAGCCTACGTTTTGGAAAATGGACGCATCGCGCTCGAAGGACCTTGCTCAGAACTCGCAAACAGTGAGCACGTAAGAAAGGCCTATCTCGGGCTGTAGGAGGTTACGCTGACTAGAATTGGAAATCCACGACAAGTGAGGTGACCACCTTGGACGGCTACATGGGACAACTTTTGCGGGTAGACCTAACTTCGCGCACCTGCAAAGAGGAGCCAATTGATCCAGAAACAGCAAGAGCGTTCATCGGGGGCGTAGGATACGCAGCCCGCTTGATGAATGACGAGGTGCCAGGTGACACTGATCCGTTAAGCCCAGCTAACAAATTGGTCTTTATGACCGGCCCGGTGACAGCCACTATCTTTCCCACCAGCGCACGGTATGAAGTTTGCACCAAGTCACCGCTAACCAACATGTGGCTTGATTCAAGCTCCGCCGGGTGGTGGGCTCGCGACTTTAAGTTAGCAGGCTACGACGGACTGATCATCGAAGGGAAAGCCGACACCCCCGTTTATTTGTGGATCAGCGACGGCAAGGCCGAGATCCGAGACGCTTCGGCCCTCTGGGGACTGGATAGCTTCGAAACGCAGAAGGCCATTCGAAAGGAACTCGGTGACGACAAGATCAAGGTGGCCTGTATTGGCCCCTCTGGGGAAAAACAGATCATTCTGGCCTGTGTCATGAACGACGAAGGCCGCGCTGCGGGACGCGGAGGCGCGGGCGCAGTGATGGGTTCCAAGAATCTCAAGGCGATAGCCGTACGGGGCACGGGAAAGACCCCCGTGGCCGACGAGGCCAAGCTGCGCGAAGCAGTAAGGAAACTGCGCGAGGTTCTCAGCCATCACCCGGTGGTGGCCAACTTCACTCCCTATGGCACCGCCTTCTTGATGGAGCACGGTTGGGTTAGCGGTGACGTACCTAACCAAAACTGGATCAAGGGTATTTGGCCGGAAGGATGCGAGGCACTTAGCGGCCGGCGGATGGCAGAGACCATTTTGGTGCCACACGCGGCTTGCCAGGGGTGTTTTATCCGTTGCGCACGGTGGATACGCATAAATGAAGGCCGCTTTGCCATGGAAGGCCCCGGTCCGGAATATGAGACCTTGGCCGCCTTTGGCACAATGCTCATGAATAAAGACCTTGAAGCCGTGTGCTGGGCCAACGATCTATGCAACCGCTACGGCGTGGATACCATCTCAAGCGGTGCGGCCATTGCATTTGCCATGGAGGCTTATGAGAAAGGCATCATCACCAAGGAAGAGGCTGGTTGCGAGCTCACCTGGGGAAACGTAGATGCCATCATTGAGATGACCGAGCAGATTTGCCAGGGACGCGGCCTGGGAGCTGTTTTGGGAAAGGGGGTAAAGCGGGCTGCTGCCGAAATTGGCCGCGGAAGCGAGGAGTTTGCTGTCCATGTGAAAGGAATGGAGGTTCCGTATCACGATCCGCGGGCCTATTTCTCCATGGCTGCTACCTATGCCACGGGCCCGCGGGGCGCCTGTCATATGCACGGAGCCTCGTTTGTCTTTGAACAGGGAGCCCCCATGCCCGACACAGGACAGCCTCTTGAAATCGACCGCTTTGCCGATGAAGGCAAAGGCTGGCTGGCAATTGTGGGCCAAGATAAGTACTCGGTGACTGGCTCGATGGTTATTTGCCAGATGGCCTCTGATGGAATGGGGTATCTGGACATGGCCAATGTTCTCGAAGCCATCACCGGTGAGCCGTGGAGCGTCGAGCGAGTGGTAAAGACCGGCGAGCGGATTACCAATATGCAGCGCATCTTCAGCCTGAAATGCGGAATCACTGGAGCTGACGACGTGTTGCCCAAGCGACTCCTGCAGCCTGTCACCGAGGGTAGCCACGCTGGCAAAGTGCCCAACCTGGCTGTTCAGCTAGCAGAGTACTACCGGCTCCGGGGCTGGGATGAAAATGGTCGGCCGACCACGGAGAAGCTGGATGAGTTGGGTCTTTTGGACATAGCAGGAGAGTTCTAGATTTGCGTGTGAAAGTCACTTTTTTGGGCTTTTTCCGCAACCAAGTTGGCCGTTCTACCCTGGAGGTGGAGCTCCCTGAGGGCTCCACCTACAGGACTCTTTTGGACGCAATCGGCCCCGACGTTGAGGGTAAGCTACCCGAATGGGCTTGGGACCCACAAAATCGAGTTTTTACCCGTCGTGTGCTTATAAGTCGGAATCTGCAAGGAGACTTGCGCGACGAAGCTACCGTTCTTGCCGACGGAGACGAAATCCTTGTAGTGCCCCCTCTGGCTGGAGGGTAGTGTCGTGCTCCACAAACTTTAGGCTACCGCGGAAGGAGTAAGACATGGGCAAGATTACTACTGCTGCTGTCCTCTATGAGCCCGGGACCCCCTATTCCCTGGAAGAAGTTGAGCTGGACGACCCTAAAGCCGGCGAAGTTTTGGTCCGGATTGAGGCTTGCGGTATTTGTCATACTGATGCCACCATGCAGTACATCATGCCCATGCCCTGTGTCATTGGGCATGAGGGTGTGGGTGTGATTGAGGAAATAGGGCCGGGCGTACAGGACCTTAAACCTGGAGATCGCGTGATTCTGTCCTGGCCCGCATGCGGCAAATGCTTAAACTGCCTAAGCGGGCAGCGCTACATATGCGAAGAACAATTTGGCCTTTTGTTCGCTGGCTCCCGGCCGGACGGTTCACGCACCATTAAGCTGAGAGGGGAGTGGATCGGGGGAGCGTTCTTCCAGCAGTCCTCTTTTGCCAACCACGCCATTGCCTCAGTCAGTACAGTAGTTAAAGTTGACGAAGACCTCCCCGCAGAACTTCTAGCTGCGCTTCCCTGTGGAGTAATGACCGGGGCGGGGTCAATTCTCAACACCATGGCCATGGGGCCCCAAGACGACCTCCTTGTGTTCGGAGCCGGAGCCGTTGGCCTCGCTGCCGTAATGGCAGCAAAGCTGGCCGGTGTCTATCCCATCATTGTGGTTGACATCAAGCCGGAACGCTTGGACCTTGCTCTTGAGCTGGGCGCCACTCATGTGATTAATGCTGCTCAGGACGACGTGATCACCAAGGTGCGGGGGATCTTGCCCTTGGGCATCCGGTTTGCCTTTGACGCCTCCGGCGCTCCTGCTCCGTGGCCAATCGTGGCGAACCTTTTCCGCTATGGCGGTGTCTTTGGAGTAGCCGGCGTGCCCAGCGGCATGACTTTGGGTGAACGGCCGAGCGAAATGTTTTCCAAGGCAGTACGGGTTCAGTTCATCATGGGTGGACATTCAATCCCCCAGGTGTTCATTCCCCGCATGATTGAATGGTACAAGCAGGGACGCTTCCCGGTAGACCGGCTGGTCATGACCTTCCCCTTCTCCCAAATTAACGAGGCGTTCGAAGCCTCACACGAGGGCAAGGCAATCAAGCCAGTACTCCTAATGTCGTAGGATAGTCACAAGGAAGAGACAGCGGAGGACTTCTTTCGGTGCAGTGTAGGAAAGAAAAGAACCTGGCGCGCTGCAACTGTTCCTATGAGCCATGCTCTCGCAAGGGCATGTGTTGCGATTGCCTAAGTTATCACCTCAAGAACGGGGAGCTTCCTGCCTGCGCTTTCCCCCCAGCTGCTGAGCGTACCTATGACCGAAGCTTTGCGCATTTTGCGCGGCTGGTGAACGAGGGGAAAGTGTAAAGGCAAAGACAGTAGAGAGCGAGGTGAGAGGCGGGGCGCGCCGCAGGCGCGCCCCGCCTCTCTTTTGTCCTGGCTTATCTTTTTATCCCCGCACAAAGCCCCAAATCTTCAGATCCGCCGCAGTTTCCGCCCTGTTCCTTGTTTCTTGTCTTCCTGCGTCCGGCTTGCTCCCGCGGCCGCAATCACTACGGAAAGGATGCCCACAATCTCCCTCGCGGCGAGTTTCTGCGCAAGGATCAGGAAACCCATAAGAGCAGCTACAGCCGGCTCGATGCTCAGCAGAACCCCATACGTAGCTGCCCGTACTCGCTTGATAGCCACGAGCTCGAGGAAATAGGGAGCAGCCGAAGATAAGACTGCGACAGCCAACCCCAAAAGAATCGCGCGCCCTTGTCCCCCGAGCTTAACTCCAGTTGCCGCCCACACAGGAGTTATCACTCCGCTCGCACCCACCAGCATGATGGTGGCCACCTGGAGGGGCTCCATGCGCGTTACGGCTCGCTTAGCGAGCACTATAAACGCAGCCCACGAGCAAGCAGCAACAAGAGCAAACATCAGCCCGAGCCCCTGCATGGCGCCTCCGGGACGAGCAAGCAGGGCCACCCCAGCACCGGCAAGGCCCGCCCACAGGAAATCAAGCACTTTTCTCGACCCGGCAACAGCCACCCCCAGAGGGCCCAGGAACTCTATCGTAACCACCAGCCCAACCGGAGCGCGACTGATGGCTTCGTAGAAGCTTAAATTCATAGCCACGAGAGCGAAAGTAAGTGCAAGCAGCACAACCCACTGTCGCCAACCGATTTTTCGCAGCGACGAAGGATGCACAGCTACAAGAAGACAGCCAGCAAAAGTGGTACGGAGCCATAAAGCCTCAACCACCCCAACCCGGTCAATAACCAGAACGGCCAGAGCCGAGCCGGCCTGTGTAAGTAGGGCAATGGCCACCACCAGCAGGGCAGCAAGTGAGGAAGCTCTCTTCAAGGAGCTCCTATTCACGGGCTCCCATCCCAGCCTTCAACGCAAGCCTCTCAACCCAGTCTCAAACGAAGCAAGAAGACCTGTCTCGTGCCCTGTATTACGCGGCAGATACGGCGTTGGCGTGGATAGCTCATAACAGTTGTAGTAGAATGCCTGCAAGTCCTCGACTCTCTTCCCGCAGGACCCCAAAGATTTCTCCCGACTTCACGGAGGTTTCTTGATGCGTGAAATGTGGCGTACTCCGGCAGGCCGTGGCTTCATCATGCTTGCAGTTATGTCAGCGGCATTCGGCTTTGCCATGAACGCCCAGCTTAACATCGTCACCAATTACTTCAATGATGTTCTACATTTAACCGGACCGCAGTTTGGCTACATTACCGCCATCCGCGAGATTGGTGGCTTTGTTCTTATCTTCCTCACCGCCCTGTTTTATAAGGTTTCTCTACAAAGGCTAACTGCTGGCGCGCTGGTGATCCTCGGCGCAGGCTACGCACTTTTCTCTCTGTCGCATGACTTCTGGTCAGTGGTCCCCTGGGTGGTCATCACCAGCTTTGGCATGCACACGGTAATGCAGACCCAGACCTATCTGGGCATGAGCCTCACTACCATCCCTAAGAGTGGAGCCGTCCTCGGTCGGCTTGGCGCTGTCAGCCAGATAGGCACTTTCGCTGCCCTCATCATGATCTTAGTCACCTTCCGGCTTAATTGGCTAAGTTTTCGGCCCACTTTCATAATCCTGGGGATTGTAGCTGTGATAGGCGCTTTGGCCATAGTTGGTTTTCCTCACCTGCACGAAGGACAACCACGCAAAGTGCCCCCAAAGCGAGAACCGATTGTTTTTCGTCGGGTGTACCACTACTACTACTGGCTTTGCTTGCTAGACGGAGCTAGACAGCAGGTGTTTTTCTCCTTCGGGCTTTGGGTTCTGGTGGACCGGTTTAAGCTTGACGTGTCAGAGGTTTCCATGATGATGCTGGGCGTCACCTTTCTTTGCATGGTCAGTGCCTCCTGGCTTGGGCGAATGATTGACCGTCATGGGGAACGTAAGTCGCTTTCTTTGGTGAGCCTGGCATATGTAGTAGCACTTGGAGGTTACGCTCTTGCAAATCACGTAGCAGTAGCGTGCTTTTTCTACCTTGTTTACTCTGTAATAGCCCCCGTCTCTTACATTGGAGCATCCACCTATCTACGGAAGATTGCAGCTCCCGAAGACGTGTCCCCAAGCTTGGCCATGGGGGTAACCCTTTCCCACGCAACGTCGGTGATTGTGCCGATCTTTGCCGGCTATATCCTTAACTTTGTGGGATATCAGGTTCCCTTTTTCCTGGCGTGCGGCATAGCCGTCTTGGCTTTGGCAGTAACTCTACGGTTGGATCCGGTAAAACAGCGCTGCCCTGCTCGTATAGCCCTCGACGAAAAAGCAGCTGCCGCAGTCGCGACCTGCGAAGAATAGCGTGATAGCCGCGGGGTAAGACACAATTCACGCACCAGCCTAAGCGCGCTGCCTGCACGGTAGTAAAAATACTATACCCAGGGTAGAATTCGCTCCGGCTGGCACTTGCAGGAAGACAGCCCGTTCTGCAGAAATTGCCCTATGCAGGCAAGCTAAGCTGTCTCGCCCTGGAGGGAAATTATGTATGATAGTGAGCCTACCCATCCGGAGGCGCAAATTCTCGTCATCGACGACGAGCCCAGCATTGTGCGATTGCTCACACGGGCCCTGCAAAATGCTGGATACACAGCCGTCACCGGATTTACTGATCCTCAGGAGGCCCTTAACTTTGTTGATCAACAAATGCCGGACCTAATAGTTCTGGATGTGAACATTCCCGGCATGAGCGGCTATGACTTTCTTACTCGCCTGAGCGAGCGTTTGCGGCAAGATGTTTTTTTGCCAGTTCTCATGATTAGTGGACTTCCGGAGCCTGACACTCGTCTCCAAGCTCTTCAAGCGGGGGCTATGAATTTCCTGACCAAGCCGATAGACCTCGATGTCTTTCTGGCCAGCGTCAAGTCCCTGCTTGAGACACGCTTTCTCAGCTTACGCCTTTACACAGCCCGGGGCATTTTAGAGAAACTCGTGCAAGAACGCACAGAAGAACTAAAACGGGCCCACATCGAGCTTCTTGAACGGCTAGCCAAGGTGGCAGAGTATCGCGACGACGCTACCGGCCGTCACACAGAGCGGGTGGGAGAGCTTTGTCGCCTGCTGGCCGAAGAGTTAGGACTCCCGCCGGAGCAGGTCCCCCTCATTGCTCGCACGGCTCCGCTGCATGATTTGGGGAAGGTTGCCATTCCAGATGCCATTCTGCTCAAACGAGGTCTTTTGAATGAAGAGGAGCGCCAGATCATGCGCAGACACGCAGCCCTGGGGGCTGAAATTCTTAGCGGCGGGACGTCCGAACTTGTGCAGATGGCCGAGCAGATTGCTTTGCACCACCATGAACGATGGGACGGCAAAGGTTATCCGAACGGCCTCAAGGGAGAACAAATTCCTCTCGCCGCCCGCATTGTTGCGGTGGCAGACTCGTTTGACGCTCTCATACACAAGCGTCCCTACAAAGAAGCTTGGACAATTCCCGACGCCATGGAAGAAATGCGCCGGGAACGCGGAGGCCAATTTGATCCCCAGGTGGTTGACGCCTTGTTTCGTCTATACGAGCAAGGACGTCTGGACTTCCTAGCCGCAGATCAATCTGCAGCCTGAATGTCCAGAAAACTACACCTCGCGGTCCAGAAAGTATTCAGCCATAGAAGCCAGGATCCGGCGAGCCTTTGAGTCGGGAAGAACTTCAAGGCAGGAACGTCCTCTCGCCACAAGATCCCGTGCCACCGCTCGAGCATACTCGACGGAGCCATATCTCTCTAGAAGCCCAAGAACCTCCTGCGCCTGGTCGGCCGTTTTTGCCGGTCCCAGACGGAGCAGCTCTATCAGCCGATCCCGGTCGGAGGGAGCAGAAACATTTAGGCAATGAACCACCATGAGAGTACGTTTGCTTTCCTTGATATCACTTAGCCGGTCCTTGCCCATGGTCTTCTCATCCCCTATCAGGTTGAGCAAGTCATCCTGTATCTGGAAAGCAATGGAACAGTGCTTGCCAAACTCCGCCAAGGCTTCAACTTGTGCCTCATTCCCTCCCCCGATGATGGCCCCCGCCCGGAGCGGGGCGATACCACTGTAGTAGCCGGTCTTGCCTAGAGCCATGTGCATGTAGTCCTCGACGGTAAGGTCAAAAACCTGGTCGCGCACCCATCCCACATCCAAGGCCTGGCCTTCAATGGTGCGCTCGCTCATTTCTCCAATTACCCGAAGGACAGCCAGCTTTGTGGCATCATCGAGCAAAGGGTCGTCCACAACTATGGTGCAGACCAGGCTAAGCGCGTAGTCGCCGGCATTTATCGCCAACGCTTCCCCATGCACTCGATGAGCACATTCGCTGCCGCGCCTCAGCTCGCTACCGTCCATTATGTCGTCATGGATCAGAGCTGCCGCGTGGAAAAACTCAATGGCGCAGCCTGTGGAGAGCGCGCGCTCCGGGTTGCCTCCCACGGCCTCACATGCAAGCATGGCCAACGCAGGCCGGGTTCGCTTGCCGCCTCGAGCAATAAACTCGTCCAAAATCCCGTAGAGATACCTATGAAGAGCACTTTCAGGAGGATATTTCGCAAGATAGCGTCGGAGGTACCCATCTACCACGGGAACAATCGAAGCCAGGTACTCCAGATGAGGATATTCTGTCACTTGTGGACACCTTGTCAGCTGTTTTGCCATTTGTTGCCGGCTTGTGCCCGAGCGCAAACGTGACGATAGCACACACGGGAGGA
>Ga0315298_1006287_pt1 | contig 16278 bp, 16 predicted proteins | sample WHS_1_MG_FD_203077 | JGI IMG/M metagenome (GOLD analysis project Ga0315298, IMG submission 203077) | Extremophilic microbial mat communities from Washburn Hot Springs, YNP, Wyoming, USA - WHS_1_MG | ecosystem: Environmental > Aquatic > Thermal springs > Hot (42-90C) | place: USA: Wyoming...
GAAGTATTCTTGAGACAGATTTTACTACCATCTTCCTTACCCTGTCAATTTTACCTTGACTTTTATCATAACATCGATTTGCACCCACAGGAAAATCCTACCCACCATTACGCCAAGAAATGCAGGATGCATTTCGCCCCGAGCAAGACCGAGGGGAAGCCCTTCACACTTTCTTTCTGAACGACCAGAAAGAAAGTAAAACCTCATGTTCACTTTCTTTTGAACGGCCAAAAGAAAGTGAACCGAAAGAAAAGCCGTCGGCGTTGCTTTATCGGCCAATTCTCTTTCTATACCGATAGTGTTAACCTTAATACTTTAAAAATAACTTCTCCTTCTCGTAATATGGATTTTTCATCTGGACTTCCTGTCCAGATTCAAAATCCCCGCTGGAATCCATTCCAGCGTGGTAAACTTTTCTTTTATGTAATAGCGGTTAACACACTCCATCTATAAATAATTCCTTTCTCTAAACACAAATTACTATAACCGTGTCGCAACGCCGAGTATTTTTCTAAGCCTTTGTTCCAAGACTGTCTATAATAAAAGCCGAGGACGTTGTTCAAATCCCCCTTATTAAAGGGGGTTAGGGGGTTGTCCCTCGGTATACCCCTCGCGGTAGCTGGTTTTTTTCTTTTTTTTATTTCCTCTACCTACACAATACCCGCTGTGGTCTATACCTTCTGGTCATTGTCATCATCTTTCCGTCGAATGTTTTGCGATTACACTCACAGGAAAATCCTACCCGCCATTACGCCGAGAAATGCAGGATGCATTTCGCCCCGAGCACATGAGGCAGGAGGCCGAATGTGCGAGGGTAGATTTTCCGTGCCCTTCCCTTGAGCAAGACCTGAGGAACGGAAAGATGATGACAATGACCCTCTACCCTCCACAGCGGGGTTTTTTGCATTGTAGCACTGGCATAGCCAGTGCTACTCTTATATTTCTTACATTTTGCCTCGCAATGACGATAGAGTTAGCTAATTTCCAAAAATTGTGAATTGCTGAATTTTATTTAAAAAAACAACTGGTGAAGCTTATGAAAATTGAGACTTGAAAATTCATTTGATTTATTTTCATAATTGATTTAAGATTTATCAATTTAAATCGGGAGTTTTTATATATGAAAAAAACTTTTTTGATTTTCTTTTTTCTTTTTTTTATTTTCACACTTTCACTTGCAGAAAAAGTAACAGATAATGTTAATGAATATTTTCTCAAGAATGGTTTAAAGGTAATTATAAAAGAAAATCATAATGCCCCTCTTGTATATGTTGGAATGTGGTACAGGGTTGGCAATAGGAATGAGCATCCTGGAATTTATGGCATTGCACATTTTCTCGAGCATATGCTCTTTCGCTCCACAAAAAATATTCCAGGTGGTGATATTACAAAGACCCTGACAGAGCTCGGTGGAATGGCAAACGGCTGGACTTCTTACGATACCACAGCATACTGGGAAGTATTGCCATCTACAAAGCTTGATGTGGCACTTAATATTGAAAAGGAAAGAATGATAAATGCCCTTGTTGATAAAATTGAATTTGAAAAAGAAAGAAATATAGTACTTTCGGAACTTAATAATAACCGCAATTCTCCATATTCCATTCTCAATGAAAAGCTTTTTACAGAGGCTTTTCCAGGTCTTCCATTAGGCGAGCAGTTTAATTTCGATAAAATAAAAGATTTGGAAAATCTTAAGTTTGAAGATATGGTACATTTTTATCGGAAATATTACAATCCAGAAAATGCTTTTCTCATTATAGTTGGAGACATAGAAACAAAAAAAGCTCTGCAGAAAGTCAAATACTACTTTGAAAGTATTCCTCGTGGAGAGCCTGTTGAAAATTTTGTTATAAAAGCCACCAATCGTTCGACAAATACAGTTGTTGTAAATGGAATTGCACCTGCACCCTTTGGCACTGTGATTTATTATGCCCCACCCGCAAACATAAGCAATAGAGATTTCATTGTTCTATCTTTTATAGATTCTATAGAGCTTGTGGATGGTCTGGGTTATTATGCTACTCCAGACGATACTGTTGCTTGGAATGATTTCGGAGGGAAAAATCCTTTCTACATCTCCGAAATGATTGATGAAGATTATATCCGTACACAATTACCGGTATTAAAAAATAAATTTTTTAATAAAGAAAGAATAGAATACTCAAAATTGGTTGATATTGCGGGCTTAATAGGCGGAATGGAAAGGCGTGGTTCCTATAGACTTTACGATTTATTGATGGAAGAATATAAAAAAATTACACCTGAAGATGTTTTAAGGGTGATCAATAAATATCTTAATAGGACAAATGCCGTTACAGGCATATTCGATGTTAAAAAAGGAAAAAATACTTATGGTTTACAGAAGGTCGCGGAAGCAACTTCACCGGAGGCAATAAGTGAAGACCAGAGAAAGGAAGTGATTAATGTTGATAAGGAAGGATCATTAAAAGAATTGATTCGCTATAGAAAAGAGGTTAGTGATATCCTGAAAGGCGTTCAGGAAGCAACCTCCCGGTACTTAAAAGATTTACTTGATACCACCCTTGAGAATGGATTAAGAGTCATTATTAAGGAAAGGCATCAGAATGAACTCTTATCAATTCGTTTTTCTGTACCTGCAGGCATTGCCTTTGAGCCTTCAGGAAAACCTCATTTAGCAGAGATTGTCTCATATCTTGTTTTCGATGGCGGACCTTTTGTAAGAGAAAAAAACAATCTTTCTATTGAAGGAGCATCTATTCGCAAAGATTTAGAAATTGACTACGCCACTCTTTCAATAGATTGCACATCCGATAAGATTGCAGAGACTCTTGATATGCTGAGTAAATCGATCCTTGAAAGACAGTTTATTCCGTTAATATTAGAAATGAAGAAAAATAACCTAAAGAGAGAAAGGATCTTTTTAGAATCAAAGGATTATCCCGGAATTCACGCAGAGAGAAATTTAAATAAAATACTTTATCCAGAAACACACCCATTGCGAATAAGAGAGGAAGCTGTTGCTAGCTCTTATGATAGCATAACAATGGACGATGTGGTTAGTTTTTACAGAAGATACTATCGTGCAAATGGCTCAACTTTAATCATTATTGGCGATGTTAAAAAAGAAGAAACCCTGAAGTTGGTTCAGAAGTACTTTTCAAAGTGGAATAGAGGCGAAAAATTTTCCCGTGCAAATCTTCCCATGATAAAACTTCCAGAAAAAGATGTAAAAATTAAAAAAAATATGCCCGGAAAAAATCAAACAATTATATTGTTTGGAGCACCGGGCATAGATCATAATGATCCTCTATACATTGCAAATATAATGCTCTCATCCATCGTCGGAAGTGGAGGTTTTTTAAATTCAAGGCTTGCAAGGGCAATTCGTGTTGAACAGGGGCTTTCTTACAATGCAGTGGCATGGTTTGAAACTTCCCTCGGGGAATGTCCTTTCAAAGGGTATATTCAGACTGCACCGCAGAACAGAGAAAGGGTAATAAATATTTTTAAGAATGTTCTTAAGGAAACAAAAGATAAAGGCATCTTTGAAAAAGAACTTCTTCTTGCCAAGGTAAGCCTTCTTTCAAGATTTGCAAATATGATGGAAACAATTCCTCAACAGGCAGATTTTATTGAAAGCTTTGCCCTTTACAGAAATGATCCTAGATATATAGCAAAGTACCTTGAAATATTAAAAAAGGTCAGTCAGAAAGAGGTTAACGAATGTGCAAGAAGATTTCTTCATCCCGATAATCTCTATATAAGCATTGCAGGACCAGAATAGTAAAAGAGGAATGTTATGAGGAAAATAAGTTTAATAATAATATTTTTTCTTAGCCTTGGTTGTGATTCAAAGCAATCAGTATTAATTCCACACACCACATATGTGAAGGGTAAAAACTTTCCGGTATTTACGGACAAAGGCGTCTTCTTTAAAATCTATGTGCCGGAGGCAACACTTGTTACAATCGCCGGAACATTTAATGGCTGGAATGAGATTGCTACTGAGATGAAAAAAGATGATTCGGGGATATGGTATATAAAGCTTCCTTTAAAAAAAGGGAAATATTCATACAACTATGTCGTTGATGGATACTGGATCCCAGATCCAGACAATCCTTATCTTGAATATGATGGAAATGAAGGCGTAAGCTCTGTAATCGTTGTACCTTAAGTATAAATTCCCTTATTCAAAATTTTTGGTATAAATTGATAAATAATGTAAAATAATAAAGAGGGAATTAGTTGAAAAGGTTTGAGTTTCGTTTACAAAAACTGCTTGAGATTCGCAAAAGAAAAGAGGAACAGGAAAAATTAGAGCTCGCAAAAGCCAGCGGAGCCTATCAGTTTGTACTTAACAAAAAGGAAAAAATATTATTTAACCTCGGGGAAAAGCGCAAAGAGCTGTCAAATAAAAAAGGGCAATTGAATCTCAGGGAATTGCAGGCTTATGATAGTATGGTAAAGGATGCAGACCTTGCAATAAAAAAACTTGATGTTGAAATAGAAGAGAAGAGAAAGATAATGCAAAAACACATTGATAAATATGCCGAGCTAAAAAGAGAGAGAAGGGTTGTTGAGGTACTCAGAGAAAAGGCTTATAAGAAATATGAAGAAGAAGCAGGAAAGGAAGAGCAAAAGCTTATAGATGAAATAGGAAAGGATCTGTTTATTAAGAATAAAGAGAACAGGATAATTTCCGAAAATTAATATATGAGAAGGGAGGGAGTATGATAGAGGGAATATCAAACATATTTAATCGTATAAACGAAATTCACTCCAGAATAGCAGAGATTCGTTCAATCGGAAAAAATATTCCAATAAATCCTGTTCAACCGTACGAAACACAAACGTCCACAAAGGAAGAAAAAACCGATGGTCCGAAATTCAGCGAAGTATTAAGGCAAATTCTTGAGGAAAATGGATCTTTACCTGGAAATTCGGAACTTCCAGAAGTGGGAAATAGATTTGATCAAATAATTGGTAACAAAAAGGATTCACAGGAAATTTTAGAGCTTCTTTATAAAAAGCTTCAGTCAAATGAGGGCAGGCAGGATATTAATGGCATTATTCAGGATGCTTCCGAATTGTACAGGGTAGATCCGGCTCTGATAAAAGCTGTAATAAGACAGGAATCAGAGTTTAACAAAAATGCCGTTTCAAATAAGGGCGCTATGGGACTGATGCAGCTTATGCCAGAAACAGCAGAACTTCTTGGAGTAACAAATCCTTTTAATCCATTGCAGAATATTATGGGGGGCACACGGTATTTAAAAATGCTTCTAAATAAATACAATAATGATTTAAATCTGGCTCTTGCCGCATATAATGCAGGGCCGCAGGCAGTGGATAAATATGGCGGTATTCCTCCTTTTGAAGAGACGCAGGGATTTGTAAAAAAAGTTCTTGATTATTTTGATGAATACAAAAATTTCAAGTAAAATAAATAAATCCATTTTGTTTAAAGGATTTTATTCATAATGAACAGAAATAGAAGAATAATCTTTTTGCTTGCGATTAATCTTGGAATAGCCTTTCTATCTCTTTACATACTTGATGTACTTGAGGTAATTGATTATCGCCAGATCTTAAGCAGGGTGCCTTTCTTAAGAGAAACCTATGCAGCAAGAATTGAAGACCCTTATCTTCTTGAAAAAGTTGAGCTTGAAAAAAAATGGCAGATACTTGACGAAAGAACAAGGAATTTTGAAGAAGAAAAGAAAAAGCTTGAGGATGAAGCACGACAGATAGCACTTGAAAGAGAAAACCTTGAAAAAGAAAAGAATAATGTTAAGAGCATGATAGAAAACTTTGAAAAGATGAAATCCGATAGAGAATCTTATGAAAAAAGGGTTGATAACATAGCCTCGCAGATTGAGAGTATGCGTCCGGAGTCTGCTGTAAAAATTCTTGAAAAGCAGGATGATATGCTTATAATAGATATTTTCAAGCGAATAGATGCCCATGCCCAATCAGCAGGTCGTCAGTCAATAGTGCCATATCTTCTTTCTCTTATGGATAGTGAACAGGCTGCAAGGATTCAAAGAAAGATGGCAGAGTAGTTTTAATTCTTTACCTTAAGCCTTATCTTTGCAAAGCATCTGTAAAAAGATGAAGATATATATTCTTTTTTGCTGTAGCCTTCCCCACGATTTCTTCTAAGATATGAATTTATGATATAGAGCTTTCCATTAACCTGACGGAATGCATGCGTGTTTGGATAAAATAAATTAATTCTGTCTTCATCTACACCACTGTTTGAAAAATGAATATAGTAAATCGTATTATGCCTTCCTGTACCGACAACAATTCCTACATGAGTTAAAGCATCATCCCACTTCCCATTTCTGTTTATATCATAGGTATTATCAAAAAAAACCAAATCCCCTGGATTTGCCAGTTTTGAATCATAAGTAAATCCATACCTTATAAGACCATTATAAAGTGAACTAACTCCTCCTCTACCCCTGCCATAAGTCTTTTCGAGATCAAAGCCCGCCCTGTAATAGACATATCGAACAAAACCAATACAATCAGATGTAAAGTGCTTTCCATTTACAGAAGGCACATATTTTAAACCAACCGATTCTCTGGCTATCTTAACCACCCTCTTATAGAATTCTTCAGTTCCTTCGGAAGCATCTGCATAAAGCGGGATTGAAAGAATAATAAATAGAATAAAAACAAAAGACTTCATTTTAAACTCCGTTTTAGTATATAAGTATCGGAAAAAATAAAAAGTTTCTTTGTAAATTTTTTACTTGTGGATTAAAATAAAAAAGGTTTATTTTTGTGGAGGCTTTTTATGTTCCTTGGTTTTACAGGTCCAAATGCTTCAGGGAAGGGAGAGGCAATAAAATATCTTGTGGAAAAGAAAAAGTTTATATCATTTTCCCTTTCGGATATCATAAGAGAAGAGGCAAGAAAAAGAGGTCTTGAAGTTACAAGGGATAATCTTATAGCCATAGGGAATGAGCTTAGAGAAAAAGAAGGACCTTCAATACTTGCAAAAAGAACTATCTTAAAAATAAAAAATGCACCACAGGCAGTAGTCGATAGCATAAGAAATCCCTATGAGGTGGAGGAGCTAAGAAAAAACTTAAAGGACTTTAAATTAATTGGAATAACAGCTGATGTAAAAACAAGATTTGAAAGGGCTAAAGCCAGAAAAAGAACAGGAGATGGAGAAACGCTTAAGGAATTTATTGAAAAAGAGGAAAAGGAAAATTCTACGGACAAAAATGCCCAGCAGCTAAATAAATGTTTTGAGATGGCAGACTTTAAGATTGACAACTCAGGAAGTCTAGAAGAACTTTACTGGAAAATTGATGGTATTCTTAATGAATTAAATTATAAACCATACAAAAGGCCATCCTGGGATGAATATTTTATTAAGATGGCATATCTTGTTGCAGAGCGTTCAACTTGCCTGAGACACCATGTTGGAGCTGTTATTGTAAAAAACAATTATTTAATCAGCTCGGGTTATAATGGCGCCCCATCGGGTGTAAAAGACTGTACTGAACTTGGATGCCTAAGAGACCAGTTAGGTATACAGTCCGGCACAAGGCATGAGGTTTGTCGAGCAGTGCATGCAGAGCAGAACGCCATTATACAGGCGGCCATTCATGGAAGTGGAACTGAGGGTGCTACAATATACTGCACACATTCGCCCTGTATTATCTGCGCAAAGATGATTGTTAATGCAAAGATAAAAAGGTTTGTTACAAGCTCTTACTATCCTGATAAAACCTATGAAGAGCTATTCAAGGAAGCGGGAATCAAATTTGATATAATAGAAAAGCCAGATTTAAGCATAACTACTCTGGATTAAAGGAAAGTTTATTATGAAGGCTTATTTCTTAAAGCGAATACTTTTAATATTTCCAACAATTCTTGGAATTACAATAGTTTGCTTCTTAATAATGCAGGCGGTACCGGGAGGCCCTGTTGAACAGGCGCTTCAGAGAATGCGAAGATCAGTGGAGGGAAAAAGTGCAGTTGGTTCAACAGGAAGTATGCAGGAAAGGATGACTGAACAGGAACTTGAAAACATAAAGCGTTACTATGGATTTGATAAGCCTGTTCTTGTAAGATATTTCATATGGCTTGGAAAGCTTTTGCAGTTCGATCTTGGAACATCCTATACATATGAAAAGCCTGTAACGGAGGTTATTTTCAGCAGACTTCCTATTTCATTAACCTTTGGTCTAACAGGCCTGTTTTTTACCTTCATTGTATGCATTCCGCTGGGAATAAAAAAGGCCCTTTCTCACGGACTTATTTTTGACCATGTTTCAAGCCTTCTTGTCTTCGTCGGATATTCCATTCCACCATTTGTCCTTGGGGTTATTCTTATTGTTTTGTTTGGAGGCGGAAGCTTCTGGAATCTTTTCCCGATAAGCGGTGCTTACTCAGACCATTTCGAGGAGCTATCATTTTTTGGAAAGATTGTTGATTTTGCCTATCACATGGTTTTGCCTGTTCTATGTTATACCATAGGAAGCTTTGCTACGCTTACATTGCTTATGAAAAACTCGCTTATTGAACAGTTAAACCTGGATTATATGCGGACTGCTCTTGCAAAAGGGCTTTCGTATAAACAAGCAGTCTTTAAACATGCCCTCCGTAATGCCCTTATTCCTATTGCAACAAACATAGGAATGGTAATACAGGTTATACTTTCAGGTTCTATTCTTATAGAAACCATCTTTACAATAGATGGAATGGGGCTTTTAGGTTATGAGGCTTTGCTCAATCGGGATTATCCTGTGGCACTCGGACTTGTTGTTATTTCCAGCCTTCTGACCTTAATTGGTAGAATTATATCCGACCTATGCCTTGTTCTTGTTGATCCAAGGATTAGATTTCAGTAGAGGTTTTAATCTTACGATAGATCTATTTAAATACCTTCTGATATTTTTCAGGTGACTGAAGCGAGCCAATGTCAATATCTATATCAAGATCTGGCCACCTAAACTGCTCTGGATCCAGTCTTTTCACATTCAGGATTTGTTCAATCGATGCACCTTTAAACCCAGGGAATTCATCAAAGCTAACAAAATATTCTATTCCATCCACAAGCATCCAGAAACCAGTTCGTTCAATGTTTGTAACTTCATATTCCAAAATGTCTGTCCCATTCTGATAAACTCATAACGTTTCTTCCTATATATATGGCAATATTTTATATAGCCCGCACGTATTTTACAAAAAAAGAATTGTTTCATCAGCAATTCCCCATTTTTGAATGAATTACAATAAATCGTTACTTCGACAGATTATTAAACCACAACATTTGTGGTTAGATTGTTACTTTTTCTTTGTCTCCAGCAACAAAGAAAAAGTAACCAAAAAAGCATGCCCCGAGCAGGGTCAAGGGGAAACCTTCTTACTTTCTTTCTCAACGATGAGAAAGAAAGTAAGCAAAGAAAGAATCGCCGACACCGCTTTATCGGCCAGTTCTTCCTCTATACCAATGGTGTTAACCTTAATACTTTATTTACTCCTTGCCTCTTTAACTATATGGCTTTTTCATCATCACATCCTGTGCTGATTCAAAAGCCCCGCCGTAGTCCTTTACGGCGTGGTAAACTTCTCCTTTGTGTAATAGCGGTTAACACGCTTTGTCTATAATCAATGCTTCCTCTAAACACAAATTACTATAACCATGTCGCGGTGTCGGGGTTATTCTTTTTTATTTTTTTATCTCCTCTATCCAACAATCCCCGCTGTGGTTATACCCGCTATGGTCATTGTCATCATCTTTCCGTCGAATGGCTTGCGCTTTTACCCACAGGAAAATCCTACCCGTCATTATGCCAAGAAATGCAGGAGGCATTTCGCCCCGAGCACATGAGGCAGGAGGCCGAATGTGCGAGGGTAGATTTTCCGTGCTCTTACTTCTGAGCAAGACCTGAAAGACGGAAAGATGATGACAATGACCATCTACTTCCCACTGCGGGGTTTTTGCATTGTAGCACTGGCTGGCAAGCCAGTGCTACTTTTACATTTTGCCTCCCAATGACGATAGAGTTATCTAATTTCCAAAAATGGGAAATTACTGTTGTTTCATATATGCCCATTACTTTGGGTTTTCCTTATAAAAAACAGAAGTTCGAAAATGTTTTTCTAAAACTATTGACAACAGGGAAAATTTTAATTATAATAACTACCTAATGGTAGGTAGTAAAAATGAATACAAAAGAGAAAATTTTAGAGGTCTCTCTTAAATTATTTTCTGAAAAAGGCTATGAAGGCACTGGAATGGAGGAAATAGCCAGAAGCGTTGGCATAAGAAAGGCTTCCCTGTACTCCCATTTTTCAGGGAAAAAAGAAATATTTGAGACTGTATTTAATAATATAATTGATAACTACAGAAAATTTATTGAAAAAATATGTGAAAGGAATGATAAGCTTTCTGTCAAGCAAAGATTAAAAAAAATATTCAGGGACTATGTGTTATACAATAAGAGGGATATCGGCATGAGTTTCTGGGATAGATTTTACTACTTCCCACCTTTAGAGTTCAAAGAATATATTTATAAAATAACCCTGAAAACAGGAATTGAGTTTGCTGATAAGCTTAAGGAAATCTTTCTGGAAGGCATAAAAAAAAGGGAGATAAAAAACAATAAGCCGGATTTTCTTGTAGCTACCTTTCATTATGCTTTGAATGGATTAAGTCTTTCAGTAAGCTTGTATGATGAAAATAATCTTGAAATTGAAATCAATAAGGCAATAGATGTTTTTCTAAAGCTAATTTGATAAAAGGAGAATTTTATGAAAAGAAAACTAGGTAAATCTGGAATCGAAGTCAGTGCTCTTGGAATGGGCTGCTGGCCAATAGGAGGTTCGTGGGATACTGCAGATGGTAAGAATTTTAAGTGGGAAGGAATTAGTGATAGTGAATCGCTTCGCACTCTTCAAACCGCTCTTGACAATGGAATTAATTTTTTTGATACAGCAGACTGTTATGGTGCAGGACATAGTGAAGAGTTACTGGGGAAAGCCTTTAAAGGAAAGAGAGACAAAGTTATAATTGCTACAAAATTTGGGCATCTATTTACTCAGGGAAAAGGCTTTGAAGGAAAAACTGATACTTCGCCCGAGTATATGCAAAAAGCTCTTGAAGGAAGTCTAAGGCGACTTCAAACAGATTATATTGATCTCTATCAGCTTCACATATGGGAATTTCCCCCTGAAAAAGCCGATAGTGTCTTGGAAACCCTTGAAAAATTTGTTGCTGAAGGAAAGATCAGGGGTTATGGATGGAGTACAGATGTTCTGAAAGGAGTTGAGGCTTTTGGAAAAGGGAAGCATAACATTGCCACTCAAATTATACTTAATATTTTTGAGGGAGCCAATAGGATTTTGCAATATGCAGAGAAAAAATATATTGCAGTTTTATGCCGAAGTTGCCTTGCAATGGGATTATTGAGTGGCAAACATAGTCCTGAAAAGCCCCTGCCGAAAAATGATGTGCGTTCGAGTAATGATGCATGGATTGCATGGTTTAAAGACGGAAAACCAAATCCTGAATATTTGAAAAGGCTTGAGGCTGTTAAAGAAATCCTTATGAAGGGAGGCAGAACCCTTGTGCAGGGGGCTTTATCCTGGATCTGGGCAAAAAGTCCACTAACCATTCCTATTCCTGGTATTAAAAATGTATCCCAGGCAATAGAGAATTCAAAAGCCATGGAGTTTGGACCTCTTTCAAAAGAAGATATGGAAGAAATAGAACGCCTTGTTGTATTCAGAGATGTTACATTTTAAATCCTCAATTATCTCTATCCTTCGGCGGAGGAAATTTTTCCTCCGCCACTTTGATAAAGCCATTTCAGGCAACCTTTGGGCAATCCGATAGACTATTAGACTCTCTTTCCGTGCAAGCCTTCATCACAAGGCTCGTCGAGATTAAACGGTCTTGCGTGTTCTGCAGATGGAGCGGTAGTACATACCTCCATACGTTTTACTTTTAATAATTTTCAGAAAATTAACATTTTTTTAAAATAAAATTTATATAAGCAGTTTAAAATAAATCAAATTTCTTAAGGAGAAGAAGGGAGTGGCAATATTAAAGCTTCAAAGAAGGTTCAGTGTAAGAGGAGAAAGTGTATATAAGATTGTTAGTAGTAGATATTTTGTAAATAAAGATGCAAATTTAATTGAGGTTTCTAATGAAATTGTAAAACATAGAGAATCTGATTGTATCGGGGTTATTGATGATAATGAAAATGCGATAGGTATATTGAGCAGAAAAAAAATTTTTGATCTTTTAGGAAAGTCGTATGGCAAAGAGATTTTGAGTTTTAGAAATGTGGAGTTTTTGACAGAAGAATGTATGACATTTCAAATTGAAGAAAATATTCTAAATGTTGTAGATAGGATTAAGGAAAGATTGGAGATTAATGAGCCCACTTATTTTCTTGTAAAGTATGATAAAGATAAATTTGCCGGAATTTTTTCAAATATAGATTTGATGATCTATCTTTCGAAAATACTGCAGAAAGATATATTGTTGGCGAGTAATCTTCAGAGAAGCATTATAAAAGAAGAAGAAGTAGTTGAAGAAAACTTTTTTTCTTTAATATTTTGTTCAAATATGATGAAAGAAATAGGAGGAGATTTTTATTTTTTCAAAAAACATGAAGACAGATATATATTCTCTTTATGCGATGTTTCCGGGAAAGGCATTTCGGCTTCATTATTAACAGCTTTTTTGAGGGGTGTCGTTGTTGCATATAATTTTTCTCTTGGATTGGAGGGACTAATTTCTTTAATAAATACAGAACTCCATAGTGTTTTTGAACTTCAAAAATTCGTTACAGGAATTTTTATCGACTTTCATTTCAGGGAAGGGAACATGGAAATTTATGATATGGGACATTCTTTAATTTATTTGCTGAGAAATAATAAGTTAATGAGATTGAAAACAAATAGAAATAATTTGCCTCTTGGACTATCCAGTGTTATGAAAATTGTTCCTAATTCATTTGGGTTAGAAAAAGATGATTTGCTAATTCTGCTCACAGATGGAATAATTGAACAAACAAACTTTAGAGGGGAAGAATTGGGTGAAGAAGCTGTTTTAAGGATGGTAAAGATATATCAGAATAATTCTCTAAAAGAAATAAAAAATAATCTTATCAATGGAGTATTTACTTTTAAAGAGAAAGAACCCCAGCATGATGATTTTTCTTTCTCTCTGTTAAAGTATCATGGTAATTCAAGCTCTTCAATTGTTTCTTTATAGGGAGAACTTCTTTTTATTGGAATTTCTTTGTTGTCTAAATTATCATCGAAGTTAAATTTAACAATTACCTTACCCTTCATATGCTCGTCAATATCTATTTCTACCATAGAAGGTTTTTTCATATGAAAATCTTCTTTTGGTTGACCTGTAAGGTGGTTAATAAGATTGGCTATATATGGATAATGACCTACAGCACAAATAATTTTATGTATCCGGGGCAGCTTTTTAAGTATTAAGAGAAATTCAGTTATATCTTTTTCTGGATTTAATGAGGAGGTGATAACAAATCGGTTTGGTTTTAAATTATTCTTAAGTATTTCGGCAGTTTGTATGGAGCGCGTGTATTCGGAACTAAAAATATATTCAAAATTATGAAAATATCTTTTTACTATGAATTTCGAAAAGATTTGGACTCGAAAAATTCCTACCTTTGATAGTGGTCTTAGCTTTATTTCTCCAGCCCAATCTTTAGAGTCGATTGTTTGAGAGTGTCTTATAAGGATTAGGTTCATTTTAATCCTCGTTAACTTATTCTTATTATCATAATAATAAATTTTGGTTAATTTAGATTAAAAATTCAATCAGTTTTCTGTAAAATTTTTAATCCTCTTCGTGCATAAATGGAATAGAAGGATTGTCGAGGTGAGAAATTGTATCATCCCATGCTAAAATCATCTTATTGTATTCTTCTCTGGAAAGATATTCTATATTGCCGGTAATATATTCTTTTTTTGTTTTCCATATTGGTAATATTTTTATGATGTATTTATTGCTCTTGTTGTTGAAACTCCATTTGACCCAGGTGGGAATGTATGAAGCTTTTTTTAAAAAAGTAGTATTTCCATTCTTTTCTATTTGAAAGCGGGCCATTAATCCGCAGTCTGAATATCTGTTTCTTTGCGATGAAAGAAAATTCCCGAAGGAGTAAATAACAAAAACCTTTTTTATCTGCCCTCCAGAATTTGTTGTTGTAATTACTTCTGCGGGTTGAATGACATGTGGATGTGAACCAAGAATTAAATCTGCTCCTGCAAAAGCAATCTCACGGGCCATTAACTTTTGTTCTTCAGATGGAAATCTTTCGTATTCTGTTCCCCAATGGAAGGTAATCCCTGGTGCCATCTTTTTTAATTCCACTGTTTAAAAGACTTGGACTTGGAAAAATATCACCGGCTACGACTAATTCGAGGAAAGAAGAGTTGGTTTCTGCAAAATTGGTATTGGCGAAAAAAAGAAAGAATAATAAGCTGGATAGGAAATTAATATTTTTCAAAGTAAGCCTCCTCTTTGTATTCTATTTTAAGGAGAAGAAATAAATATTACCAGCTTAATATTAAATTTAATACTTTTCATAAATCTTTAGAGCCTTTTCTTTTATTATATTTCTCAAGCTTTCCGGTGAAATTACCTCAATATTTTCTCCGAAGCTTAAAATAAAGTCGTAAACCCAGTCATCTATGGGATATGTAATGCTTGCAGTGTAGCCTTCTTTTTCATTTTCTTTTAGATTTTCCGTTCCAAAAAATTCTTCTGCCTTAGATTTTGCTTTTTTTGAAATTTCCAGAGTGATTTCCGTAGGTTTTTCTATGCCCCAATCTTTTTTCCACATTTCTTCCCATTCAATTTCATTCATACATTTTCTTGGAATGAAAGTTTCATTAAGTGTTTTCAACTCTTTTATCCTTCTAACTTTAAAATTTCTGTAATCATTCCTTTTATAACAATAAGCATAGAGATACCAGCTATTACCATAGAGGATCAAATTATATGGCTCAACTTTTCTTTCTGTACTTTCATTTTTTGAATCTGTATAGTAAAACTCCACCGTCTTATTCTCTTCAATTGCATTTTTTAATCTTGAAATATTTGTTAATAGAGATTTATTCGAATAAGGTAAGAGGTTTATAAATATAGGGTTTTTTCTTTTTGATGGAGAATTAGAGCTTTTGTTTAAAAGACTTAGTTTATTAATTACCTCATCTATCTGCCAGTCTTTAAGGACTGTGTTTAATCCTTTTAAAGCAGTAATTATGGTATTTAACTGATTTGATGTAAAAAAGCTTTTTTCAATTTTAAATCCTTCTAAAATCTCAAACCCACCATTTTTACCCTGTTTTGAAACGATTGGAATACCGGCAAGATTTATTGCTTCGATATCTCTATAGATTGTTCTTTCAGAGACTTCAAAGTGGTTGCTTAGTTCCTTCGATGTAATCTTTCCCTTGTTTAAAAGAAGCAAGAGAATTGCTAATAATCTATCCTTTTTCATAAAAATCTCGGGGAGAAAATTTTCGTATTGTTCAAAATTTTATATCAAAATAGTTATAATTATTATAATTATAATACAAAAAATTACCAGTAATTCTCCTTTCCCCGTCACTCCTATTTCTTCTCCCTGCCTCTCCCCTTCTCCGGAGGGGATGGGGGTGGGTTCTCCTGAGAAATCTTTCCTCACGCTGTTTTTTGGGAAAAAGCGTTACAAACCATTCACACTTTCTTTCTGAACGACCAGAAAGAGAGTAAAACCTCATGTTCACTTTCTTTTGACCGGCCAAAAGAAAGTGAACCAAAAGCATGCCCTGAGGCAAAGCCGAAGGGAAAAGCCGTCGGCGTTGCTTTATCGGCAGATTATTAAACCACAACATTTGTGGTTGGAATGTTACTTTTTCTTTGTCTCCAGCAACAAAGAAAAAGTAACCAAAAAAGCATGCCCCGAGCAGGGTCAAGGGGAAACCAATTGTTACCTTTCTTTTGTCCGGGCAAAAGAAAGGTAACCGAAAGAAAACCCGCCCGCCCACGCTACGCAAAGTTTGCAATGCAACTGCTCAGGCTCGGGAGCGGTGAACTCACCCTCACCTTGAAAGCTATTTACTTTACAACCCCTTTTCCCTGTTTAAAAACATCCCTTTAATTTTTATACAAGGTGAGGGTTCAAACAACACCGCTCTCACACCTCGCCTTCGCAGGCATTGCTTACACTTTGCTCCGCTATGGCGGGTTTATTTAGCTATATCACTACAACCGTATCGCAGTAATGG
>Ga0315298_1006288_pt1 | contig 16277 bp, 11 predicted proteins | sample WHS_1_MG_FD_203077 | JGI IMG/M metagenome (GOLD analysis project Ga0315298, IMG submission 203077) | Extremophilic microbial mat communities from Washburn Hot Springs, YNP, Wyoming, USA - WHS_1_MG | ecosystem: Environmental > Aquatic > Thermal springs > Hot (42-90C) | place: USA: Wyoming...
GAAAGACAAATGATACAAGCATTTAATGATACACATCCAAATATTAAAGTAGAAATTGATAGTTCTATAACTCCAAAAGATTATAATGATAATCTTGCTGCTGCAGCGGCTTCAGGAACTATGCCTGATGTATTTATGCTTATTAATGTTCCATCAGGAATAGCTAATGGATGGCTTTATGATATTAGTTCTATTGTGCAAAATGACAGTGAGTGGAATAAAATACCACAAAATGTTACAGATACAATTAAATATAATGGTAAATTTTATGCTGTACCATTTGCAGAACATTTTATGGGATATTTTATAAATAATGATATTTTTAATAAGGAAAATATACAACCATTAAAATTTGGTTTTACAATTGATGAATTTAAAAAAGATGTACTTGATTTAACAAAACCAAGCAAAGGTATAGTAGGATTAAGCAATGAAAGTGAGATAATAGATTGGTATCCTGCAGCCGTATCAGATAAATTTGGATGGTATACATGGACTGGAAATGGATTTGATCTTAATTCACAGGCTTTTATAGATGGCGTAAACTTAGCTAGAACTTTTGATAAAGCAGGTGCTGTATATAATGCTTTGACTGATGAGGAAAAGGCTAAAATTGCTGGGAGCAAAGATGCTAATGGATGGCAGACAGGTCATGTTGCTATTGATTGGGATGGGACTTGGATGTTACCAGATTTTAAAAGGGATCTTAATTTTTCATATTCATTTGTTGGAATACCAAATGGCAGAACACCTATAACTTTAGATTATGTTGGAATAGCAAAATCCACTAAACATGCCCAAGAAGCTTATGAGTTTGCAAAATGGATGTCATTTTCTAAAGAAGGTTATTTGAAACGATTCGAACTTGCAGAAAAATCAGGTACAGTTGTGAGTTCAATACCAATAATGAAAGATCAGGAATTAATTGACAAGTACTTATCAATAGCAAAAGTAGATGGTTTAAAAGAAGCTTTTGGTAGTATTGATAATAGTATAGTTGAAGGCTTTAAATTTATACCAGGATATGTTGATGCAAGATGGAATGCTCCAACAGGTATTAAAGTTGGAGATAAGGATAATGCAACAATTGGTGATGTTTTATGGAATGCACCAAAACTTGGATTAAAGATTGAGGACTATGTAAATCAATTAAATAAATTAGCTAATGAAAAATATCAAGATGCATTAAAAGCTATAAAATAAGTAATTAAATCAGGAGGCCGGAAATGTTTATAAATATAAAGTTTAAAAAATACATTGCAACTCTTTTAATTCTCACTATTGTTTTATCTAATATTATTATAACAAATGTTGTTAGGGCAGATACTTCAAGTAAAATGCAGCACGAAAATATAATTAATCTACTTGAAAAAAGATATTATATAGTATTAGATGAATGGCATAAAAATGGGATAACAGAAGTTGATGGTTTTTATAAAGTTATACCGGCCTCTGATTTTATTTTAAAAAATAATGCTTATATAATTAAAAGTCCAAAAAATGAGGGTTATAAAGGTGATGCTGTTAATCTACAAGGTAATTCTGAAGTAGATATAAATATTGATGTTGAGAATAGTGGCTTATATACTTTAGCTTTTGATTATTATCCAGTTGACCCTACAAGTGAAAATTTTGAATCGTCAATTAAAATTAATAATGTCTATCAGTATTATGAGTTAAGAAGGATAGTTTTTCCATTTGAATGGAAGTATGATAAAAAGGTTTTTGAAAGGGACAGATACCAAAACCAGATTTTACCACAGCAAGTTAAGGTTTTTAAGTGGTATAATAATGTAAATATTCAAGATCCAATGCATTTATATGATAAACCAATAGAAATATATTTACAAAAAGGTAAAAATACAATATCATTTAAAAATATAGGAGAAAGTGTTATTTTAGGTAATTGTTATATAAAATCACAAGAAAAGATAATCGATTATGATAAATATTTAGGAAACACCAAAAATGAGATTGTAAATAATTTTTTCAGTGAATATGGTGCAGAACATATTTATAGTAAAAATAATTTAAGGACACGTATAAAAGCTGAAAAAGACCCAGACCTGACACCATATAATGTAAAATATGATTTATTTAATATAATTGATGGCAAGTCATGGAATAGAGCGGGTGATTTAATAACTTGGGAAATAACTGTTGAAAAAAGCGGGTTTTATAATATTTCTTTTAAGGCACGACAGGATCAGAAAATAAATAGACCTGTTTTTAGGACATTATATATAGATAATAAAATACCTTTTAAAGAAGCAGAACATATTATGTTTCCATTTACTAATTCATGGAAAAATTACTCTTTATCTAATGTTGAAGGAAACTCTTATAAAATTTATCTTACTAAGGGTATACATTTTATTTCACTAGAAGTTGATGCTTCTTTATTTAGAGAGATAATAGACAGATCAACAGAAATAATTCAACAAATAAATGATTTGTCACTTGAGATAAAAAAATTGACAGGAAATAATATTGACCCTAATAGAGACTGGGTAATAATGGATTATATTCCTGATGTAAAAGTTAGACTTGAGAATTGGCAAAAAGAATTAAAATTAGAGTTGAAAATTTTAAATGATTTAAATTCCTCTAATTCTACTGAAGCAACTTTTTTAAAGATGGCAATTAATCAATTAGAAATTTTAAAATCAAAGCCAAATGAAATACCTAAAAGACTAACTATTCTTTCTGAAGGCTCATCATCAGTATTAGAGTATTTGAGCACCATAATTTCTAACTTAGAAGATAATCCTCTATCTATAAATAAACTATATATTTATGGGGACAAAGCTGTTTTACCCGTTCCGAATGTTGGATTATTTGAAAAGTTAAAAGATAGTTTTGAAAGATTTATTTTATCCTTTAAGAGCAACCCATATCAATTAGCAACAAGTACTGGGAATGAGATTAATATTTGGGTAAATCGGCCTAGAAGTTATGTGGAATTAATGCAAAAGATGGCTGACAATGAATTTACAAGTAAAACAGGATATAAAGTTAACTTTTCTGTTATGCCAGATGAAGGTAAACTTATTTTAGCAAGCGCTGCTGGTGAACAGCCTGATGCAGCTTTAGGTATAAGTAATTGGCTTCCTTATGAATTAGCAATAAGAGGTGCAGTTTATAATTTACGTAATTTTGAAGATTTTGATAAATATATAAATATTTTCTCACCAGGTGCATTTCTACCATATATTATAGATGACAAAGTTTATGCTATACCTGAAACACAGGATTTTTGGGTACTCTTTTACAGAAAAGATATATTTGATAAGCTTAATTTACCTGTTCCAAATGATTGGAATGATGTAATTAAAATTTTACCTGAACTTCAAAGGTATGGAATGAATTTTTATGATCCAATTGCAGGTTATGGTGGTTTTAAACCATTTATGGTTACAGTACCATTTATATATCAATATGATGGACAGCTCTATAATAGCAATGGTATGTCTACTGCTATTAATTCTGAAAATGATTTGAAAGGTATAGAACTTATGAGCAATTTGTTTACAACTTACAGTATGCCAATGCAAGTACCGAATTTTTATAATCATTTCAGATATGGGACTTTACCAGTTGGTATTTCAAATTTTACAACATATGTTCAACTACTTACTGCTGCACCTGAAATTAAAGGTTTATGGGACATAAGTCTATATCCAGGAGTAGAAAATAAACAGAAAGTAGTTGAAAGATGGGCACCTGGATCAGCTCAATCTTGTGTTATATTTAATAAAAGTAATAAGAAACAAAAAACATGGGAGTTTTTAAAATGGTGGATGTCAACAGATATACAGACAGAGTTTGCAAATAATTTAAGATTATCTTATGGAGAAGAATATATGTGGAATACGGCTAATATTGATGCATTTAAAAAACTACCTTGGGATAAGAATCAAAAAGAGGTTATTTTAAATCAATGGCAATGGTTGAAAGAGGTACCAAAAACTCCAGGAAGTTATATGCTTGAAAGGGAAATAAGCAATGTTTGGAATAAAATAGTTTTTGATGGTGAAAATCCAAGAAGTGCAATCGATGATGCATCAATTGTTGTTAACAGAGAAATCAGGCGTAAAATGGAGGAGTTTGGATATATCAAGAATGGTGAAATAGTAAAGCCATACAAAATACCAACAGTTGAAATGGTCGAAGGATGGATGAAACATGACAAATAATCATATAGCAAGAAACACAAAACTAAATAAAGAACCATATTTGTTTTTATTGCCTTATCTTGCTATGTTTACAATTTTTATAGTAGTACCAATTGTAATGGCAATTTTACTATCATTAACCAATTTTAATGGATTGCAAATGCCAAAGTTTATTGGTCTTAAAAATTATATTAATTTGATAACAAATGACGATGTATTTATGCAATATGTTTTGCCTAATACTATAAAATTTTCACTGATTGTTGGACCAGGTGGATATTTACTTTCTTTTTTACTTGCGTGGATGTTAGCTCAGATACCTAAAGCACCAAGAACTCTACTGGCTCTTTTGATATATTCGCCATCTATGACATCTGGTATAGCTATGGCAGTTGTTTGGAGTATAATTTTTAATGGAGATCAAACAGGTTATTTAAATAGTTTATTAATGAAGTTTGGATTTTTGACACAGCCGGTTCAATGGTTACAATCGCCACATTACCTTATGACTATTATGATAATTGTATCTTTATGGAGCAGCATGGGTTTAGGGTTTTTAGCCATGTTAGCTGGTGTCTTAAATATAGATCCATCGTTATATGAGGCCGGTTATATAGATGGAATAAGCAACAGATTTCAAGAAATATTTTATATTACGATCCCATCAATGAAACCACAGATGCTTTTTGGAGCAGTTATGGCTGTTGTAGGTACATTTCAAAGTGGGGCAATTGGTGTTATGCTTACAGGTGCAAATCCAACACCTAATTATGCGGGTCAGCTTTTGGTAAATCATATTGACGATTATGGACTTATAAGATATGAGATGGGTTATGCAGCAGCAGTTTCTGTAGTTTTGCTTATAATGGTCTATTGGATTGCAAAAGTTGCATGGCGATTGTTTGGTGATAATGATTAAAGGGGGAAATAAAATGGCATCATTTAGCGGTACTAAAATTAATCCTACTAAATTTGACAAAACTCAAATACCTTTTTATATAATATTAGTTCCACTTGCACTTTTTATGATTTTACCGATAATATTTATTTTTGCACATGCATTTAAACCTTTAGATGAACTTTTTGCATTTCCGCCTACGTTTTTTCCTCAGAAACCAACTTTAGAAAATTTTAAAAATTTATTTAGTATAAGCACAGATAGTGGTATTCCAATTTCAAGGTATTTATTTAATAGTATTTTTATAACTTTTTCTGTTATGATCTTGACTATTTTTATTAGCACAGCAGCTGCGTTTGCATTATCTAAAATGAAATTTAAACTTAAAAGTTTTATATTTGAAATGAATACTTTAGCTTTGATGTTTGTCAGTACGGCTGTTACAATACCACGATATTTGTTGATATCAAAATTGCATATTATAGATACTTATTTTGCACATATTTTACCGCTAATAGCTATGCCTGTTGGACTTTTTCTTATTAAACAGTTTTTAGATCAAATACCTGATTCTTTAATTGAAGCTGCAAAAATAGATGGTGCATCAAGCTTTTATATATATAGAAATATTATTCTTCCATTAATTAAGCCTGCAATAGCTACTGTAGCAATTTTGTCTTTTCAAATTGTATGGAACAATTTAGAAACATCTAATTTATATGTCAATAATGAGAGCTTAAGAACATTTGCATTTTATATGAGTACGCTAACTTCAAATGTGGGCAATAATGTGGCCGGACAGGGTATGGCGGCAGCAGCAACTTTGATAATGTTTTTACCTAATTTGATCATATTTATAATTTTACAAAGAAATGTAATGAATACTATGGCTTATTCTGGGATTAAGTAAAGGTGATAAAGATGAATAAAAAAATACGACAGGGATTTTCAATATTGTTTATCTTAATTTTGATTTTGTTTCCTTCCCTTGGCTATTCAGATGTCCCATATTCTGCTTGGACACTGAATCCAGGAGGAAAAATTGTTCCAACACAAATACCTTATATACCTTTGGATATTATGGAAGGTAATTTTAACAATCCAGAAGATTTATTTATTAATAATGATGGCAATATATATGTTGCAGATACTGGAAATGGCAGAATAGTGGTTATAAATAATGATACAAAAAAAGTATCAGAAATAGGCGTTGGTATTTTAAATCAGCCTACAGGAGTTTTTGTTTTAGAAAATAATGATATATATGTAGCTGATTATGGCAATGAAGCTATTTATGTTTTTAAAAGTGATGGAAAATTACTAAATACTTTTAAAAAGCCGGATTCATTGCTATTTGGAAAACAGTCTAAATTTAAACCTAAAAAGCTTGTTGTTGATAAAAGAGGTAATATTTATATTATTAGTGAGGGTTCGACTAATGGAGTTATACAACTAAATAATAAAGGGGAGTTTTTAGGTTATTTTGGAGTTAATAGTACAAATCTTGGTTTTTTAAAAATCTTACAGAGATTTTTATATACAGAATCTCAAATAAGCCAGCTTTTTAAAATTGTTCCACCATCACCTGATAATATAGCAATTGATAAAAAATCTATAATATATACTGATACAAGGAACATAAATGGACAGAATATTAAAAAGTTAAATGTAGCTGGACTTGATATGTTTGAAAAAGATAAAAAATTTTTTCCGAATGATGTAGGAATTACAGTTGATAACTTTGAGAATATATTTACTGTTGATGAAAGAGGTTTTGTATATGAATATGATAATTATGGAAACCTGTTATTTGTGTTTGGTAATAATGAATCTACGGGTTCGCGTATAGGGGAGTTTAAAAATCCTTCATCAATAGCTGTTGATAATAGTGGTCATGTATATGTTCTTGATAAAGATTTAGGAGATATTACTGTTTTTAAGCCAACAGAATTTGCTAAACAAGTGCATAAAGGAATCTATTTATACAATCAAGGTTTATATGTTGAAAGTCAAAAACCATGGGAAAATACTTTAAGAATGAACAGCGATTTTTTGTTAGCACATAAAGCTATTGGCAAAGCTTTCTATAAACAACAGGAATATAATAAGGCAATGATTGAATTTAAACTATCAGAGGACAGAAAAGAATATTCTAATACGTATTGGGAAATAAGACAAGATTATTTAATGAAAAATTTGGGCAAATATCTTATTGTATTTTTAGTTTTATGGCTAATGAAAAAATTTTTAAACATTGTAGATAAAAAGGTAAATATATTTTCTCCAATTAAAAATTTATATAAGAGATTTTTTCAAATTAAAATTATTAATGATTTAAATAGAGTATTTGGTTTTATAAAACATCCAATTAACTATTTTTATGAATTGAGATGGGAAAATAAGCCTGGAGTTATGGCAGCTACAATTTTATATATTTTCCTCTTTGTAATTCAAATAATTAGAATATATTTTACAGGATTTATATTTAACTATAATAACTTTTTGAATATTTCTTTGTTTACAGAAGCCTTAAAAATTTATATTCCTATTTTATTATGGGTAGTTATGAACTATTTGGTAAGCAATATTAATGATGGTGAAGGCAGATTTAAAGATGTATATATAGGAACGGCTTATGCTCTTTCTCCTTATATTGTATTTAGCATACCTTTAGCTTTAGTTTCAAACATACTTACTCTTAATGAAGCGTTTTTATATACATTTGGCTTTGAAATTATTTACGTATGGTCAATAATATTAATTTATATTATGATTGTACAAATCCATGATTATCCTTATTTTAAAGCTGTAGGGAATATATTAACTACTCTTTTTGCAATGTTTATAGTAGTTCTTGTATCATTTATTTTATATATTGTGTGGAGCCAATTTTATGCGTTTATATATGATATAACACAAGAGGTGATTACTCGTGTTTAAAAAAATTATTTCAGTATTAATTTTGCTTGCTATTATTTTATCTCCAATGTTTATAAAAGATAAAAAAAACAATGATGTATATGCTCAAAATACTAATGAGTATTTTAATATAAGCTCAAATAATTATACTCAAGTAGAAAATTTTATAAAATTAAATCATTATAATTCGGAAGTAGGCAGTGGTTACACTAAAATTGGTGAGAGTAATGATTTAGAATTATATTTTAATGAAAAAAATCTATCTTTTAAAATAAAAAATAAAGTGACTGGATATATATGGGATTCTAATCTTGAAAATACAAAGGATCAAAGACTGAATGATGAATGGATAAAATTTGCAACTTCTCCTGTGAATATATATTATTATGATAAAAATTTTAATAAGAAACAGGCAACATTACATGATGATAATGCAGAAGTAAGATTTAGCAGTTTGGATAATGGTATAAAACTAAATATAAATTTTAAAGATATCAATATAAGCTTTGATGTTTATATTAGTATATCTAAAAACTATTTAAGTATAAAAATACCTGATAATTCAATTAAAGATAAAAACGAAATTCTAGCATCAATAGAAGTCTTACCATTTTTAGGTGCTGTAAAATCGGGTGAAGCAAACGGATATATGTTTATTCCAGATGGAACCGGTGCTCTTATCAGATTTAAAAAAAATAATTTTCCTATTGACGAACCTTATGTAAAAAGAGTTTATGGTGATGATTTAGGAATATCAGAATCTAATCAGAGTCAGGATATTTTTGGGAGATCTATAAATAATCCAAAATCAAAAGATGTACAAATTCCTGTTTATGGTATGATTCATAATATATCACAAGATGGATATTTAACAATAATAAGAGACGGAGCAGAATATTCTAATATTGTGTGCTATCCTGGTGGAGTTTCAACTGATTTTAATTGGATAACTTCAGAGTTTATATACAGAGATAAATATTTTCAACCTATAAGCAGAAATATGGATGGTTTTTTAACATACCAAAAAGAAAGAAATAAATTTGAAATAAATTTAAGATATGTATTTTTAAGTAACGAAAATGCAGATTATGTAGGAATGGCTAAAGAATATCAAAAATATCTAATTGAAAATGGTCTTCTGGTTAAAAACATAAAACAGAATAATAATGAAAATATTCCAGCACGGGTAGAACTTTTTGGTGGGGAAGTCAAAAGAGGTTTATTTTGGAATTCAATTATTCCTATGTCAACTGTAAAACAAAGTGAATATATTTTAAATGATTTAAAGGCACAAGGTGTTACAAATATACTTCCTGTTTATAAAGGTACTACTAAAGGTGGATTTACAGGAACTCTTCCACAAATTTTTCCTTTTGATAGAAAATTAGGAAATGAAAGAGAGTTTGTAAATTTCTATAATGAATACAAAAATACTTCTTTATATACTGATTTTACAACAGCATATAAAAGTGCTACTGGTTATAATGACCGTACTGATATAGCTTATAAAATTAATAAAAGACCTATACAGTTTAAAAATTTTAAAAATGAATATGAGTATTTTTATTTATCTCCAATTGCATCTCAGAAAATATTTTTAAAAGAAAAGATAAATTTTACAAAGTATGGTATAAATTCAATAGCAGTTGATAAGACTCCATTTGTATTATTTTCTGATTATTTAAGCAGTAATTTTGAATCTAGACATGAAAGCATAAAAACCTATCAGACACTTTTTGATGAAATGCATAAAGATTTTAAAGAGGTTTCTTTATATAAACCAAATAATTATTTATTTAAGTATGCAAATAATTATTTTGATATACCTATGTATAGTTCACAATATATTTATGAAACAGATACAGTACCATTTTTACAGATATTATTAAGAGGTTATATTGATTTGTTTGCTCCAATATCTAATAATTATGCTGATATGAAAGAAGAAACATTAAGATTGATTGAATTTGGAGTTTATCCTTCAATTTTATTTACGTATCAGCCACCATATCTGTTGATAGATACTCCTTCTAAAAATATTATATCTTCTCAGTATAGTGAATTAAAAAGTTTGTTTTTAAGTCAATATAAAGAAGTTAATAATGCTCTTAAATATGTAAAAGGTCAAAGTATAAGTTCACGAGAGATATTAAATGATAAAGTAGTAAAAGTTGATTATACAAATGGAATATCAATAATAGTAAATTATAATGACAATTTATATAATTATAAAGGCAAAACAATAGAAGGAAAAAGCTATCTTATATTAGGTGGTGACACAAATTGATTAAAATTAAAAATAGTACCAGAAAGGCGATTTTCGGATATTTGTTTATTTTGCTTTGGATTGTAGGATTTGTAGTTTTAACTGGATACCCTATATTTTATTCACTATATTTAAGTTTTTATAAAGTTAAAATTACTGCTGATTCAGGTATTATAACTCAATTTGTAGGCTTGGATAATTATAATTATGCATTTTTTACAGATGTAACTTTTATAAATTCATTAATTTCATTCTTAATGCAATTGCTCTTATCTGTACCAATTATAGTTGTATTTGCATTAATAATTGCTATACTCCTAAACTCAAAAATCAGACTAAAAGGAACTTTTAGAACTATTTTTTTCTTGCCTGTTGTTATAACCAGTGGACCAGTAATAAATGAGTTAGTTTCACAAGGGGCAACAAAAATTCCTGGACTTACGGATTTGGTAAATATAGATAATATTACAAAAGGTCTTCCTTTGTTTATATCTCAACCATTAATATATATATTTATGAATTTAATATCTATTTTATGGTTTTCTGGGATACAGATATTGATATTCTTAGCCGGTTTACAAAAGATTGATTTAAATGCTTATGAAGCAGCAAAAATTGATGGGGCTACAGCATGGGAAATTTTCTGGAAGATTACTTTACCAGCTATTAAATATCTGATTGTCTTAAATGTTATTTATACAATAGTTGTTTTATCAAATTTTGAATTGAATCCTATTTCTATACTTATAAAACAAAATATGTTTAAAATAGAAACTGGTTTTGGATATGCAGCAGCTTTATCATGGTTATATCTGATTTTTATAATGGTTATTTTAGGTATTTATACATTTTTTGCTCTTAGAAGATCTGAAGACTAAGTAAAAGGAGTGAGATTTATGGTTAAGGTTGATTATACATCAAAAGCAAAAAAGATTTTATTTGGTAGCAAAGATAATAAAGGTCTCATTGCTAATATAGTTATATACTCACTTCTTTTGGGTATAGGTTTTGTTTATCTTTATCCCTTAATATATATGTTTGTTAATAGCATGAAAGATTTAAGTGATTTGTTAAATCCAATGGTAAACTGGATTCCAACCCGTATTTTTTATGGTAATTATATTAAGGCATTAAAAGTATTGAATTATTTTCCAACATTGTATCAAACATTTTATGTTACAATTGTTACATCCTTAGCACAGCTTATATCTTCAGCAATAATTGGATATGGCTTTGCAAGGTATAATTTCCCAGGCAAAAAGTTGTTTTTCGTTTTAATGATTATTACTTTTCTAATACCACAGCAGGTATTAATGATACCAAGATTTTTAATGTATCAAAGACTTGGTATGTTAAAAAGTGTTTTGTCATTTTTTGTTCCGGCATTGTTGGGACAAGGACTTAATCAAGCTTTATTTATCTTAATATTTTATCAATTTTTTAGTATGATACCTAAATCTATTGAAGAAGCAGCACAAATAGACGGTGCAAATGACTTTAAGGTATTTTTAAAAATTGCGATTCCTTCTGCTATTCCTGCTTTTGTAATAACTTTTGTTTTATCTTTTGTATGGTACTGGAACGAGACATATTTAACAGCTATATATTTTGGAGATGCAATAAAAACTTTACCTATACAATTGCAGAAGTTTGTTGATACTTATCAGATGATGTTTCCATCAGGTACAGTAATAACTGATAGATTGAATGAATCTGTAAGAATGGCTGGTACACTTTTAACAATATTACCTTTATTAATTGTATATTTTATTGTGCAGAAATGGCTTATAGAGAGTATTGATAGTGCCGGAATAACTGGAGAATAGGAGGATTAAGTTGAAAAAAAACTGGTATGTAAGCGGATTAGTATTTATATTAATTTTTGCATTGATTTTACCATTTGTAAATAAAGTAAGTAATAATGAAAAAACATTAATGCATAATAGCAGCATACAAATATTAAATCTTGAAAGCAAAAAAAGTTTTGATTTTTTTTGGGAAGAAGCAAATAAAGATAAAAACAGCAAAGGTTATGGATTAATAAGGGATAGAGCTCCTAGTAATCCTGATATATCAAGTGTTGCTTCAGTTGGTTTTGGATTAACTGCTATTGCTATAGGAGCCGAAAGAAAGTGGGTATCATATAACGATGCATATGAGAGGACTTTGGGGACTTTAAACACTCTTTTAAATAATGTATCAGAAGAAAATGGTGTATTCTACCACTTTGTAAATATAAATACAGGAAGAAGAGCATGGGATTCTGAAGTATCAATAATTGATACAAGTATTGCTGTATGTGGTGCATTAACTGCAGGTGAATATTTTGGTGGAGAAATAAAAGAAAAAGCAGAACAATTATATAAAAGAGTAAACTGGAATTGGTTTGTTGATAAAAGTAAGAATCAATATTATATGGCCTATTCTCCTGAAAAAGGATTTAAAGGACATTGGGACTTTTATGCAGAGCAGTTAATGATGTATTTTTTGGGTGCTGCATCTCCAACTTATCCAGTAAGTCCAGAACTGTTTTATGATTTTACAAGACAATATGGATCATATGATGGAGGAGAAAGATTTATCCATTCTTGGTTTGGTTCAATTTTTACTTACCAGTTTTCGTTTGCATGGTTTGATTTAAGAAATATTGTAGATAATGAAGGAGTTGATTGGTGGCATAATTCAGTTATAGCAATTGAAAGCAATAGAAGATATTGTATAAATAATAAAGAGAGATTTAAGACTTTTGGTGAGAATTCATGGGGATTAACAGCTTGTGATGGTCCTAATGGTTATAATGGCAGATATGGGGCACCACCATCAGGATTTGATAATAGTCAGAACTATGTTGATGGTACTATTCCTCCTGCAGGTGCTGCCGGTTCTATAGTTTTTTTACCAGAAGATTCAATTAAAGCTTTGGAATATTATTATAATAATTTTACTGAATTATGGGGCAAATATGGTTTTTATGATGCTTATAATTTAGATGTTGTACCAGCTTGGTTTGATAAAGATGTAATAGGTATTGATAAAGGAATAACTTTGTTAATGATAGAAAACTATCAAGATGAATTTGTCTGGAAAAACTTTATGAAGAATGAATATGTACAAAAAGGGATTGAAATGGTTGGCTTAAAGAAAAAATAATACCGATAAGTTTATTAAATTTTAAAAATATAAATGTAATTGTTTATTGTAACATCATCTAAAATTATAAGATGATGTTTTTTATTATGGTATAATTATATTAATAAGTAATATAGGGGTGTTTGGAATGAATAAATTATTATCTTGTTATCTTATGCCACATCCTCCGATAATTATACCCGAAATTGGGAAAAGTGAGGAAAAAAAGATACAAAAAACAATAAATTCGATGGAAATAGTTGCAAAGGATATTAAAAATAATCAGCCAGAAACTATTATACTCATAACACCACATGGATATGTTTTTGAAGATGCAGTCGCAATAACCATGTTTCAAGAATTAAAAGGAGACATGGGTAATTTTGGTGCAAAACAAATTGAGTTTAAATTTAATAATGATTTAGATCTTGTTAGAAAAATTGTTGAACAATCTGATAAAAGGAATATACCTATAGTTTTAGTTGAAAATCAATTGACTGAAAGATATGGCTTTTCAAAAAAACTTGATCATGGTACACTTGTTCCATTATATTTTGTTACAAAAGAGCATAAAAATTTTAATCTTGTACAAATATCATACGGTTTCTTATCATTTGAAGAACTTTATGAATTTGGTATTGCTTTAAGTGAAGCTATAAGAAATTCGGATAAAAAAACAGTAATTATAGCAAGTGGCGATTTGTCACATAAATTAACTCCGGATAGTCCAAATGGTTATACCCCTTTGGGGGAAATTTTTGATAAAAAACTTTTAGATTTAATTTCAAATATGCAAGTAAAAGAAATTATTGGAATGGATAAAGATTTAATTGAACAAGCTGCTGAATGTGGGTTTAGATCATTATGCATTTTATTGGGAGCTCTTGATGGTTATGAAGTAAAAAGCAAAGTGCTTTCACATGAAGGACCTTTTGGGGTAGGATATGGTGTATGTAAATTTGAGATTTTGAAATTTACAGGCTTAAGTTTAATTGAGGAATTAAACAAACAAAAGCTCAAAAATATTAATATGATGAGAAACAAAGAAGATCCATATGTTAAACTTGCAAGAGAAAGCTTGGAATATTTTATTAAAAATAAAAGGATAATGTCTGTACCTGAAAACTTACCACAAGAGCTCTATCATAAAAAAGCTGGCGTCTTTGTAACAATTCATAAAAATGGTAAACTAAGAGGCTGTATAGGTACAATATTACCACAAAGAAAAAATATAGCTGAAGAAATTATACGCAATGCTGTTAGTTCAGGATTTGAAGATCCTCGATTTGAACCAGTTGAGAATTATGAGTTAGATGATTTAGTTTATTCAGTTGATATTTTGACAGAACCTGAACCTGTTAAGTCATTAGACGAATTAAATCCAAAAGAATATGGTATTATTGTTCAAAAAGGATATCGTAAAGGTCTTTTACTTCCTAATCTTGATGGGATAGAAACCATTTATGACCAGATAAATATAGCACTTAAAAAGGCTGGTATAAATCCAGATGAAGATTATAATATAGAAAAATTTAAGGTTGTGAGGCATGAATGAAACAGGAAGCAATGTTTTATACAAGTCAAGATAATAATATTGTAAAATGTACTTTATGTCCACATAACTGTATACTTAAGAATGAGAATTATGGCATATGTGGTGTAAGAATAAATAAAAAGGGTAAATTATATACTGAAAATTACGGAATTATAACATCTGAAGCAATTGACCCAATTGAAAAAAAGCCTCTTTATCACTTTTATCCAGGAAGATATATATTTTCTGTGGGAAGTTATGGCTGCAACTTGAAATGTAAGTTTTGTCAAAACTGGGAAATAGCACATCAAAAATGGGAAGGAGATTACATTTCTCCTGAAGAATTGATTGATATAGCAAAAAGACAAAGAGACAATATAGGGATTGCTTTTACTTATAATGAGCCTTTAATATGGTATGAATATGTACATGATGGATTAATCGAGGCTAAAAAAGTGGGATTAAAAACTGTACTTGTGACAAATGGATATATAAATTTAGAACCATTAAAAAATATACTTCCTTATGTAGATGCAATGAATATAGATGTAAAAGCTTTTACGGAAAATTTTTATAAAAAAATTGTTGGAGGGAGATTAGAACCTGTTTTAAAGACTGTCGAAGAAGCCTCGAAAGATTGTCATGTAGAGGTTACTAATTTAGTTGTTACCGATTTAAATGATAAAGAAGAAGAAATTGAAAACTTAGTAAAATGGCTTTCTCAAATTGATAAAAATATACCATTACATTTTTCGAGGTATTTTCCAAATTATAAAATGGACAACCCAATTACTCCTGTATCCAGATTGACAAATGCTAGAGAAATAGCTAAGAAATATTTAAATTATGTATACGTAGGTAATGTATTTAATTTTGACAATAATACTTATTGTCCATATTGTGGAAATTTATTAATTGAAAGAGGAGCAAGAGTTAATACTTTAGGACTAGAAAAAAATGTATGTAAAAATTGCAAAAATGTTGTTAATATTATTAATTAGAAAAATTGGCATATAATATGAAGCTTACTCTTTGTGACACTAAGCTACCTTATGGCATATATTATAATTAGATTTCTTAATAACTAATAGGTCATAAGGAGGAAATTAAATGGATGAAATGAAAAAGGAATTTATAAAAGCATCTGAAATATTGAAAAGAATAGCTGAGATATCTTTCAAAGAATTTGAAAAAGATCCAACAAAAAAAAATGATATAGTGGCATTGTGGCAGCAGACTATTAGCGAATTTTTTCAATATACTTCAACTGCTAGTGAAAAGTATAATGGCAAAGAACTTTATAAAGCTATAACAAGGTCAATGATATTTGGCAAATAAAAGTATAATTTTTATTGC
>Ga0315298_1006289_pt1 | contig 16277 bp, 10 predicted proteins | sample WHS_1_MG_FD_203077 | JGI IMG/M metagenome (GOLD analysis project Ga0315298, IMG submission 203077) | Extremophilic microbial mat communities from Washburn Hot Springs, YNP, Wyoming, USA - WHS_1_MG | ecosystem: Environmental > Aquatic > Thermal springs > Hot (42-90C) | place: USA: Wyoming...
TAAACCCCCGCCCTACATGTCGAAACCAATTTGGTCGAGCACTAGTCCTTTGACACGTTGGTTCCGATAGGTTGGGGCAGGCTCTCCTCCTGACCCAGGAACGTGATGGAGGGGGACAAGTCTCCTCCCGACCTCTCAGAATCACCGTGCCAGAGAACTAGTCTGCAGGAAAGTGACGTTGGAGGGGGAGACGGGGGCCTTCTCTCCCCGTCTCCCCCTCCATGGTGCCTTGTCACACCCGAGGCCCAGCGGCCTTGACCGCGTCCGAGACCTGGTCCTCGAACTGCTTGAAGTTGGCCCGGAACTTCTCTGCCAGCATCCTGGCCTGGCGATCGTAGGCCTCCGGGTCTGCCCAGCTGTCGCGCGGCCACAGCAGATCATCCGGAACGTCGGGCACGTGAAGCGGCACCTCCAGGCCGAACACCGGGTCGGTCCTGGTCGGCACCTGGTCCAGCGCCCCATCTAGCGCGGCACGCACCATGGCCCTGGTGTACGCGATCTTGATGCGAGACCCGACTCCGTAGGGCCCACCCACCCATCCGGTGCTGACCAGCCAGGTTCTGACCTTGTGTTGGTCGATCCGTTCGCCCAGCAGCTTGGCGTAGACGGACGGGTGCAGCACCAGGAACGGGGCGCCGAAGCATGTGCTGAAGGTCGCCTCCGGCTCAGCCCCGAGCCCCCGCTCGGTCCCTGCCACCTTCGCCGTGTATCCAGAGAGGAAGTGATACATGGCCTGCTCCGGCGTGAGCCGCGCGATGGGAGGCATGACGCCGAAGGCGTCGGCTGTGAGCATCAGGATGTTGCTAGGATGTCCCCCCATGCCTGTTCTGGTGGCGTTGGCGATGTGGCTTATGGGGTAGGCCGCCCTGGTATTCTCGGTGAGCGAGTCATCATCCAGGTCGACCCTTCGGGTTAGTGGATCGATGGCCACGTTCTCCAGAAGCGTCCCGAACTTCCGGGTTGCCTCGTAGATCTCCGGCTCCGCCTCCTTGGAGAGCCGAATGGTCTTGGCGTAGCAACCACCCTCGAAATTGAACACCCCATGATCGCTCCAGCCATGCTCATCATCACCAATCAGGGTTCGGCTGGGATCGGAAGACAGGGAGGTCTTGCCGGTACCCGACAGGCCGAAGAACAGGGCCACATCCCCCCTCGGTCCCTCGTTGGCCGAGCAGTGCATCGACAGCACCCGCTCCAGCGGTAGCAGGTAGTTGAGAATGGTGAAGACCGACTTCTTTATCTCCCCCGCGTAGGCCGTCCCGCCGATCAGGATCAGCTTTCTGGCGAAGTTGACGACTACGAACACCTCGGACCTGGTTCCGTCCAGGTCCGGCACAGCCTGGAAGTTCGGAACCGCCAGCACCGTGAACTGCGGGGACATCCTCTCGATCTCGCTCCGGTCAGGGACAATGAACATGTTTCGCGCGAATAGGCTCTGCCAGGCGTTTTCGGTGATCACCCGCAGCGGGAAACGGTATGCCGGGTCCGCTCCCACGTACAGGTCCTGGACGAAGAGATCCCTCCCCTGCACGTAGGCCAGGAGCCTGGAATAGAGCCGCTCGAACCTGTCCATGGCGAAGGGCTGGTTGACAGGTCCCCACCAGATCTTGTCCTCGCTGGAGGGCTCCTTCACCACGAACTTGTCCTTCGGCGACCTGCCAGTGTACTGCCCCGTCCGTACCACCAGCGGCCCCAGGTGTGCGATCAGCCCCTCTCCATGTCGCACTGCCTGCTCGTAGAGAGCCGGGGTCGATAGGTTCCAGTAGACACTGCCGGTGTTGCGGATCCCGTGGATCTCCAGCCCGTAGGGGCTTGGCTGTCCGATCTGCTGCATCGGCCTGCACCCATCCCTTCATCTTGATGGCAAACACACGACCTCCCAGCAACGAGTGTGCCACCTCTTCAGGATGTGTCCGGGCACGAATAGGGCCGGCGCCCACTAGCGGGAGCACCGGCCCTGAGCCCCACGGCACCACGCCGCGGCTGGCAGACTGGGCTGGCCGAGCAGATGTCTACGATGGGTAGCTAGCCGAGTCTCTCTCTCAGGCCCGCCAGCTGACGTCGCAGCCTCTCGGGCAAGCGATCCCCGAACTGCGCGAAATGCCGCTCCAGCTCGGGAAGCTCGGCCCGCCACGCGCCCACATCCACCTTCAGCAGCTCCTGCAGGTCGGACCGCGGGATATCGAGGCCGGAGAGGTCCAGGTCCTCCAACCTCGGCAGCAAACCGATGGGGGTCCGCTGAGCTCCGATCTTCCCGTCCACCCTCTCGCACATCCACTTCAGAACGCGGCTGTTCTCGCCGTAGCCAGGCCAAAGCCAACGCCCGTCCGGCCCCTTTCGGAACCAGTTGACGTAGAAGACCCTGGGAGCGCGGGGGCCCAGCCTATCGCCCATCTCGAGCCAGTGCTGGAAGTAGTCGGCCATGTTGTACCCGCAGAAGGGCTGCATGGCGAAGGGGTCGCGCCGTAGGTTCCCCACGGCGCCGATGGCCGCAGCCGTGGTCTCCGAGGCGGCCGTGGCTCCAAGGAAGACGCCATGGTCCCACCCGAAGGCCTCCGTCACCAGGGGAACCACTCCCGCGCGCCGGCCCCCGAACACGAAGATGTCGATAGGGACACCCTCGGGCTTATCCCAGTCCTCGCATATGACGGGGCACTGCGAGACCGGGGCGGTGAAACGAGCGTTGGGGTGCGCGGCGGGCTGCCCGCTGTCGGGGGTCCAGTCGCGTCCCCGCCAATCGACGGCGTGGGCGGGTGGTGGGCCATATCCCTCCCACCACACGTCTCCATCGTCGGTCAGGGCGCAGTTGGTGAAGATGACATTCTCCCTGAGGGTGTCCACCGCCGCCGGGTTGGACTGGCGGGACGTGCCTGGCGCCACTCCGAAGAAGCCGGCCTCGGGGTTGATGGCATAGAGCCGCCCGTCCGGGCCTATCCTCATCCAGGCGATGTCATCGCCGATGCACTCTCCCTTCCAGCCGGGGATGGTAGGTTGGATCATGGCTAGGTTGGTCTTCCCGCAGGCCGAGGGGAAGGCGGCGGCTATGTGATACCGTCGCCCCTCCGGGCTGGTGAGCCGCAGGATCAGCATGTGCTCCGCCATCCAGCCCTCGCGCCTCGCCATGGCGGAGGCGATCCGCAGCGCCAGGCACTTTTTCCCCAGCAGGGCATTCCCGCCGTACCCTGACCCGAAGGACCAGATCTCGTTGCTGTCCGGGAAGTGGCTGATGTACTTCTTCTCCATGGGCGCGCATGGCCACGATACGTCGCGCTGCCCCTCGGCCAGCGGCGCGCCCACGGAGTGCAGGCACCTGACAAACTCTCCGTCGCTCCCAAGAGCCTCCAGCACAGCATCGCCCACCCGGGTCATGATGTGCATGCTGCACACCACGTAAGGGCTATCGGTGATCTCCACCCCGATCTTCGCCATGGGCGAGCCGATGGGCCCCATGGAGAAGGGGATGACATACATGGTGCGTCCCCGCATGCAGCCCGCGTAGAGCCCCCTCATGGTGTGCCTGAGCTCGTCGGGATCGATCCAGTTGTTGGTCGGCCCAGCATCCTCGCGGCTAGGGGTGGAGATGAAGGTCCGGTCCTCGGTCCTAGCCACGTCGGAGGGGTCGGAGCGAAAGAGGAAGCTGTTGGGCCGGCTCAACGGGATCGCGGCGCCACTCTCCACCATCATCCGCATCAGCCGTTGGTACTCCTCCCTGCTGCCGTCGCACCAATGAACCGCCGCGGGCTGGCACATCTCGGCGACGTCGCGCACCCATCTCTCCAGCGGCTCGTTCATGGATCTGAAGCGTACCGGGGCCTCTGCAATGTAGCTCATTGATGCCTCCGCTAATATTGAGCATTGCCAAGAGAATTCGCCCTTTGACAGGCACCCTGGCTGGATCAGCCCACAAGACTCTGGGAATTGCCTTCTCCGGCGACACGCCACCCCACCCGCGGCACCGACCTCTTGGCTAACCCTGCCATGAATGGGTGAAGGCTGGCGTCGATGACAGCCACAAGAGACTGCCTGCCGAGGAAACCGGGGGCTAGAGATCATCCGATCCCGGGCTCGAGCCCGCTCAAGGAGCCCGCCCGACCGGTGTGCTCTTTATCGAAAGGAGCTATCTAGTTTCCGCCAGCAACTCTACCACATCGCCGTCTTCGAGAACATAGCTGCGCCCGACCCTCTGGCCCTGAAACTTGCCGGAGCCCCACACGACCGCGTACTTCAGCTTCTCGTGCAGCTCCTTGTGGATGATCGCCGCCAGGTCACCGACCGTAGCCCCCTCCTTCAGCACAGTCGGCTCTGCCATGTTGGCTTCCCTTCCAGGAGGCTTCGTGTACACCCTGATCACGCGAAGCCCTTGGAAGAGCAGCCTTCGGAGCTCCTCCAGCCCTTTGCCATTAGCGGCCGACACCGCCACCAACGGCCATCGTCCTTCGGCGGCGATCTCCAGCAGCTCCAGATTATCGGCGGCCCCGGGCTCGTCCAGCTTGCTCCCCACCAGCACCGCGCCCTTCCTCACGGTCGCCCCCGGCTCCGCCTCGGCGCCACCCTCGGCCGGCTTCACAGGCTGGATCCTCATCGCAGCGATCTCGGCCAGCAGCATCTCCAGGCCGTCCGCCGGGTCCCCAGCCAGGTCCACCACCATGGCCAGCAGGTCCGCGTTACGGAGGATCGGCCGTACCCAGCCAGGAGTCGCCTGCTCAGCCACGGGCGGCAGGTCCACCAGCTGGATCTGAATGTTCTCATAGGGCATCATGGCCGGTTGCGGGAGCTGAGTGGTGAATGGGTAGGGGGCAACCTTCACCGGGGCCCCGGTGAGAATGGCAATTAGCTGCGATTTCCCGGAGTCGGGAGGACCAATCAGAGCCACCTGGCCGGCGCCCTCCCTCGGCACGTGGTAGAGCTGGGCCCGTCCACCCGCTGACCTGCGCTCCATCTCCTCGGTCAGCCGAGCCATCCTGGCTCTCAGCTCACCGCGAAGATGGTCCGTGCCCTTATGCTTGGGCATTATCGCCAGCATGTTCTCCAAGGCCTCGATCTTCTCTTGAGGCGTCCTGGCCTGGCGATATGCCTTCTCCGCTTCGAAGTACTGGGGCGGAAGATTCGTGGGCATCTCGTGGCGAACGGCTTGGTCGATCGGTAACCGACAAGGGGCCGGACCAACGTCCGGCCCCTCGCGGTATCTACGCTACTTGTTCATCCGCTCTCGGATCTGCTTCACGGCGGCGGATGCTGAGTTGAACATGAAGTTCACGTCGTTCATACACGCTAGGAACTGGAACCCCTGCTCGATCCGCATGGAGACCTCCTCCACGCTCCTGCAGTGAATCCCCGCCGGCGTGCCCACCTTCTTGGCCGCTCGGAGCACCTCGGCCACGGCCTCGGCGTGCCGCGGATCCTTCTCCCCCAGCCCCTTGCCCAACCCCATCGACCAAGCCAGGTCGTTGGGACCGATGAAGCAGGCATCCACGCCGGGCACCGACAGGATCTCCTCCGCCCTCTTGACAGCGTCGATGTGCTCGATCTGGACGATGACGGCGATCTCATCGTTGGCGTACTGCGGGTAGTCCGGGCCGGCCCAGAAGCGCCACCGCCCCCCGCCCGCGCTGCGGATCCCCTCCGGAGGGTACTTGGCGTACCTGACCGCGTTGGCGGCCTCCTCCGCCGAGCAGACCATCGGCACCACTATCCCCCACGCGCCCGCATCCAGGATCCGCTTGATGTAGATGGGGTCGTTGTCGGGAATGCGGCACATCGGCATCGCCCCGGTAGTCCCGATGGCTATGAACATGTTGTTCAGCATCTCGAAGTCGATGGGGCCGTGCTCCATGTCCACCGTGACCCAGTCCCAGCCCGCGTGGGCCATGGCCTCCGCCGAGTTTACACACGGAAAGTTCAGCCAGGTGCCGATCGCCGGCTTCCCTTCCTTGAGCAGCCGCTTGGTGGTGTTGATGCGCATCTCTTCCAACCCTCCTCGGTTATCTTGCCGCCGCAAGGCTCATTATAATGCGAAAGTGTCCCACGGCAAAGGAGCGCTGCCGCCCGGTACACCAGCTTCGCCACGGTTGCGGTATCCATCTCGCCTCCCATAGAATGACCGCAGCCAAGAAGAGGACTGCTCCAGGCCATCGGGGCCAGGGAGCGACTCCCTACAGACCACGGGGGTTGCCCATGTGGCTGACAGATCTATCCATTCGCCGGCCTCTGCTGATCCTGGTCGGCGTTGTGGCACTGATGCTGGGAGGCATGATCGCCTACGGAGCCCTTGGGGTCGACCTGCTGCCCAGCGTCAAGTTCCCCTATGTGGCCGTCTTCGTTTCCTACCCGGGGGCTGGCCCCAGGGAAGTGGAGTCCCGCGTGACGAAGCCCATCGAGGACGCGGTCGCCGGGTCTCCCAACCTCAAGAACCTTATGTCCACATCCGGCGACAACTACGCCATAGTCCTCATGGAGTTCAAGGACGGCACCGACCCCGATGAGGCCATACAGGACGTGGAGCGCCGGGTGAGCCGCATCCGATCCTCCCTGCCCGACGGCGTCAAGGACCCCAGCATCATGAAGGAGGACCCGGCCGACTTCCCCGTCCTGGTGATGGGCGCCAATTGGGACCGGAATCCCGACGGGCTCTACAGCCTGCTGGACACCACCGTCCGGCCCCGGCTGGAGGCCGTGGACGGCATCTCCTCTGTGCAGATACGGGGCGGCCGCGAGCGGGAGATACAGGTGATGGTGGACCGCGCCAGACTGGAGGCTCGAGGCATCTCCCTCTCACAGATCACCTCCGCTCTGGCGGCCGCGAACTTCTCAGCTCCCAGCGGCTTCGTCCAGGAGGGCACCAACGAGTACAGCCTGAGGGTCTATGGACTCGTCCAGCAGATCGACGAGCTTCGTGGACTGGTGGTGGCCTCCTCTCCAGGCAGATCCATCGTCCGGCTCGGCGACGTCGCCACCGTGCAGGAAGGCTTCAAAAGGCAGGATTACATCGCGCGGGCCAACGGCCAGGAGGGCGTGGCCATACTGATCAACAAGCAGAAGACAGCCAACGCGGTGGCAGTGGCTGACGGTGTACAGAAGGCAATCAAGGGGCTGGCGGCCAGCCTACCGCCCGGCGTGCAGATCATCACGGTCATGAACAGCGCCGAGTTCGTGAAGGCGTCCCTGAACAGCGTCCAGAACAACCTCAGGGATGCCGTCGTCATCGTCGCTCTGGTCTTGCTCCTCTTCCTCCACACCTGGAGAAGCACTCTGATCGTCCTGATCTCTATCCCCACATCGCTGGTCGCGACGCTGGCGGTGATGTGGCTGTTGGGCTTCTCCCTCAACATGATGAGCATGATGGGAATGGCCCTGACCATCGGCATCCTGGTGGACGACTCCATCGTCGTGCTGGAGAACATCTATCGACACATGAGACTGGGCGAGAGCCCGTGGAGCGCCGCGTTCAACGGGCGCGCGGAGATAGGAGCTGCCGCCGTGGCCATCACCCTGGTGGACGTGGTGGTCTACACCCCTGTGGCCTTCCTCAGCGGCATGGTCGGGCAGTTCTTCCGCGAGTTCGGCGGCACCATCGTGGTGGCCACCCTCTTCTCCTTGCTGGTTTCCTTCACCCTCACGCCCATGCTGGCCTCTCGATGGCTAACGGCCACGGACGAGGAGCGCTCCCCGCTTGCCCCTCTCTGGAGACGATGGGAGGCCGGGTACGCGGCTACAACCAACCACTACCGCGCCCTGCTGGGCTGGGCGCTCCGACAGCGCTGGATGGTCCTGGCTCTAGGCCTGGTCGCCTTCTTTGCAGGGATCTCCCTCGTGGCCCTGGGGGTGGTGAGCACCGAGTTCATGACTCAGGCAGATCAGGGCGAGTTCAGCGTGGCGGTGGACCTTCCGCCGGGCACCTCGCTCCAGGGGACCAACCTGGCCCTCCAGCAGCTGGAGGACGGGATGCGCCGGATCCCAGAGATCGAATCCCTCCTCTCCACGGTAGGCGTCGGCGGACAGTATGGCCTGCCCCAGCACCGCTCCGCCAGGATCTACGTGCGGCTGAAACCGCTCTCACAGCGATCCCGCACCGTGTTCCAGGTGGCAGAGGACGTGCGGCGGCTTGCTGACACGGTCCCAGGGATGCGCGCCCGCGTCCAGTACGCCAGCATCGTTGGGTACGCCGCCCAGCCGGTCCTGCTCAGGGTGCGGGGAACCGACATCTCCACCCTATCCGGCATCGCAGCCCAGGTGGAGGAGATCATGAGAAAGACCCCCGGGCTGATCGACATCACCAACAGCGCAGCCCAGGGTGCGCCCGAGATGAGGGTCCAGGTGGACCAGCAGAGGCTCTCGGACCTAGGGCTGACTACAGCTCAGGTGGCCGCAGCCCTCAGGACCGCTTTCGAGGGAACGGTGGCAACCGAGCTGCGCAGGGAGAACGAGGACAAGGTCGACATCCGTGTCCTCTACGCCCCCTCTGGAAGCGGCTCCGAGCTCAGCTCTGTACCGGAGATCCCACTCACCACGCCACTGGGGACAGAGGTCAGGCTGAGCCAGGTCGCCCGGCTGGTACCGGTGGAGGGACCTGCGGAGATCGAGCGAGAGGACCGCGCGAGACAGATCGTGCTGGGCGCGAACCTTTCGGGCAGGCCTCTCGGCGATGTCACCGCGGATCTCCACCAGGCCGTGGCCAGGCTCTCTCTGCCGGCCGGCTACGGCATCGTCTTCGCCGGCGACACCGAGCTCCAGGAGCAGGCCTTCGGCGATCTGCTGAAGGCAATGGTCATCTCGATCCTGCTCATCTACCTGCTGATGGTGGCCCTCTACGACTCGCTCATCTACCCTCTGGTGATCATGGGCTCCCTCCCTGTAGCTTCCGTGGGGGCGATCGGAGCGCTGGCCATCACGGGCAACACCCTCAACATGTTCTCCATGGTTGGGCTCATCATGCTGACGGGTCTGGTGGCCAAGAACGCCATCCTCCTGGTGGACTACACCAACACGCTGAGGAAGAGAGGCTACGCTCGAACCGAGGCGATACTGGAGGCCGGGCCCACGCGGCTTCGCCCGATCCTGATGACCACAGCCGCCATGGTCTTTGCCATGGCCCCGCTCGCTCTGAGGCTGGGAGAGGGGGCTGAGACCAGGTCCCCTATGGCGGTCGTGGTCATCGGCGGGCTGCTCACCTCGACATTGCTGACGCTGGTGGTGGTCCCGGCAGGGTACACAGTAATGGACGATTTCCAGAGGTGGCTCGGCGCCCGACTACGGACTGGACGGACCCCGGGGGATGAGGCGCCTACGGCGGACCGCACTCCAGAGAGTGGCAACCAGGAGGAACCCATCCCACCAGTCTATCTGCGATAGCCCAGATCCTTGCGGCCCACGGGCTCCGACAGGCAGAGCAAGGGTAGTCGCCCATGGGGGGGGTCGACGACCCCCTCCGGCTGCGGCCGCGGCTACACTTGGAGGAGCTCCCTGGCGCGATCCAGCGCCCTGCGATAGCTGCCCACGTTGCCCGACCACTTCTGCCACCATGGGTCGGTCGACGCGGGCATGCGCCCGGCGTTGTAGACCACCAGCGCACCCAGGAGCGGATCGCTCCCTACCGGGCTGAGATCCGATCCTTCCGCCGCACTGAGGCATGCTGAGAGATGTTCGGCCATCGCCCGCAGATCTGCCTCCGGGTCGGCGAACACCCCGTCGCGCACCGCCAGACAGTTCTCCACGCTGCTGGAGCGATCCCCGAGGTAGTGATACATGACGATGCGCTGGCCATAGCCGAAGGAGATGTCTGGCCACGCCTCCTCAATGATCCAGCCGAGCCGTCCCAAGTCGCCGCTCTCGATGGCTGCCACAGCCTCTTCTGTCCGGTTACCCCACCGTTCGGCTCGCGGGTTCAGCCCGCTCTCGGCAATGGCGCAGGCCAGCAGCAGCGATACAGGGATCCCTGCCCCGTCGGCCGCGACCACCAGCGACTGCAAGATGTCGCGACCGTCCACATTGGCCAGCACCTTCCCGTCCACCTCCGAGCTGGAGGCGGCCTCCGGGTGGCTATCGAGATCCAGCTGCGGCGAAATCGCCTTCAGCCATGTCGCCAAGGCCTGCTCAGCCCTATCAGGATCGCTGCGCCAGTAGCGGACGAATTCGGCCAACCCCTGCACCTGGTGCTGCTGTTGCCTCTCCAGCAGGTCGATCCTCTCGCCGAGGCCCTCCAGATCGTAGCGTGGCACGGCCACCACCTCCCTATGGTCTTCTCACCATGTCGGCACTTCCGCATCCATAGAGCTACGTCATGCGATCACGTTCAATCTACCATTGTCGGCACCAGAAGGCAAGCAGACTCGATGCCGCGTGGTCACCACCGTCGGGTATGCCCTGTGCAAGATCTCATGGCGGGTGAGCTCGGTCCGCCCGAAGCCGACGAAAGGCGAGGGAGCCGTGCTGCTGTACGACACCATGGCGCGACGAAAGGTGCCCTTCGTCCCCGGCGGCGAGCCGGTGACGGTCTACGTCTGCGGCATAACCCCCTACGATGCCGCCCACGTGGGCCACGCCTTCACTTTCGTCTTCTACGACGTCCTCGTGCGCTTCCTCCGCTTCCTCGGCCACAGCACCAGATACGTCCAGAACGTCACCGATGTGGATGAGGACATCCTCGGCAGAGCCCGACAGCTCAAGATGCACCCGGCACGGCTGGCCGTGGAGCAGACCCAGCGATATCAAGCCGACATGACGGAGCTCAACGTGCTACCACCGGACGTCTTCCCTAGGGCGTCCGAGGAGATCCCGAGGATGATTGAGATCATCAGAACGCTACTCCAGAAGGGCTACGCCTACCGTGCAGGGGGGAACGTGTACTTCCAGGTGCGCCGCGACCCTTCCTTCGGACGCCTGAGCCATCTCTCTCAGACCGAGATGCTCCCAGTAGCCAATCAGCGGGGAAACGATCCAAACGATCCCCTCAAGCGAGACCCCCTCGACTTTCTGCTCTGGCAGCACGCGCCGCCAGGCGAGCCACGATGGGACAGCCCGTGGGGAATGGGAAGACCTGGATGGCACGTCGAGTGCAGCGCCATGGCAATCCACCATCTGGGCAACACCATCGATATCCATGGAGGGGGATACGACCTGGTCTTCCCTCACCACGACGCCGAGATCGTGCAGAGCGAGAATTTCACCGGCTGCCACCCCTTCGCACGATACTGGGTTCACACAGCTATGGTTTACTATCAGGGCGAGAAGATGAGCAAGTCGCTGGGGAACCTGGTCATGACCCACGATCTCCTCGATCGCTACGGGGCGGACACTCTCCGTCTCACGCTGCTGCAGCACCGCCATACGGAGCCATGGGAATTCGATGAAGAGGAGATGAACGACTCGGCCGCGACTATTGATCGGCTCCGAGCGGCGGCCAAGGGGGAACGAGCCAGGCTACCCTTGCATCCGAAAGAGATCGATGAGGGAGCGGCATTCCTGGGCGCACTGGAGGATGACCTCGATACGCCCGCCGCCACCGAAGTCATGGCCGACCTGGCAGACAGGATCCTGAGGGGCGGGGGACGTGGTCCGTCCGCGCCTCAGGCTCGAGAGCTGCTGCTCATCATGGGCAGGATCCTCGGGCTGCGAATACTGTGACGGCATCCAGTGAGGGGTGCGGGGCGCCGCCTCGGGGCCGGCGGCGGCTCCAAGCTTGTGCTCCTGACGCGCTCCCGGCCCCTGCGTGCCTAGCCGACCATCTCCTTGGCGCGAATGAAGCCCAGACGCACGGCCTCGCTGACCACCCGCCAGTCCTCGTAGCCCGGGTGGGGATGCATCCCTTCCCACCGCTGCTGCAGCAGATCCCGGACATCATCCCACTGGGCCCCCTCGAACTCGGGGCTTACCGCCTGCTCCCATCCGAACCGGACGTCGTCCTCGATCTCCTCCCATGGGTGGCTGTGACTCAGCGGAATGGAGTTCCACTCCCTCTCCAGCTCGCGCGAAACCTCGGACCACTGCTGTTGAGACATCGGTTTCCAGCACCCTTTCCATGGGTTTTCGGCTCCGGCCCAAGAGGCCATCGCCTCATTCGTTCCCGGATCCCAACCACCTCTGTCCACCGGGATCGACGAGGCAAGAGCCATGCCCATCGGCTGGTATAATCAAGGATCAAGGGCGATCGCCCAAATGGAGACTCCGTTGTCCATCGTCGATCTGGTGAGCAGCTTTCTGGATACCCTGCCCTTCAAACTCGACCCCTTCCAGGAGGAGGCGATCCAAGCGCTGGCCGTGGGGCGCTCCGTCCTTGTCTCCGCGCCCACCGGCACGGGGAAGACGGTCATCGCGGAGTTCGCCATTCACCGGGCGCTGGAACGCGGGACCAGGGCCATCTACACAGCACCCATAAAGGCACTCTCCAACCAGAAGTTCCGCAACTTCCGCTCCCGCTACGGAGCACTCGTCGGGCTGCTCACCGGGGACCTCGTCGAAAACCCGGCCGGGCGCTTGCTCGTGATGACCACCGAGATCGCCAGAAACATGCTGGTTCAGGACCCGTCCAGCTTCATCGATGTGGGATGTCTCATCTTCGACGAGGTTCACTACCTAGCCGATCCAGAACGAGGCACTGCATGGGAGGAGAGCATCCTGCTGGCACCTTTGCACCTACCCCTGGTCTGCCTCTCGGCCACCGTGGCCAACGCCGAGGAGATAGCCGACTGGATCCGCTCGACCGGCCGAGACGTGGCTCTGGTGCGATCGGACCGGCGAGCGGTTCCGCTGGTCCATAGATTCTTTCTCGATGGAGCACTCCACCCCATCGCCGAGGGAAATAGTCCCAAGCTGCCCGAGTCGCATGTTGCCGGCAGGAGCAAAGGAGGCACGAAGAGGAGCAGTCGGACTGACCCTGCAGTTGAACGGAGACCGCGCCGAGACGGTGCCCGCTCGCAGCCCAATCAACCCATCCCCCGCGGGCGAGACTCCAGTTCAAACGATCTCGAGCCGCAACCAGCCGAGGTGGTGAGGTCTCTGTCCGAAGCCAATCTTCTCCCTGCCATATACTTCATGTTCAGCCGAAGGGCTACGGAGGAAGCCGCCGAGTCCTGCCAAGGGCTGGATCTGCTGGATCCTCCGCGGTCGGCGGAGATCGCTGTCCTCGCCAGGGAGCGGCTCGCCGAGCTGCCACCTGAGGATCGTGCCCTACCCCAGGTGGAGCGCTTGCTGGCAATCCTTCCGAGGGGGCTGGCCTTCCACCACGCCGGGCTTCTCCCACCCCTGAAGGTCCTGGTGGAGGAGCTGCTGGCATCGGGCCGGCTGAGAGTTGTCTTCGCCACCGACACCCTCGCACTAGGCATCAACGTGCCGGCCCGGTCGGTGGTGGTCGGCGAGATCATGAAGTTCGACGGCCAGATCCGACGCCCGCTGGCCCCCGGCGAGTACAGGCAGCTGACCGGAAGAGCCGGCCGAAGGGGGATGGACCCGGTGGGCTACTCTATCCTCCTCCCCTCCCCATGGGCGGGACCGGACAGGGTGATGGAGATAGCCCTGGGAGACGTGGCCCCGCTGGAGAGCGCCTTCCGCCCGGGCTACAGCACCGTCCTGACACTGTTGCAGCAGCCGGGAGGCGAGGAGCGGCTTGCCAGTCTGATCTCCGGCAGCCTGCGCCGTTTCCAGGAAGACGCTCGGGTCCGCTCCCTGGCCAGGGAGCATCAATCGCTGAGCGACGCTCTCTCAGCCCTGCCGCGCGGATGTCCGCTGGACGGCGGGACGGTCGACTGGCTGGACCAGGAGAGGAGGCTGAGACGAGAGGAGGAGAGGGCCCAATCGGCCTTGGACGCCGCGGAAAGGGAAATGGCCACGCTTGAGAGCCGCATTACGGCGTGGCCGTGGCGCCACACCAAGGGGCAGAGGAAGAGCTGGGTAGCGGCCGCCCGCCCCGGGGAGATGGCCTACTCACGACGGTGGGGATGGGTTGCCTACCTGGGACCGGCATCGCAGGGGATAGGACTCTTCCTGACCGGGGTGGAGGTCGTCACCATGTCCAGCCACGCGGACCTGGACTACCTGCCAAGCCCGGCCCTTCAGGCGGATATCCCGGCCGACATCAGGGACCGATGCTCGGAGCTGGACGGCGCCCTGCACCTGACTGCAGAGCAGCTGGCGCGGGCTGCGGTTGCCGTGCGGCGACTGGTCCTGCTTGACGTGGAGCAGGAAGCTTCGAGGATCCTGGAGCGCCTGAGAGCAGAGAATGCCGAACTCATGCGGAACATCGAGGGGAGGCAGGAACTGGCGGCGGAGAGGCTTAGATCCGCCTCGCTGGCCATGGCACAGCTGCCCTGCAGGAGCTGTCCGATCAGGTCCACCCATCGCCGTATGGAGCGCGAGCGTCGAAGCCTGGAGGGGCTGATTGCCTCCACAGAGCATGAGCTGGAGCAGGCGCGTGCCGATTCTCGACGAAGAGCCCATAGAACACTCGCCTCCATGACGTCGGTGCTGCGTGCTCTGGGCTATCTCGATGGTAGGACTCCTACCACGAAGGCGCGGATGGTGGAGCAGATCTTCGATAGCAACGCCCTCGTGATAGCGGAGCTGCTGGACTCGGGAGTCCTGAGCGATGCGTCGCCGGCGGAGGTGGCCGAGACGGCATCCTGGTTCGCTTTCGACCGGCAGGGCTCGTGCCGCCCTCTGTCCATCACAGAGAGGCTGGCGCGCATCAGAGCGGCGGCCGAGGGCTTCGCCAACCGGGTGCAGGACGTGGAGCGTCGACATGGCCTGAGCCTGTCCGGTCCCCTCGCCCCTGGCTTCCGCGGCGTGGTCCTGGCGTGGGCAACAGGGTCTCCGCTTTCAGATGTCAGCTCCCGCTCCGGGCTCGCCGAGGGGGACATCGTCTTCATGTTGCAGAAGACCATCGACCTCTGCGGTCAGCTCCATCAGGCTGCCGTCCACTCCCGGACCCCGTCAGTCGCCGCCAGGGCCAGGGAGGCCCAGAACCTCCTCCGTCGGGGCGTTGTGGACGGCTACTATCGCTGGGTGGTGGGTCAGCCAGCCAGCTAGTTTCAGCCTGGTCTCGGAAGGAGAAGAAGGAGATGAACTTCACCCTCATCCGTGGCGTCTCAGTGCACGCTCCAACGCCCCAGGGGAAGAACGATCTACTGCTGGGGGCGGGCAGGATCATCGCCGTCGGGCCCCGGATCGAGCCGCCCTCCTGGATGGATGTCCAGGTGGTCCACGCCGAAGGACTGCTTGCGGTGCCAGGGCTCATCGATCTGCACGTCCACCTGATCGGGGGCGGTGGCGAGATGGGGCCGTCCAGCCGCTGCCCTGAGGCCACCCTCGCCACCCTGACCACCGCCGGAATCACCACAGTGGTTGGGGTGATGGGCACCGACAGCGAGACTCGACATCTGAGCTCCCTTCTGGCCAAGGTCCGGGCTCTGGAGACGGAAGGGATCACAGCGTACATGTACACGGGGGCCTACTACGTCCCATCTCCTACTCTCACGGGCTCCGTGCAGCGCGACCTAGTCCTCATCGACAAGGTCGTAGGGGTGAAGCTGGCCGTCAGCGATCACCGGAGCAGCCAGCCCACCTTCGAGGAGATCAGCAGGGTAGCCGCCGAGGCCAGGGTCGGCGGCATGCTGGGGGGCAAGCCCGGCATCGTCCACGTCCACGTCGGCGGGGGAAAGCGTGGCCTCGGCCCCCTGCGCGACCTCGTGGAGAGAACGGAGATACCCATCAGCCAACTCCTTCCCACGCATTTGCTGCGGGACAAGACACTGTTCGACCAGGCCATGGAGTGGGTGTCCCTCGGCGGGTTCGTGGATTTCACTACCAGCAGCGCGCCCCGCACGGACGGACTGAGCCCGCGCCGGGCCCTCAAGCTGATGGGGGATGCGGGTCTCGACCTCAGCCACGTCACCTGGAGCACGGACGCCCAGGGCAGCCTTCCCCGTTTCGACCCGAGCACCGGCAAGGCCACAGGGCTTCTGGTAGGATCGCCGGGCTCACTTCTGGAGGAGGTGAGGAGGGCCGTGCTGGATGAGGGGATCTCGCTGGCCGACGCCCTCGCCCCGGTGACCACGAACCCTGCCGCTCGCCTCGGGCTCGAGGCGACAAAGGGAAGGGTCGCCCCCGGCTACGATGCCGACCTGCTGCTGCTGGACGGCGAGACCTTGGCGCTGAACTCGGTGTGGGCCAGGGGGGAGCGCATGGTTGCCGACGGACGGCCGCTGCAGATCGGGTTGTTCGATAGGTCCGAGTAGCAGAGGTACTCAGGGCATGCAAGAATAGGCGAGGGGGCGCCAATTGGCGCCCCC
>Ga0315298_1006290_pt1 | contig 16276 bp, 11 predicted proteins | sample WHS_1_MG_FD_203077 | JGI IMG/M metagenome (GOLD analysis project Ga0315298, IMG submission 203077) | Extremophilic microbial mat communities from Washburn Hot Springs, YNP, Wyoming, USA - WHS_1_MG | ecosystem: Environmental > Aquatic > Thermal springs > Hot (42-90C) | place: USA: Wyoming...
CCGCAAGCGCGGCCTGCTCGCCGTCTGGGCCTGGACGCTACGCGCCTGGCTGCGCGACGAGTCCGAGGACCTGTCCGCCACCATGGCCGCGCTCGATGTCGCGCTGATGCGTGCCGAGCAGGCCGCCCTGCAATTCGCTGGGCTCCCCCGCGCGCCGGTGGCAGCCGATCCCGCCGGCGACGCGCCGTTCACCCCCGACCCTGACCTTTCTGACGAAGCGGCGGACAACGCATAGCCCCTCGCGATTTCACAGTGCCGGGTCTAGACTTGCGCGGGGTAGAAAGTACTGCCCCACAGCCCCATGAGAGGAGTCATTCCATGGCCGAATCCCCCAAATCCAAGCATGGCGCCGAGCATAACCCGATGTCGGCCTTCATGCCGGATTTCGACTTCACCAAGGCGTTCAGTTCCATCAAGGTCCCTGCGATGGCGGATGCGGAGGTTGTGCTCGCCGCCTATCGCCGCAATCTCGAGGCGCTGTCGGAGGCCAACCGCGTCGCCCTCGAGGGGGCCCAGGCGGTAGCGCGCCGGCACATGGAAATCATGCAGAAAACCATGGCCGACCTCTCCGAACAACTCCGCAACCTGTCCTCCGTTTCCACCCCGCAGGACCGTGCGGCGCAACAGGCCGAACTGCTCAAGCACGCCTATGAGAGCGCGGTGGCCAACATGCGCGACCTTGGCGACCTCATCCAGCGCTCCAGCCACGACGCAGTGGAAACCCTCAACAAGCGCTTCTCCGAGGCGATGGACGAGATGAAACATCTCGTCGAACCCAAGAAGAAATCGTGACCGCTCCGCTCCGCCTGACCCGTCCCGCATGACCGCCACGATCGCCGCGCCCCGCCTCCCGTTCATTCCCGAACGCCAGGGGGCGCGGCCGATGCACAAGCCGCTCCGCGTCGTCTCCGAATACGAACCCTCCGGCGACCAGCCGGGCGCGATCGCCGATCTCGTCCGCGGCGTGCGGCAGGGCGAGCGCGACCAGGTCCTGCTCGGCGTCACCGGTTCGGGCAAGACCTTCACGATGGCGAAGGTGATCGAGCAGGTGCAGCGCCCGGCGCTGATCCTCGCCCCCAACAAGACCCTTGCCGCCCAGCTCTATGCCGAGATGAAGTCGTTCTTCCCGGAAAACGCGGTGGAATACTTCGTCTCCTACTACGATTACTACCAGCCCGAAGCCTATGTCCCGCGCACCGACACCTACATAGAGAAGGACGCGCAGATCAACGAGGCGATCGACCGCATGCGCCACGCCGCCACCCAGGCGCTGCTCGAGCGCGGCGATGTCATCATCGTCGCCTCCGTCTCCTGCATCTACGGCATCGGCTCGGTCGAGACCTACAGCCAGATGGTCGTCCGCCTCGAAGTCGGCGGCTCGATCGACCGCGACCGTCTCGCCAAGGCGCTGGTCGAACTACAATACCGCCGCAACGACGCCGCTTTTCAGCGCGGCACCTTCCGCCTGCGCGGTGAAACGGTGGACATCTTCCCGAGCCAGTACGAGGACCGCGCCTGGCGTGTCACCCTGTTCGGCGACGAGATCGAGAGCATCGCCGAATTCGACCCGCTGACCGGCGAGAAGGTGACCGACCTGCCGGCCATCGCGATCTACGCCAACAGCCACTACGTCACCCCGCGCCCGACGCTCACCCAGGCGATCGGCAAGATCAAGGTGGAACTCCAGCAGCGGCTGCACGAATTCACCGAAACTGGCAAGCTGCTCGAGGCCGAGCGGCTGCAGCAGCGCACCACCTTCGACATCGAGATGATGGAAACCACAGGTTCCTGCAAGGGAATCGAAAACTATTCGCGCTATCTCTCCGGCCGCAATCCGGGCGATCCGCCGCCCACTCTGTTCGAATACCTGCCCGATAACGCGCTGCTCATCGTCGATGAGAGCCATGTCACCGTTCCGCAGATCGGCGGCATGTTCAAGGGTGACTTCGCGCGCAAGTCGATCCTCTCCGAATTCGGCTTCCGCCTGCCCTCCTGCATCGACAACCGGCCGCTGAAATTCGAGGAATGGGAGAGCTTCCGGCCGCAGACCGTGTTCGTCTCCGCCACGCCTGGGCCGTGGGAGATGGAGCGCACAGGCGGCGTCTTCGCCGAGCAGGTTATCCGCCCGACCGGCCTGGTCGATCCCGTCATCGATGTCCGCCCCGTCGAGCATCAGGTGGACGATCTTCTCGCCGAATGCCGCGCCACCTCGCAGGCCGGCGGCCGCGTGCTGGTGACCACGCTCACCAAGCGCATGGCCGAGGACCTCACCGAATACCTCACCGAAAACGGTGTTCGCGTGCGCTACCTGCATTCGGATGTCGACACGCTCGAACGCATCGAGATCATCCGCGATCTCCGGCTCGGCGCCTATGACGTTCTGGTCGGCATCAACCTGCTGCGCGAGGGGCTCGACATTCCCGAATGCATGCTCGTCGCCATTCTCGATGCCGACAAGGAGGGCTTCCTCCGCTCCGCGACCTCGCTGGTGCAGACGATCGGCCGCGCCGCCCGCAATGTCGATGGCCGGGTCATCCTTTATGCCGACACGATGACCCGCAGCCTCAAATACGCGATCGACGAAACCGAGCGCCGCCGCGCCAAGCAGACCGCGTGGAACGAGGCGCACGGCATCACGCCGCAAAGCGTGAAAAAGCAGATCGGCGAGATCATGCATTCGGTGTATGAACAGGATTACGTCACCGTCGCGCCGATCCGCGACAGCGGCGCTACCGAATTCGTCGGCAAGGATCTGAAGTCGACCATCGCAGAACTGGAGAAACGCATGCGTAACGCCGCGGCCGATCTGGAATTCGAGGAAGCCGCGCGGCTGCGCGACGAAATCAAGCGGCTCGAGGCACTCGAACTCGGGCTGACGCCGCCGCCTGCACCGAGTTCGTCACCGCAGCGCAGGCCTCGCAACCGCACGCCCGAACCGCTCGGCCCCGGCGGCGGTGGATACGACCCCGACAAGCGGCGCGGCGGCCGCCGGAGGCGCGGCCCATGAAACCCGTCCTCACGGCAGCCCTGCTTGCCGCCCTGGCACTCCCCGCCGTTGCGGCCGCTGCCTCGCCGATCCACCTTGTCGGGCAGAATGCCACCTACACGCTCGCCCTTTCGAAAGTGCGCGGCCATTCCGTCACCGGCGCCACCGGCCGCCTCGAATTCGACGTGCGCAATACCTGCGACGCCTATACCGTCACCCAGAAGATGACGTTGCTGATCCGCAACCAGGATGGCACTCTGAGCCGCACCACCAGCGACTACGATACCTGGGAAGCGAAGAACGGCCACCGCTTCAGCTTTCTGCTCCGCCAGGGCGACGGCAAGAAGATGGAGGTGCAGGATCAGGGTACCGCGGTGATGGGGCCGAAAGGCGGGGAGGTTACCTATCTCGTCCCGAAAGGCCGCACCGAAAAGCTTCCGCCCGGCACGCTGTTCCCGATGGCCCACACCAGGGCGATCCTTGAGGCCGCCGAAGCCGGAAAGCCCTATATCGATCCGCCGCTGTTCGATGGCACCTCGACCCATGGCGCCGAGCATACCTTCGTCGCCATTCTCGAGCGGCAGGCGGCGCATCACGACCGCTTCGCGCATCTGTCGAAACTGCCCTCGACCCTCGTCGATATCGGCTTCTGGCCGCGCACCGAAAAAGATGACGAACCGGATTTCCGCACGCAGATGCGCTATTTCACCAACGGCGTCTCGCGTGACGTGCGGCTCGATTTCGGTAATTTTGTGATGGACGGCAAGCTGACCGCGCTGACCATCCTGAAGGATACCTGTCCGTCCGGCAAAGCCGTCCCGTCGGCGCCAACGCCGAAAGGCTGAGACAGCGAACCCGTAAATGCCGAACCGCCGGTCAGTGTTCCTGGCCGGCGGTCTCGTTTGGGCGAACCCGTGCTTTCGTGGTTGAAGACCAGCGAGGGCGTCAGTTGCTGCCCTCGCCACCCTCCGTCGCCGTCGGCACTGGCGCAGGTGCCGGTTCGGCGCTCTTGCGGGTGCGCCGTGCCGGCGTCTTGGCGACAACAGGCTTCGCGGTGCGGCGGGTCGGTGTCGGCCGCGCGGCGCTGGTCGGCTTCCCGTTTGCTGTCTTGCGGGTCGTTGCCGCGGTCCGCTTCGCCTTCGGCGCGGCAGCCGTAGTGGACTTCGCAGCGGAGGCCTTCTTCGGTGCAGCCTTCACGGCGGTTGCCTTCGCTGCAGGCTTTGCCGCGGCCTTGGCGGTGGCGGCCTTCTTCGGCGCTGCCTTCGCGGCGGTCTTGGCCGGAGTCTTGGCAGGTGCGGCCTTGGCGGCGGCCGCCTTCTTCGGCGCAGCCTTCGCAGTCGCTGTTTTCGTGGCCGGCTTTGCGGCGGCCTTCGGCGCGGCAGTCTTCGCTGCCGGCTTCGCGGCCTTCGCGGGCGGCTTGGCGGCAGCCTTGGTCGCCGTCGGCTTCTTTGCGACGGCCTTTACTGTCGTCATTTTTGCAGGCACCGCCTTCGGCTTTGCCTTCGCCGCAGGCTTCGCTGCCACAGCTTTTGCCGCCGGCTTGGCAGCAGCCTTCGGTTTGGCCGTCTTTGTGCTGGCGCGCACGGCCAGGGCCTGTGCGCGGTCTTCGGTTTGTCTGGTCACGAGATTACTCCTTCGCTCGGGGTTACAGGGGACGCGATCGACCGGATGCGAAATGGAAACGAAAACCGGAAAACACGATGCCACAGCATGCGCTGTGACAGGGATGGAGCTTTGATAGGATCTCCATATGTGGTTAGCTCAACTGACGCCATCGTGGTCTTCATCATTCTGCCGGCAGTCTGTCCTTCGCTTCGAGGCCTGGCTTCGCTGGTTCGCTGCCAGCGACCGTCCTTCCCTTTCGCGTGCGATACTCGATTTGACCGATCGGCTATTGACAGAATTGCGACGCGAATCGCGCGGCGCACGCAATTTCCGCTATCCACCGTATGAATGTGAAATGTCAACAAAAAGCATCGCGAATTCCATAGACTGACCGATTTTTTTTTCTGTCGTCATCCGCGCAACACGTTTCGTGCATCCGCCTTGACTGTCGAGCGCATTATCGTGCCGGTTCCGTGCGCGCGCCACGTCTGTCGGACCAACTGCGCGAAACACTTGCGCCGCGGCCGGATCAGTCCGATCATGCAGCCGTCTGGAGATGGTTCCAGACCTTGCCGTGGGAATGCCGGCCGTGGTCGAAGACACCGAGATCAACTGGATCGCATCGCGTCAGCGGACGAGATCTGCGGTTGCCATGCCGGGGTGGCGCACGGCCATCGGTCGCGGCATCCGCATGCGTTGCCCGTCATGCGGCAAGGTTTCCGCTTTTGAAGGATATCTCAGGGTCCGTCGCGAATGCCCGATCTGCGCCGCGCCGCTCGGCCGGGTGCCGTGCGACGACGCGCCGATCTATCTTACGCTTGTCATCGCCCTGCACATCGTGATCCTGTCGATGGTGCTGGCAGACGAGGATGGCGGCATGAGTTGGGTGGAGTCGCTCGTCATCTTCGTGCCGCTCGCGCTCGCTCTTCTTCTTCTGCTGTTGCGGCCAGTGAAGGGAGCGACGCTTGCGATCATGCTCAAGGTCAATCTCCTGCGTCCTGCAGCAATCCGGGCGACGCCGGGCAATGGCTGACGGCGCGGCGGAAATCCGCGGCCGCCTGCGTCGCGTCGTGCTCGACGAGGATATCGGCGGCGCGCTCTCGCCGATGCAGGAGGCCGACCGCAACCAGGCGATCGCCGATCTAGCCGCTGACAACCGTTTCGCCCTCGGCACACATCCCGACGCCGTCACGATCCTTCACCTTTCCGTGCAGGATGGCCGCCTCGTCTTCGACGTGCGCGACGAGGCCGATGAAACGTTGCAAACCCTCGTCCTCGCACCCGGCCCATTCCGCTCGATGATCCGCGACTACCAGATGCTGCTCGACAGCTACGCGACCGCGGTCGCTGAAGGCCGCGAGGCACGCATCCAGGCGATCGACATGGGCCGTCGCGGCCTGCACAACGAGGGCGCCGAACTCGTGATGGCGCGGCTCGACGGCAAGGTGCTGCTCGATTTCGACACCGCCCGCCGCCTCTTCACCCTCATCTGTGCGCTGCATCGTCGCGCGTAAGCGCGCCAAACCATCGCGCGTAAGCGCGCGAAATCATCGCGCATGAGCGCGCCATGCGTGCACGGCGATTGACGCGGCAACCCGCCTCGCGCCAGATCGGCAGAAGCAGACTCGAGGTGAGAGATGAAAATCGACGGCACGCCCTATCGTTCGATCTGGGTCGACGACGCCGACCGCTGGTCGGTCCGGATCATCGACCAGACCAAGCTTCCCTGGGCCATCGAGATTCCCCGGCTGACCACGCCCGAGCAGATCGCGCATGCGATCAGCGCGATGCTCGTGCGCGGCGCCCCGCTGATCGGCGCCACCGCCGCCTATGGCGTCGCACTGGCCATGCGCGCCGATCCGTCGGATGAAGCGCTGGAGACGGTCGTGCCCATGCTCGCCGCGACGCGGCCGACCGCGATCAATCTCCGCTGGGCGCTCATGCGGATGCAGCGCGCGCTCTCCGCCCATCCGCCCGCCGAGCGCGCCGATGCCGCTTATGCCGAGGCCGCCGCGATCTGCGACGAGGATGTGGCGACCAACCGCGCCATCGGCGAGCACGGTCTCGGCCTCATCCGCGCCCGCGCGCAGGGCCGCCGCCGCGTCAACATTCTCACCCATTGCAATGCCGGCTGGATCGCGACGGTCGACTGGGGCACCGCGCTCGCGCCGATCTACATGGCGCACGACGCCGGCATCGATGTTCACGTCCTCGTCGATGAAACCCGCCCGCGCAACCAGGGTTTCTCGCTCACCGCCTGGGAACTCGGCAAGCATGGCGTGCCGCACACGGTGATCGTCGACAATGCCGGCGGCCATTTCATGCAGCGCGGCGAGGTCGACATGGTCATCGTCGGCACCGACCGTGTCACCCGCGCCGGCGATGTCGCCAACAAGATCGGCACCTACCTGAAGGCGCTCGCCGCGCGCGACAATGGCGTGCCATTCTACGTGGCGCTGCCCTCCTCGACGATCGACTGGACGATCGCCGATGGGCTCGGCTCGATCCCGATCGAGGAACGCGCCCCGGCAGAGGTCACCACCATCACCGGCCGCGCGCTCGACGGTTCGATGCTGACGGTCCGCATCGTCCCCAAGGACAGCACTGCCGCCAACCCCGCCTTCGACGTTACCCCCGCGCGCCTCGTCTCCGGCCTCATCACCGAGCGCGGCATCTGTGCGGCGAACGAGCGGGCACTGGCCGCGATGTTCCCCGACCAGGCGCTGCAGACGGCGGCGTGAGCACGGCGGCGCTTCGCCGTCTCGGTCTCGTCGCGATCCTCGCCGCGCTGGCGGGTTGTGCGGCGCGGCCGGACGCGCACGCGCCGCCCTTCGCCAACAAGCCCTATGCCGCGTTCTCCCGCGGTGCCGCCATCCGCATCGCCGAAGGCGAATGGCGCTACTGGGGCAGCCCCGTCATCGACGGCCCCGCCGATGACGAACCCGTGTTATCGCCCCCCGCGCTGCAGGAGCGCGACAATGCCGGCTGGCAGGAAGTCGGGCTCTACTGGTGGATCGGCATGAACGCTGGCCATCCCGAAGATCGCTGGACCGGCAAGCACGACGCGGCGGGGCGCGTCTTTCCCCGCGCGGTGAACGGAAGCTACGCCTGGTCCGCCGCCTTCATCTCCTATGTCATGCGCATGGCCGGTGCCGGCCCGCGCTTCCCCTACGCGGCGGACCATGCACGTTATATCGACGCCGCCTGGCGTGCCGCCCATGACGGCGCGAAACATCCCGAACTCCTCGCCGAAAATCCCGAAACCCACGCGCCCGCGCCCGGTGACCTCATCTGCGCCGGCCGCGCCAGCGCTGCCCACATCACTTATGCCGATCTTCCCACCAGGGGATATTTTCCCGCACATTGCGCCATCGTCGTCGCCGCCACACCGTCGGAACTTTCCGTCATCGGCGGCAATGTCGACAACACGGTGGCACTTACCCATGTCCCGCTCACCGCGAGCGGCACCCTCCTGCACCGCGACGGCACGATCGTCGATCCGCGGTATGACTGGTTCGTCGTGCTGCGCGTGCTGTACCGGCGCGATTGAACTATAGAGGCGCGATGGCCCGCACCCCATCCCCCGACGGCGATCTTTTCGGCGAGGCCGCGACCGCGCAGACATCCGCCCCGCGCGGCGCGGTGCCGCTGGCCGAGCGCCTGCGCCCGCACGAACTCGCCGAGGTGATCGGCCAGCCGCATCTCGTCGGGCCGGACGGCACGCTCACCCGCATGCTCGAACGCGGCAGCCTCGCCTCGCTCATCCTCTGGGGCCCGCCCGGCGTCGGCAAGACGACCATCGCCCGCCTGCTGGCCGACCGCGCCGGCCTCGTCTTCGTCCAGATCTCCGCCGTGTTCTCCGGTGTCGCCGATCTCAAGCGCGTCTTCGAGGAGGCCGCCCGCCGCCGCCGCACCGGCGCGCGCACGCTGCTCTTCGTCGACGAGATCCACCGCTTCAACCGCGCCCAGCAGGACGGGTTCCTGCCCGTGGTCGAAGAGGGCACCATCACGCTTGTCGGCGCGACCACCGAAAACCCGTCCTTCGAGCTGAACGGCGCGCTGCTCTCCCGCTGCCAGGTCCTCGTCCTCCGCCGCCTCGACGACGATGCGCTGGAACAGCTGCTGCGCCGGGCCGAAGCCGTGACGGCGCGCAAGCTCGCCCTCACCGAAGCCGCCCGCGCGGCACTCCGTGCGATGGCGGATGGCGATGGCCGCGCCATCCTCAACATGGCCGAGCAGCTCTTCGCCGCGAATCCGTCGGCACCGCTCGACGAAGCGGCACTCGCCACCATCATCGCCCGCCGCGCCGCCCTCTACGATCGCGACCGCGAGGAGCACTACAACCTCATTTCCGCCCTGCACAAATCGATGCGCGGCTCCGACCCCGACGCCGCGCTCTACTGGTATGCCCGCATGCTCGCCGGCGGCGAGGACCCGCGCTACATCGCCCGCCGCCTGACCCGCTTCGCCGTCGAGGATATCGGCCTCGCCGATCCGGGTGCGCTCACCCAGGCCATCGCCGCCTGGGAGGCCTATGAGCGGCTCGGCAGCCCGGAGGGCGATCTTGCCATCGCCCAGCTCGTGCTCTACCTCGCGACGGCTCCGAAATCGAACGCCGCCTACCGTGCCTTCGGCGCCGCCCGCCGCGCCGCCCAGGCCACCGGCAGCCTGATGCCGCCCGCCCATATCCTCAACGCTCCCACGAAGCTCATGAAAAACCTCGGCTACGGCGCCGGCTACGAATACGACCACGACAGCGAAGAGGCCTTTTCCGGCCAGACCTATTTCCCCGACGGCATGAGCCGCGAAACCTTCTACCGCCCCGCCGGACGCGGCGCCGAACAGGAGATCAAGCGCCGCCTGCTGCACTGGGCCAAACTCAGGGAGGACCGCGAATGAGCGTCCGCATCGTCACCGTTGGGCCCGACCAGGCCGACATGCGGCTCGACCGCTTTCTTCGTAGCCTGCATCCAGGCCTCACCCAGGGGGCGATCCAGAAATTCTGCCGGACCGGGCAGGTGAGGGTGGACGGCAAGCGCGCCGAGGCCTCGACCCATCTCGCCGCCGGCCAGGCGGTGCGGATTCCGCCGGTGCCCGAAACCCCGGCGCCGAAACCGCGCCAGACGGTCGTGGCCAATGAATGGGACGTCAAGGAGCTGAACGCCCGCATCCTGCACCGCGATGCCGACGTGCTGGTGATCGACAAGCCCGCCGGCCTCGCCACCCAGGGCGGCAAGGGTATCGCCAGGCATCTCGACGGCATGCTCGACGCGCTCCGCTTCGACGCCGCCGAACGCCCCCGCCTCGTCCACCGGCTCGACCGCGACACGTCCGGCGTGCTCGTCCTCGCCCGCAACGCCTTCGCCGCCAACCGCCTCGCCGCCGCCTTCCGCGGCCGGGACATGGAAAAGACCTATTGGGCCATCGTCGTCGGCCTGCCGATCCCGATGGAAGGCCAGATCGACCTGCCGCTCGCCCGCATCGGCGGCGCGCAGGGCGCGCGCACCCGCCCCGCCGACCGCGACGACGAGGATGCCGCGAAAGCAATCACCGACTACCGCACCCTCGACCATGCCGGGCGGAAATTCTCCTGGCTCGAACTGCATCCGCTCACCGGCCGCACCCACCAGTTGCGCGCCCATTGCGCCGCAATCGGCACGCCGATCCTCGGCGATGCCCCTTATGGCGAGCACCTCGCCTTCGCCGAGGGGTTCCCCCGCCAGCTGCATCTACACGCCCGCCGCCTGGTCCTGCCGCATCCGCGCGGCGGCCGGCTCAGCGTCGAGGCGGAACTGCCGGCGCACATGAAAACCACCTTCGCGACACTCGGGTTCACCGCGCCGCACGCCACCCCGGCCCGGCGCGGCTGACGGAGAGATATCACGAGATCGTGAGTCTCGTCGTTCCTTTGGCGGCATGGCGCATCCGTGCACATGCCCCTATCTCCTGAAATGATGGAGGAGCGACGATTTCGCAGCGTGAAACGCGGCTTTCCGCGTATTCCGCCCGGTTTTGTGCATATCATGGGGCTTGCCGTCGCCGCCGGCGCGCTGGTCCCCGTGCCCACCGTCCACGCCGCCGATCCGCAACCCTACGACGTGACCTTCGTCCCCACCGGCGACGCGCCGCTCGACAAGCTGATCCGCCAGAGCTCGAGCCTCGAAACCCTGCGCCGCAAGCTCGAGGTCGGTCCCTTCGCGCTGATCGCCCGTGCCCGTGCCGACCGCAAGACTTTCCTCACTGTGCTGGAAAGCGAGGGCTACGATTCCGGCAAGGTGACCATCACGATCGACGGCCATACCCTGTCCGATCCCGCCCTGCCCGACCTGCTGCGCAAGGCGCCGGCCAGCCCGCCCGCGCGCGTCCGCGTGGCGATCGCGAAAGGCCCGCTCTACCATGTCGGCGCGGTCAGCACGCCCGGCCTCGCCGATCCCGCCGCCGCCGCCGCACTCGGCGTGAGTCCGGGCGAACCCGCCACCGCAGCTCCCCTCGTCGGCGCTGCCGTCCGGCTGGAAACGAGGCTGCGCAATCTTGGTTACGCCTTCGCGAAGGTCTCCCCGCCCGTGGCCGAGGCCGATGACGCGACGCACACGCTTTCTGTCACCTATCCGGTCTCGATGGGTCCGCGCGTCGATGTCGGCAGCATCACCTTCACCGGCATGCAACGGATGAACGGCCGCTTCATGGCCCGGCACATCGCGCTCAAGCCTGGCCAGCGCTACAGCCAGAAGGCGCTGGACGCCTCGCGCGACCAATTGCTCGGCCTCGGCGTGTTTTCCTCCGTCACCGCCAGCACGGCCGCCGCGCCGCGCCCCGCCGGCCAGGTGCCCGTCACCTTCACGGTGCGCGAGCGCAAGCGCCACACCGTCGCCCTCGGCGCTTCATATTCCTCCGATCTCGGCATCGATGCCAATGTCTCCTGGACCGACCGCGACCTGTTCGGCGAGGCGCAGAGCCTCACCTTGTCGCTCGGCGCCACCGGCATCGCCGGCAGCGGCCGCAGCCAGACAGCGACTTTCGGCAAGCATACTTACGTCGTCGCCCCTGGCTACGATGCGAAGGCGACCTACCGCGTGCCCGATTTCATCCGGCCCGGCCAGTCGCTCGTTGCCACGATCGAGGCGCTGAAACAATACCTGCCCGCCTACAGCCGCACCGCCTTTCTTGGCAGCGCCGCCATCGCCCATCCGCTCGCCCCGCATCTGACGCTCGACTACGGCGCCGGCTTCGTTTTCGAGAAGGTGAACCAGCAGGGAGTCAGCCGTACCTACCGCCTGCTCCAGCTTCCCGTGACCCTGTCCTACAACACGGCGAATTCGCTCCTCAATCCCACACGCGGTGTGAAGCTCGCACTGCACGTCACCCCAACGCTCGCCCTCGGTGCCGGCGCAAAACCCTTCGTCATCACCGAACTTACTGGCAGCACCTACATCAATCTCGAAGCTCCCGGCCGCGGCGTGCTGGCGCTGCACGGCGTGCTCGGCCGCATCTTCGGCGCCTCGCAATTCCAGATTCCGCCCGACCAGCGCTTCTACGCCGGCGGCACCGGCACCGTGCGCGGCTTCACCTACCAGACCGTCGGCCCGCTCTTCCCCGATGGCATTCCCGAGGGCGGCACCGCGATCGACGCACTGGAGACCGAATTCCGTCAGCGCATCGGCAAGCATTTCGGCGTCGCCCCCTTCATCGATGCCGGCCAGGTCTCGGCCAACGGCACACCCTTCACCGGCACGCTGCGCGTCGGTGCCGGTCTCGGCCTGCTCTACTACACCGGCATCGGCCCGCTGCGCGTCGATGTCGGCGTCCCGCTCAACCGCGCACCCGGCAGTTCCTCCTTCGCCGTCTATATCGGTCTCGGACAGGCCTTCTGATGCGCCGGGTCTTCAAAGTCATCCTGTGGATCGTCGCCATCCTGATCGCCCTGCCGGTCCTTGCCGTCCTCGCGCTCGACATCGCGCTGAACACCGGCGCCGGCCGCAACTTCGCCACGCACGAAATCAACGCGCTCTCCGGCGGCACGGTCAGGATCACCGGCCTCGCCGGCCATTTCCCGAAATATATCGCGGCACGGCGCATCGCGATCGCTGACCGCAAAGGCCGGTATCTCGTGATCGACGATGCCGTCCTTCGCTGGTCGCCATTTTCGCTCCTGCACCGCATGATCGACATCAGCGACCTCACCGCGAAGCGCATCGACATCCTGCGCCAGCCGGTCCCCGCGGCCGCGAAACCGAAGCCGAAACCATCCGCCGCGAGCGGCATCCCGAAAGTCGCGCTGGTTCTTGGCCATCTTGAAATCGGCCGCCTTGCCATCGCGAAACCCGTGCTCGGCCACGCGCTGGCGCTGAAGATCACGGGCCACGCCCGGGCGAAGTCGCTTGAGACCATCGCCGCCGAGATTGACGCCACCTCACTTGCAGGCCCCGGCACCTACCGCCTCGCCGCGACCCTCGATGCCAACAGGGTGAACGCGCATCTCACCGTCCACGAACCGCCTGGCGGCCCCATCGCCGCCTTCGCCGGCATCGCCAGCCAGCCCGATCTCGCGAAGAAGCCGGTCGATCTCTCGCTGACCATCGCCGGTCCGCGCGACCATGCCGCCCTCCGGTTCGCCAGCGCCCTCGGCGACCTCAAGGCGCGCGGCACCGGCACGGTCGACCTCTCGCAAACCGCCCCCGGCGGCGATCTCACCATCACCATTCCCGAACTCGCGCCCTATGCCGCCCTCGGCAAGCAGACGCTCGGCGGCCGCACCGTCCTACACGTCGTCGCGAAGCATCAGCGCGGCGCCACGACACTTCACTTCGACGACACGGTCGAGATCACGAAGGCGACGAAACCGGTCCCCGTCCTGGTCGGCAAACGCGCCATGCTCGCGGGCGATTTCACCCTTGCCGGCGGCAAAACCACCATCCACAGCCTGACGCTCGACATGGCCGCCCTGAAGGTGAAACTCGCCGGCACCGCAACAAGGTTGCATGTCGCCCTCAAGGGCACGCTCATCCAGCCTGATATTGGTCTGGTCGATCCGCAACTCGCCGGCCACGTCACCGAAAACCTCGCCATCGACGGCCCGACCGACAATCTCGCCCTGCACGGTACGGTCGACGGTCTCGTGACCGCGAAGGGCGTGAAATCCGGCCCGTTCCATGTCACCATCGACGCCACCCATTTGCCCGGCGCGCCGCAGGGAAACCTCACGGGCACCGGCTCGCTCTACGATTCCCCGCTCTCGCTCAGCGCCGCCTTCGCCCGCAGCGCCGCCGGCGCGGTCGATCTCGACCTGAAGACCCTGTCCTGGAAATCGCTGCGCGGGCAGGGGCGCATCACCCGCGCCCCGGGCGCGATGCTGCCGGACGGCGCGATGCACCTCGCCATGGCCCGTCTCGCCGATCTCGCCCCGCTGCTGCACATGAAGCTCGCCGGCGCGTTCACCGCCGATTTCACCCACAAATCCGGCCAGCCCGCTGCCATCGCGCTCACCGCCAGCCACCTGACCGACGGCAGGACCGCCTCGCTCCGCGCCGCGCGGATCGACGCAACGATCGACCATCTTGCCCAGACCCCCTCGATCGACGCCACCGCGACCCTCACCGGCGTCGATACCAAGGCGGCAGCCGGCAACCTCACCCTCACCGCCAAGGGCAGCGAGACCGCGCTCGCCGTCACCGCCGCGGGCCGCTTCGCGCGCCTCGCCGGCAAGCCGGCGCAGCTCGATCTCGGTGCCATGCTCGATGGCAAGACCCGCACCATCCGCCTAGCGAAACTCGACGCCGCCGCCCGCGGCGTCACCGCTCGCCTGCTTGGCCCGGCCACCATCAGCGCCGGTACGACCACCTCGATCCGCCATCTCGCCTTGGCCCTGGGCGGCCTCGGCGGTGCGGCGCGGATCACCGCTGACGGCACGATCCGCCCGTCGCTCGACCTCGCCGCGAAAATCACCAACCTCCCCGCCGGCATCGCCCGCGCCGCCGATCCGAAACTCGCCGCCACCGGCCTGCTCGACGCCACCGCCCATCTCACCGGCACGCTCGCCGCCCCCACCGGCACGATCGCGCTGCAGGGCAGGGGGCTCGGCCTCGCCACCGGCCCCGGCGCGAAGCTGCCCCGCGCAACCCTCGCCGCCCGCGAGACCCTGCTCGGTCACGCCCTGCGCGGCACCATCGCCGCAACCCTCGGCTCCGCCCGCCTCAGCCTTGACGGCACCGCCCCGCTCGCGCTCACCGGCCCGATGGACCTGTCGTTCCGGCTCGACAATCTCTCGGCCTCTTTGCTCCATGCGGCCGACCCGAAACTCGCCGCCTCCGGCATCATCACCGCCCGCGCCCGTCTCACCGGCACGCCGCGCGCGCCGCGCGGCACGGTCGATCTTGCGGCGAAGTCCATGCGCCTGCTCACCGGCCCGGCCTCGTCGCTGCCGCCTGCCGATCTCACCGTCCATGAAACCCTGCTCGGCCAGAGCGTCCGCGGCACTGCGCGCCTTGCCCTCGGCAACCGGGCCGACCTCACACTCGCTGGCACTGCGCCGCTCTCGGCGGCGGGGAAGATCGACCTCGCCCTGAACGGCCGTACTGATCTCCGCCTGGTCGACCCGCTTACCGCCGCCGGCGGCACCGTGGTCGGTGGCATCCTGACACCCGATCTCCGGGTCACCGGCACGCTAGCCGCGCCAGGCGCCGCCGGCACGCTCACCCTTGCCGGCGGCCGGGTGCAGAACATTGCCAGCGGGCTCGACCTGTCGGCGATCGACGCCACGATCACCGCTGCTGGCCGCACCATCCGGCTCGACCGTCTCTCGGCCAAGGCCGGAGTCGGCACGATCGACGGTTCCGGCACGTTCGGCCTCGCGAAGCCGATGCCGGTCGATCTGCGGATCGCCTTCCATCACGCGAGTCCGATCGCGAGCGACATCCTGACCGAGCGCCTCGGCGGCGCGCTCAGCCTCACCGGCGACATCGACACCGGCACCAGGCTCGCCGGCACCATCGCGATCGAGACGGCGAATATTCAGATCCCGCAAGGCCTGCCGCCCTCGGTGGTCAAGCTCGACATCCGGCGCAAGGGCGCACGCCCTCCGCCTCCCGCCGCGCCCGCGCCCCCCGTGGCGCTCGACCTCACGGTCGATGCCCGCAACGAGGTGTTCGTGCGCGGCAAGGGCCTGTTCGCCAATCTCGGCGGGCGGCTGCATGTCGGCGGCACGCTCGCCTCGCCCCAGCCGACGGGCGGCTTCCACCTGATCCGCGGCTATTTCAATCTCGGTGGCCAGACGCTGAACCTCAGCCGTGGCACCGTCCGGTTCAATGGCAACGGCGTGATGCCGGTGATCGACCTCGAGGTGAGCGGCACCGCCTCGGACGGCACCGTCTCAACCCTGGCGCTCACCGGCGAGGCGAGCGCGCCGAAGATCACCCTCTCCAGCACACCCTCGCTGCCATCGGACGAGGTGCTGGCGCATCTGCTCTACGGTTCCAGCACGCAGAATCTCTCGGCGCTGCAGGCGGCTTCGCTCGCAGCCTCGCTGGCCGAACTCGCCGGAATCGGCGGCGGCGGGCCGGATGTGGTGGGCGGACTGCGCAGTGCGCTCGGGCTCGACCAGCTTTCGATCGGCGGCGGCACCAGCGCGCCGACGATCAATGCCGGCCGTTACGTCGCCCCCGGCGTCTATGTCGGCGCCCAGCAATCCGC
>Ga0315298_1006291_pt1 | contig 16276 bp, 18 predicted proteins | sample WHS_1_MG_FD_203077 | JGI IMG/M metagenome (GOLD analysis project Ga0315298, IMG submission 203077) | Extremophilic microbial mat communities from Washburn Hot Springs, YNP, Wyoming, USA - WHS_1_MG | ecosystem: Environmental > Aquatic > Thermal springs > Hot (42-90C) | place: USA: Wyoming...
TGGTACCCGTTTACAGATACCGGTGCTGACGGTCAGCGGTGCGGGGGTGGAAGGCGACGCGGTGCGCCTCCTGATCCTGCAGTGGGGCACCGGACCGCGTCTGGTGGGACGCCTGCAGCCGGGCGACCCTCTGATACTCATGGGGCCGACCGGCGCACCCACCGACATCCCCACGGGTAAAACGATTCTGGTGGTCGCGGGACGCTGGGGTGCGGCAGTGATGCTGGACATCGGCCCAGCCTTGCGGGCGGCAGGCAACCGCGTGCTCTATGTGGCGGCCCTGGGCAAAGCCAGCGAACTGGATAACCAGGCGGAACTGGAGGAAGCCGCGGATCAGATCATCTGGTGTACGGGCAGCGGCCCGTTGATCGAGACCCACCGCCCGCAGGACCTCAGTGTCGAAGCCAGTGACATGGTGGCGTTGCTGCGCGCCTATGGGGCTGGTGCGCTGTCCGGGCAGACCGCGTCGGGCGATGCGGGGATAACGCTGACCAGTGTGGATCGCCTGATGGTCATGGGCTCCACCGGCCTGCTCAAGGCCTTTCAGCAGGCTCTCAAGGGGGAGTTGCAGCCCTATTTCCGGGCCGATCTGGAGGCCACCGCCACCGTGGGCAGTCCCATGCAGTGCATGCTCAAAGGCGTCTGCGCCCAGTGTCTGCAATGGCAGATCGATCCGGAAACGGGACAGCGCACCAAGGCGGTATTTTCTTGCGCCCAGCAGGATCAGCCCCTGGCCTGGGTGGATCTGGACAACCTCACCGCCCGCCAGAGTCAGAATCGCTTGCTGGAAAGGGTCTCCAGCCAGTGGCTGGATCACGTAATGCGCGGGGGAAACGAAGGTTCATAGAATGCGTTCGACTTAAACGGTCGCAGCTCTCCTTCCTGCCTGCCTGCGGGTACGGCTGTTGCGCAAATGGCAACGACGACGTCCGTTTTGACGAAGGCCGATCCATCATGTGGCCAAAAAGGTCTTTGGAGGACAATCCGACTATGGCATCTCGGTTACAAAAAATTCGTCTGGGTGATCTTCTGGTTCAGAACGGCATCATCACCGCCGCGCAACTGGATATGGCACTCACCCAGCAGCGAGGAAGCGGGCGCAAGCTCGGACAGGAACTCATTGCCCAACACTTGGTGACCGAAGAAGATCTGTTGAACTTTCTCGCCAGACAACTGCATCTGGAGCGCATCGATTTATCCAGGCAGGCATTGGATCCGCAGTTGGTGTCGCGACTTCCCGAATCTTTGGCGCGGCGTTATCGGGCCATACCACTGCGGGACCAGGGTGAGCGCTACGTGGTAGGTATGGCCGACCCCACCGATTTGCCGGCTTTGGACGCCATTTCCCGTGCCATGGGCAAACCCGTGAAGCTGGCGCTGATTTCCGAAACGGAGTTGCTGCGCGTTCTACCTCAGTTGTACGGCGCGGTCAGCAAAAGCGCTGAACTGCGGGATGCGCTGGGCGACACGGTAAACACTCCAGTCTCACCGCCCTTGCTGGAAAGCAGCGCGGAAGATGCGCCCGTGGTACGCCTCCTCAATGCCATCTTTACGGATGCCGCCCGTCTGCAAGCCTCTGATATTCATTTTGAGCCGGAAGAATCAGGCTTGCGGGTGCGCCTTCGCGTGGATGGTGTCCTGCGTGAGCACCTGCGTCTGGACAGTCGCTTAACGCCGCTGATTGCCTCCAAACTCAAAGTCATGGCTAATCTGGATATCGCCGAACGTCGCCTTCCTCAGGATGGCCGCACGCATCTCGCGCTGGAGGGCAAGGCCTATGACGTACGCATGGCCACCATGCCCGTCCAGGACGGCGAAAGCGTGGTCTTGCGCCTGCTGGATCAGCAAACGGCACTGCTGCATTTTAACGAGCTCGGGATGCCCGGCAACGTCGAGGCCAGCCTGCAGAACATCATGCACCGTCCACATGGGTTGTTTTTGGTAACCGGACCCACCGGGTCGGGTAAGTCGACGACGCTATACGCGGCACTGAATGAGATCAATACCGTAGAGCGCAAGATTTTCACCGTGGAAGATCCCGTGGAATATCGTCTTCAGGGCATCAGCCAGGTACAGGTGCATCCCCGTATCGGGCTTGATTTTGCGCGGGTGCTGCGCACCATCCTGCGCCAGGATCCCGATGTCATCATGGTGGGCGAGATCCGCGACCACGAAACCGCAGAAATCGCTGCGCGCGCCGCCCTGACCGGCCATCTGGTACTGGCTACGCTCCATACCAATGACGCCGTGGGCGCCTTTCCACGACTACAGGAACTCGAGGTGGAACCCTTTCTGATCGGGTCGGCGGTGCTCGGGGTCATGGCGCAACGCCTGGTGCGTCGTATCTGCCCGTCCTGTAAGACCGAGGACAAGGAGGTCAGCCCCGCAGAACGGTGCGGATTTGCCGCCCGGCTCGGCGTGCCTCCCGACTTTGTCACCTTCTTTTGCGGCAAAGGCTGCAATACCTGCAACTTCACCGGATATCGCGGTCGGCAACCGGTTTTCGAGCTGATCCGCATGGATCCACTGCTCCGCGCGGCCATTCTCGGCAATAGTCGCGCAGCGCTTCTGGAGGCCGCCAACCAGCAACAACAGTTCACTTTATTACGTGAAGAGGCCATGCGCCTGGTTTGGGAGGGTATTACCACCCTGGCAGAAATGGTGCGGGTGACCAGCGACGCGGAGGAGTACTGATGGCGCGTTTCCGCTATCGTGCCCGCGATGACCACGGACAGCTTCGCGAGGGCATCATGGATGCTGGAGAAGGCGCGATGGTCGCACAGACCTTGCGCAGTAACCAGCTCATCCCCATCACCGTGGAAGAGTTGCGCGAAGGCGTTCGTATCGAACAGTTGTGGAGCCGACTCAACAGGCGACCCATCAGTCGCGCCGATCTCGCCCTTTTTTCCCGCCAGCTTTACGCCCTGTTGCACGCGGGCATTCCGGTACTCAATGCCATAGAAGGCCTGATCAGCAGCCATGGTCCACAGACCCGCCTCGGTGAAATACTTCTCCAGGTACGGCGTACGCTCGGCGACGGCCAGCCGCTCTCCGTCGCCCTGGCCGCTTACCCCAAGGTCTTCCAGCCCCTGTATCTTCGTCTGGTAGAAGTCGGTGAGACCACCGGCAATCTCGACAAGGTATTGCTGCAACTGTCCGGTTATCTTGAACGGGAGGACATCACCCTTGCCCGTATTCGCCAGGCCTTTCGTTACCCGCTTTTCGTGGCCATCGCATTGAGTGTCGCCATGGTCATCCTCAACATCATGGTCATTCCCGCGTTTGCCAAGCTGTTCGCCAACGCCCATATCACCCTGCCCATTTTTACCCGTATGCTCATCGCCTTCAGCAACTTCACGGTCGCCTGGTGGTGGCTGATCGTCATGGTCGCCGTCGCCGCCACTTATGGTTTTCGCCTCTTCCTCCGCCAACCACATGGTCGCTGGCTTTGGGATCGTTTCCTTTTACGCACCCCTATTTTCGGCCCGCTGATCCTTGAAGACGCCATGGCCCGTTTCGGCCGAACCCTTCAGCTTGTTGCCGGGGCCGGCGTGCCGATTCTGAAGGGCATGGAACTGGTCGTCGGCGCCGTTCACAACCGCTTTATGGAGGATCGCCTGGATGCGCTCCCCAGAGCCATTCTGCGTGGCGAAAGCCTGCACAGCAGCGCGACCGCCACCGGGCTTTTCCCGCCCCTGGTCCTGCAAATGCTGAAGGTCGGCGAGGAAACGGGCGGGCTGGACGAGATGATGGGCGAGGTGGCGGATTATTATGAGCGTGAGGTGGAAAAAAAGGTGGATAGTCTTGCCGCACGTATCGAACCGATCATGGTGGTGATCATGGGTGGCCTGGTGTTCATTCTCGCCGCCGGTATTTACCTGCCGATGTGGGATATGGTGAAAATGGTCAAGCAGTAGCCGGATCGTTAAAAATGCCCAATTAAAACTGGTCATGGCATATGGACGCCCTTTTCGGGGGGTGATATCATGAGACACTGCTATAGAATGTTACCAAAAATGTTACATCGCAGACTCCAAGGGAGGCGTCATGCACAAGAATTCCAGTGAACAGGGTTTCACCCTGATCGAACTCATCGTGGTTATCGTCATCCTCGGCATTCTCGCCGCTTTTGCCATTCCGCGTTTTGTCAATCTGCAGAACGACGCGCGGCGTAGCGTGTTGCAGGGCGTTTCCGGTTCGCTGCAAGCCGCATCGGCGCTGGCCTACAGCAAGGCGCTGGTCAGTACGCCTGTCCAGACGGGGAGCACCGGCACCATTACCGTCCCCGGAGCTGGCGCTAACGGCACGGTGGCCCTGGCATATGGCTATCCCACAGGTACCAGCATCTCCACCATGCTCCAGGACACCACCAATATCGGTGTGAGTGCTAGCACGGCGTCAACGGCGATATTCTGGCCTACCTCGGCCGGCAACTCTGCCAACTGCAACGTGACGTACACAGCGGCCACCAGTTCCATTCTTCCGCCCACTATCGCCACGAACTCCTCCGACTGCTCCTGATCGTTCACCGGCAGAAGAGGGTAGCAAGCCAGGGAGCCTCCGTTCCCTGGCTTGTCCGTTGTTAGGACACAGGGAAGGGCACATGGCTGACCGTGGCTTTACTCTCATTGAAGTCATTGCCGTGCTGATCATAGCCGGTATCCTGGCGGCGCTGATTTTGCCGCGCTTCATGGGGATAGGGGGCTACAGTGCCAATGCTGCCCAGGGAGATGTCATTGCCGCGGCACAATATGCGCGGCAGTCGGCCTTGCTGGGCAGTGGCAACATTATCCTGAGCGTTCAGGGGAGTAGTGTGACGGTGCAAAACAGCGCCGGGCAAAACCTGCCGGTCCCTGGCGGCAAGGGCTACCCCATCACCATCCCGGCCAGCGCCCAGGCCAGCGCTACCCTCACCTTCACCAGTGCTACCGGCAGCGTGGCCAGTGCCACCCAAACCAGCCGCATCACCCTCATTGACGGTGGCGGCGAAAGCCGCGTGGTGTGCGTCTCTCCTACCGGATTGGCCTATGCCGGACCGTGCGCATGAGTACGGCGGCGTTGGTGGCGAAGGGAGAAGACCATGGCGTTACCCTCATCGAGTTGGTGATAGCCATGGTCTTGCTGGGCTTTCTGGCTGCGCTCCTCATCCCCGTGGTCTGGTACGGCCGCTTCGGCACCAATCCGGTGCCGACGGCGCAGGCCACGGCCATCGCCCAAAGTACGCTGGAGACCGCCATGACGGCCTCATACGCACAGCCTTTCCCTAACTGCAATTGCACTAACTCGTGCAATACCGCTTATAGCCAAAATGATTATGGTGTCGCCGTCGCCTGCGCTGCCTCTGCATTAAGCGGGGCCACGGCGGAATTCCTGACCGTCCAGGTGAACGGACCCAGCGGGGCGGATATCACCCTGGGGGCGTGGCGCACGAAATATCATTTTGGTAGTGCCACTGCCCCCGGTAACGGTAATGGTAATGGCAACCAGGCGGGAGGTTAGCCCATGGGTAGTGATAAAATGCCGCAATCCGCAGGCTCCGTTATTGCCGTTGCGTTTGCCCAAGGCGGCCTCACCCTCATCGAGCTGATTGTGGCCGTCGTCATTCTCGGCATCCTGTCCGTGGGCGCGACGGCCCTCATCGTGCGCTCGGTGCAAACCTACCAGACCAACCGCGCGGGGGGCGAACTGGCCAGCCAGGGGGAGATGGCACTGACGATCCTGTCGCGAGGGCTGCATAATGCCCAGCCGGGGACATTAAACATCCCTAATGGCGGGGCGAGCCTCTCGTTCACACGCTGCGCTGCGCCAGTCAGTGCCAGCGCTGCCAGCGCCTGTTCCAGCGGCTATGGCTTTGCCTTTAGCAACGGGCAATTGACCCAGAGCACACCCAACTGGCCGTCGGCGCAGGTGCTGGCGGTCAATGCCAGCGGCGCTTTCAGCGCCCTTCCGGGAGGGTCGAGCGCGAGCACCGCCAGCGGCGTGTCGGTGACGCTGACCCTCCGCGACCCCGCAGCCGATGTCCACCTCAGTCTGAGCCGGGCCATCGCCGTCCTCAGTTCCGCCTATTCCGTGGTCAATAACCAATGATGGCCAAAGGGGATAATCACCTCACCATACCGTCTGCGGAAAAGGGCTCGGCCCTGGTGATGGTGATATTCATCATCGTGGTGCTGGCCCTGCTGCTGGCGGCCCTGGCCTATATCACCGCCCAGAGCAATCAGAACAGCGCCTACCAGATTGCCTCCACCCGCGCCTACTGGGCGGCCCAGAGCGGCGCGGAGTGGGGGGCATACCAAATCGTGCCCGCCACCGGCAGCGCCGCCAGCCAATGTTTCAGCCCTAATCCGGCGCGTCCGGGCATTGGCAGCATTCCGGGGCTGGGGGGCTGTTCGGCAACGGTGGCTTGTTCATCGGCCAGCACGGCTTCCACCACCTCTTACCAGATCACCAGCCAGGGAGCTTGCCCGTCGGGCAATCTTGGCCCCGGTAATTTGCCGGTATCCGCTATGAGAAATGTCATCGTCGGTGTTACGACACAAGGAAATGCTTGTGCTGCCTGCGCGACGAGTTGCGTCATTAACCATTGCGGCGGACTTTTTGGTATCTGTGATAACAGGTTAAAAGACTGCGCAACAACTTGCTCCATAGCGCCCAATGACGTAAATAGCTGTATAAATAATTTATGTAATCACCTTTTTGGGCTTCTATTCTGCAACACAAACAGCCTGACTACGTGCCTCGCGAATTCCTGCGCCGGCAGCGGAGGTGGGGGATCCGCCACTCTCTCCTACTGGCTGGAAAACCCATGACCACCTGGCATTCTTTGCCGTTTTCGGCTAATACTTCCGCCATGGGCGTAACAACATGAAACTCTGGGATGCCGACCTGCGGGACGTTCTGTGGCGCTGGCGGGAACGCCCTCCGGTGGTGCTGGAGTTGCGCCGGGACGGCTATTGCCTCGTGCGGGTGCACCAGGGCGAAGCCGAACTGATCATGGCTCAGGACATCGACCCGTTATCGAGCCGCTACCGGGAACTGCTGCTGGAGTCCTTACGCCACAGCGTGCAGAGCCAGGGGCTGGCTGGCAGTCCGGCGGCTACGTACTTGTTCCGGGAGGACTATAACCTGCAGGTCGTGGATGCGCCCAAGGTGCCGGCGGGGGAGATGCTGGCCGCCCTGCGCTGGCAGCTCGCGGATTTGCTGGATTTCCCCGTGTCGGAGGCGGTGCTCGCCGCCATACCCGTACCCGACACCGAAGGCCAACAGATTTTCGCTGTCGCCGCGCGCGAAAGCGTGGTCCAGGAGCGGGTAGACCTCTTGCGCGGCGCCGGCCTGCAGCCCTTTTATGTGGGCATTATCGACCTCGCTTTGCGCGATTTATGTTGGCTCCTGCCCGAAGTAGCGGGGGGCGTCGGACTGTTGTTGGTGGAAACCCGCAGTTGCCATCTGACCCTGGTGCAGGGCGGCAGCTACCGTTTTGGGCGGCCACTGCCGCTGGGCTCCGCACACTTTCCCGGCGATGATGATCCGGCGGGTTTCCGCTCTGCCAGCGAAGACCTGGCTCTGGAGATGCAGCGCACCATGGATTTTTACGAAAATCGTTTCCGCCGCCCGCCGCCCGCCGCCCTCTATCTCTGCGGCGCGCCGAAGTGGCTGCCGGAGATGCTGGGCGAGTTGCTTGGGCGGCGCTGCGCGCATGTCGAGGAATTACTTTCCCCGGCGGACAGTCGCTGTCTTCTGGCCCAGGCCTTTGCCGCGGAGTTGCCTGCCCCATGAGCCTGCGACTGCCGCCAGCGGCCGATCCGGCCCGCGTCAATCTCTATAGTGATCGCTTCGTAACGCGACAAGTACCCTTCTCCGCGCGCTTCAGCCTGATTTTCCTCGGTGTCCTGCTTCTTGCCCTCAGCGGACTGGCCCTGTACTGGCAGCAGGCCAATCAGGAACAGGCACAACTGCTGGCGAATCAGGAGCAACGACTGAGCGCGCTGCAAAGCCAGCGGGACCAACTCATCGCGCGCTATGGTCCGGGCGCCCAGTCTGCGTGGGAAACCCGGCACCAGGCGCTGCAGGCGGAAATCGACGAGCGGCGTTTTCTCTTGCAACTGCTTTCTCTGCATGTGGCCAGCCAGAATCCCTCGGAGGTACTTAATGCCCTTGGTCGTGGCATCGTTCCCGGCATCTGGCTGACGCGCATGAGTGGCGACGCCAGCGGATTGGTGTTGGAAGGACGCACCCTGCGGGCGGCGACCATACCGCGCTACGTGGAACGGCTTCATGCCCAGCCGGTCCTGGCCGGTCTGACATTGGCCGGAATCACCGCCAGCAGCGGCATCACGGCCCCCGACAGCAGCACCCCATCCGCTGCGCTGCTGGATTTTCGCATCAGCGCTACCGCCCGTTCGCCGGCGTGGCCATGAACGCCCTCCGGCACTGGTTCACCCGTTTCGACGCGCTCAGCCTGCGCGAACGCGTGCTGGTACTGGCTGCCGCGCTCGTGGTGCTGCTGATCGGGTTTTATCAGTTGTGGCTGGCACCCCTGGAAAATCGTCTGCAGGCCAAAAAACAGCAATGGCAGACGGAGCAAAGTCATGCGACCGCCGTGGAAAGCGAAATTCAGGCGTTGTTACACAATGCGCCCCTGCAGACGCAGTCGCGCCTGGATGCCCAGCAGCGGATCATCGCCACCCTGGATGAGCAGTTGCGCCAAGCCGGTCAGCGCTACCCCCGGCAGGATGAACTGGATGGTTGGCTGCGCACGTTGCTAACGGAGCGTCCGGGGGTACAGTGTGTACGCTTCCACACCCTGTCGCCCGCCCAGATATATCCTTTACCGTCGGATAAGAGCGCCAAAGCCGGCCCGCGTCTGTACCAAAGCGGGGTTTCCCTTACCCTGCAGGGTGATTTCCACAGCCTGCTTGCCTACCTGCAAAGTGTGCAGCGAGGACCCTGGCGTTTACAATGGGGCCAGTGGACTTACACCGTGATACAGTATCCAAAGGCCGAGTTGCGGATTGATGTACGTACCTACGCTATCGCCTGGAGCGGCCGGGAGGCTCCCGGGCCGGGGGCCGTGCTGACCGCCGGTCAAATCCAGAGCGCCCTTGGGACGCTGCGTGGTCCGCTCAAGGCTGCGGGGAGTGGTTCATGAGTGCGCTCTTCGGGCTGCTACTGGCCGCCCAACTGCAGATAACCCCCAATCCGACCCGTCCCGATGACTATCGGGCCGGGGCTGGTGGCGCGCCCCTCGCGTCCCTGGTCCTGGACAGTACCCTGACCGGTGGGCGGGTGCCCGTGGCCATTCTCAACGGTCACCTGTACCCCTTGGGAAGCCAGATCGGGCCCTATCGCGTGATCGCCGTGGGTGCCGGTTGGGTAATACTGGGAGAGGGGTCCAAAAGGCTGCGGCTGGTCATCGGCAGTTCTACCAACCCGAATGAAGAGAAATGATTATGCGCAAACAGTGGGTAATACTGATGGGTTGCATCTGGCTGGCGGGTTGCCAAACCGTGCCCGATAATCCCGCGAGCGCCATGCTGCCAAAACCGGCCAAAGCGGCGATAAGTCCGCCGCCCGCCGCCGTACAACAGGCACTATTGCCGCCGGTGGGCAGCCTGATCCCGCGTCGACCTTCTCCCCTGCAGAAACGCTTCGATCTGGTGGTTCAGAATGCGCCCGCCCGGGAGGTATTCATGGGGCTGGGGATGAGTTCGGGCCAGAATGTCATTCTTTCTCCCAAAGTCGCTGGTAGCCTCACCCTTAATCTGCATCATGTCACCTTGGGAAACGCCCTGCGGGCGATTCGCGCGGCATACGGCTATCAGTACGAGGTGCAAGGCCGACAGATCGTGATTTTCCCTCCCGAACCGGAAACCCGCATCTATCAGGTCAATTATCTGGATATCGCCCGCAGTGCCAAATCCCAACTGACGGTTGCGGGTACGGAACTGAGCGGGAACAGCGGCAATGGTGGCGTGGTCGGGCAAGGCCAGGCCTTCGGCCAGACCAAACCTTCGGCCGAGGTAAAAACCGATAGCAGTTCCGACTTCTGGAAATCCCTAGGACCCTCTCTGGAGATGATTGTCGGCAAGAACGGCCGGATCATCGTCAATCCCTTATCTGGGGTTATTGCGGTGCGCGCCATGCCTGACCGCCAACGGGAGGTGCGCGCATTTTTGCATCGCCTCACCAACGGTCTGGAACGGCAGGTGATCCTGGAGGCAAAGATCCTGGAGGTGCAGCTCTCCAAGGGCTTTCAGGCGGGAATCAACTGGAGCGCCGTGACCGGCAATGCCCAGATCAACCAGCTCGCACCCAGCAGCTCTAACGGCAATTTCAATCCCAATGGTTATGCCCCCACCCAGGGTACGGTTACCAGCAGCGGGACAGCGGCCAACATCGGCCAATTGGCGCCGGGTCTGTTGCCCATCATGAACGCGGTGCAGCCCTTCGGTGGTGTTTTCAATGCCGTCATTAGCGGCGGCAAAGGCTTCAACGCCATCCTGGAGGCCCTCGGCACCCAGGGCAAGGTCAAGGTGCTGTCCAGCCCGCGGGTGGCTACGCTCAACAACCAGACGGCGGTTATCAAGGTGGGCACGGACAATATTTATGTAACCAATGTTCAGACCAATTCCGGAACGAGCTCCGGGGCCATCGGCAGCACCATCATCAATCAGGCAACCCCTGTGCTTTCTCCACTGTTTTCCGGCGTCGCCCTGGATGTCACCCCCTCCATCAGCGGGGACGGTATGGTGACGCTTTACGTGCACCCTTCGGTGACCAGTGTGACTACTCAGGCGCAGGCGTTTACGGTCGGGAGTCAAAGTTACAATCTGCCTCTAGCCAGTTCCTCCGTGCGTGAAGTCGATACCGTGGTACGTGCCACAAGCGGGCAGGTCATCGTCATCGGCGGTCTGATGAAAACCGACGAACACGATACTCATTCGGGCATTCCGCTGCTGGAGGACATCCCTTATGTGGGCTATCTTTTCAAGAGCACGCAACAAACTTCCATCAAAAGCGAACTGGTGGTGCTCATCAAGCCTATCGTGGTAGATAAGCGTGGTGTTTGGCAGCAGCAACTCCACCAAGCTCGCGCCGATCTGTCGAAAAACGATCTGAATTTCAATACGGCGGTGTTACCTGAGCGATCAAAAGGTTCAGGTCGCTAATGTATCTGGCATTCTTCGGCTTGCGCGAATATCCGTTCAGTCTGACACCGGACACGGAGTTCTTTTTTGCCGATGAGAATCGTCGGGCGGCCCTTTCCTTGCTGCACTTCGCTCTGGACAACGGCGAAGGTTTTGTCAAAATCACGGGCGAGGTCGGGACGGGTAAAACCACCTTGTGCCGCACCCTTCTCCATCGCATGGATGCGCGTTTCCGCACCGCTTACGTGCTCAATCCCCAACAACCACCGACGATACTGCTTCGTGCCATTGCCGCTGATCTCAGTGGTCAGGAATTGGACGTCTCCCAGGAGCCGCTGGAGGCCATCCACCGCAGCTTGTTGCAGGCGGCGGGCGATGGGCATCGGGTGGTGCTGCTGGTGGACGAGGCGCAGACCTTGTCGTACGCTGCATTGGAAAGTATTCGGTTGCTTTCCAACCTCGAAACCGAAAAACGCAAATTGATACAAATCATTTTATTTGGCCAGCCAGAGCTGGATATTCGTCTGCAGCAGCCACAAATGCGGCAGTTGCGTCAGCGGATTGGCTTTCATCATCAGCTCCTTCCCCTCAGCCGTGAAGAAACTGGGGCCTATCTGGAGCATCGGCTGCGCCACGCGGGCTATACCGGCGGACCGTTGTTTCAGAATAACGCCTTGCGCCTGCTCCAGCGCAGCAGTGGTGGCACACCGCGCCTGCTTAACCTGCTGGCTCATAAAGCATTGCTGGCGGCCTACGGGTCCGGTCGCCATCGTGTAGGGCGACGAGAGATGCTGCGGGCCATCGCAGATACGCCACAGGCGCGACGCGCATGGTGGCCTATATGAGCTTGATTCACGATGTGCTAAGCGACCTCGACCGTCGGCAAACCCGAAAAAGCGCCGGACCAGAGATGCCGGTGGCCCTCCTGCCTCGCCGCTCCGGAAACCGGCTACGCCTGGGAGTGCTCATCTTGTTGGGGGGCGGTTTTCTGGTGGTCAGCGCGGTTTTCTGGTGGTTTTATTTACCCACCTCTGAAACCGCCGCGCGGAAAGCTCCGGTCAGGGCCATGCCCGCGCCTGTGGCGGTGGTGCCGACGGCCGCCGCTCCCCGCGAGCAGACAATGGCGCCAACCCGGAGCAGCGCTCTGCCGCTGGGCGCTCTATTGCATGCTCCAACCCGCACGGAGTATAACCACCCCATCCAGCGCGAGGCATTGTCTCCAGCGTCAGATCGCACGCCGGAATTCTCCATTCCGAAGCGGTATAGGCGGGCTGCCAAGGCGTTTTCCGGTACTCCAGTTCCGCTTGCCCGGCCCCAGCGCCAAGTTGCCCGGTCTGACGCCATTTCTGGCAGTATCGCCTGGGAAGACGAACAATTGCGATTGGCAGAACGTCTCTGGCAACGCGGAGAAACGGCCGAAGCCCTGAAATCGTTGCGCGAGAGCCTCCGTAGATCACCTAATAATGTGTCTTTAACCCTGCTAGAGGCCCGTTTGCTGGCGGCCCAACAACAACCGGCGCAAGCCCTGTCTTTATTACGCCAGCTACAGCCGGCGCCCACCGATAATGCGGATTACTTTGGCATGCTGGGAACCCTGGCCCAGCAACAGGGCGACTTACCCCTTGCCGAGAACGCCTATGCCCGCGCGCTGACCCTCGCGCCAGACAACCTGCGCTGGAAAACCGGCATGGGCATCACTCTGGCACTGGCAGGCAACAACGCCGCGCGCCCCTATCTGGAAGAGGCGCTGGCAAGCACCCAACCCACCAGCCCCCTGGCTGGCTATCTGCGCACGCTGTTGGATACATTGCGTTGACCCGACCAATGTAAGCGCCACCCATGCGGTCAGAATGGGTTTTGGTTTGTGCCATGTATGTATACTGTTTTGTCATGGAACGGTTGTTTTAGTGCCTGCGTCCGCTGCTTTCTCGGGCTTCTTTCAGTGCTCAGTGCTGATCCGGGAAAAGAACGTTCAATTCCAGCACTTCAAAATCGCCCCGCCGCTCCATGCTCACCTTGATGTTTTCCTTGTCCACCGGGATATATTTGGCGATCACCGCCAGGAGTTCTTCCTGCAATGCCGGCAGGAAGTCGGGACCGTCGGCATCTCGCTCGTGGGCGAGGATCAGTTTCAGGCGATCCTTCGCGACATGGGCGCTTTTTTTGCGGGAGCCGAGGAAGTAATCGAGAAAGGACATATCAGCCTCCAAAGAGTCGTTTGAAGAAACCCACCTTGACCGGCTGAATAAAGCGCAGGGGGCGCTCTTCGCCAAGGAAGCGGGCGACGACGTCCTTATAGGCCTCGGCCACATCGCTGTTTTCCATGTGAATGGCGGGTATGCCCTGATTGGAGGCCTGGAGAATCACTTCGGATTCCGGGATCACGCCCAGCAGGGGGGTGCGTAGCAGCTCCTTCACGTCGCCCAGAGAAAGCATTTCCCCATCCTCGACGCGCTTGGGGGAGTAACGGGTGAGGAGGAGATGCTCCTTTACCGGTTCCTCCCCCAGTTCCGCACGCCGCGAGCGGGCCGCAAGAATGCCGAGAATACGGTCGGAATCGCGGACGGAGGAGACTTCCGGATTGGTGACCACAATGGCTTCGTCGGCATGGTAGAGCGCCATGAGCGCACCCGACTCGATCCCCGCCGGTGAATCGCAAACGATATAATCGAATTCTTTGCGCAGTTCATCCATGACCGCCGTTACCCCTTCGGTGGTCAGGGCGTCTTTGTCGCGGGTTTGGGACGTGGGCAGCACGTAGAGGTTTTCACAACGCTTATCCTTGATGAGCGCCTGCTGCAATTTGGCCTCACCCTGGATGACATTGATGAGGTCGTACACGACCCGTCGCTCGCAGCCCATGATCAGATCGAGGTTGCGCAGACCCACGTCGAAATCGATGACGACGGTACGATAGCCGCGTAGGGCGAGGCCGCTGGCGAAGGCGGCACTGGTGGTGGTTTTGCCGACGCCACCCTTTCCGGAAGTGATGACAATGATTTTGGCCACGGTTCTTTTCTCCAGGATTTATAGGTTTAAGGCAGTAATATGCAATTGCTCGTCGCGGCTGTAAATCTGTGCCGCTTTGCCCCAGAGGGGATAACCAGGTTCCAGCGTTCGGTAGAGACCCGCGACAGAAACCAGTTCCGCCTCCAGGCTCATGCAAAAAATCCGCGCCGTCTCCTGCCCGTTGACACCGGCAAGGGCGCGGCCACGCAACGGTCCATATACATGGATGTTGCCGTCGGCCATGATTTCGGCGCCGGCGTTGACGGCAGCAAGACAGACGAGATCGCCACCGCGGGCGTAGTTGCGTTGGCCACCACGTATGGGGTGATCGATAATCAGACCGCCCGGATTTGCGGGGACGGTTTGCGCTGGCGGGGGTGTCTCCGGTTGCGGGGCGGCGTTACGCTCTTGGCCCCGTAAAACGGGAAGGTGCAGTGCTTGCGCCAGAGCCTGGTGGCCGGGCGCGGCATTACGCAAACCGACCGGGAACCAGTGGGCGGCGCGCAATACCTCCAGGATTTCTGGCAAAGCCAAAGGCGCTTCTTCGGGTATGGCACTCAGATCCAGGACCACCGGCGCATGGCGATGGAAATCGGCGGCCGCTGGGTGGCGCCGATACTCTTCGGCGATGCGTTGGGCGAGCTGCTGTGGATTATTGCTTTCCAGATGGAGGATGGAGAGGGTGAAAACGCCCCCGGCCACGCGTAGGGGCGCGCTGGATTCCGTGCCGGGGTTAACCATGTTTCACGTGAAACATCGGCGCGCACCGCTTCATGAGCGTCGCAGCAAAGGGCGTTTGCCGCCCTTGCCATTCCAGGTTTCCGCATCCGGCAAAGCGGCTTTTTTACGGAGGATGACGGGCCAGTCTCGGGCAAGCTCCGCGTTGATGGCGGTAAAGTCCTGCTGATCGGCCGGCACCTCGTCGTCTGCGAAGATCGCGTCGGCCGGGCACTCGGGCACGCAGGCAGCACAGTCTATACACTCAACGGGATCAATGACGAGGAAGTTTGGCCCTTCGTGGAAGCACTCCACCGGGCAGACTTCCGCACAATCGGTATATTTACACTGGATACAGTTTTCGGTAACGACGTAGGTCATGAATCGCTGGCACTTTTCGCGGCGCGTTTACGGGATGGGGGCGTCTTGCCTTCGCCGGCGGACGACGCCCGGCGTTTGGAAGCGGCGGGCTTTTTTGCCGCGGTGGTCGTCGTTTTGGCTTTCGCCGGTTTTTTGGCGGCAGCCGCCGTGGCTTCCGAGGCCGGTTTTTTGGTCGTTTTCGTGGTCGTTTTGCGGGCGGGCGCGGCCTTCTTGGCCGGAGGCGCGCGCTTTTCGCGGGGCGGCGGCGGGGTGTAGTCGGGCAGCATGGCGGCGATTTCCGCGTCGCTGGCGTTCACCGGGAAGTGGAAAGCACATTCGCTCTGCGGGCAGGCGAGCTGTTCTCCCAGCCGCTTGCCGCTTTTCTCGATCATGATGGGCCAGCCGCAACGCGGACAGGGCCGTGCCAGCGGTGGTCCCCAGACGGCGTAGGTGCATTTGGGGTAGGTATTGCAGGAATAAAAAACCTTGCCGTAGCGGCTGCGCTTTTCGACCAGTTCGCCCTCACCGCACTGAGGACAGGTGACGCCCGATGACTTGGGCTGGGTCAGTGGTTCGATATGTTTACATTCCGGATAGCCGCTGCAGGAGATGAAACGGCCATAACGCCCGGTTTTGTACACCAACGGTTTGCCACAATCTGGGCAATCGCGGCCTACGGGCTCGGCTGGTTCGCGCGGCCCGTCTACCGGGCGGGTATAGTTGCATTCGGGATAACCGGAACAGGCCACGAAACGCCCATGGCGCCCGAGGCGCAGGAATAAGGGCTTGCCACATTGCGGGCAGGCTTCCTCCAGCGCCTCACTGGTCGCTTCGGCGCGGCTGACGTTGGATTTTTCGTCGAGTAGCGCGCGGAAGGGGCTCCAGAACGCACTGAGGACGGGTTGCCATTGCTTTTCGCCGCGGGAGACGGCGTCAAGCTCATCTTCCATGCTGGCGGTGAAGCCGTAGTCCACATATCGTTCAAAGTGGTTGGTCAGGAACCGGCCGACTACCCGGCCGAGGTCGGTGGGATGGAATCGGCG
>Ga0315298_1006294_pt1 | contig 16271 bp, 10 predicted proteins | sample WHS_1_MG_FD_203077 | JGI IMG/M metagenome (GOLD analysis project Ga0315298, IMG submission 203077) | Extremophilic microbial mat communities from Washburn Hot Springs, YNP, Wyoming, USA - WHS_1_MG | ecosystem: Environmental > Aquatic > Thermal springs > Hot (42-90C) | place: USA: Wyoming...
GTTTTTTGGCTTTTGGGGTGTTATTAACACAGTTAGCACTGTTGATGAACAATATCTATGGTTTACCTTTTCATAACATTTCACATTTGTTGACTGTGTTTCTTTAATTATGATCACCCCTCATTTATATAGCGTCAATGGCTAATGTCGTTGACGCTTTTTTCATAAGTATTACGATTTATCATCAAAAGAACCATCCTCTTAAATCTTTAATTTTTCCTTGATTTTTGATGAATTTTATGATATTCTTACTATTAGGATAGATAATTTTTGATTAAGTTATTACATATCATACTATGGCATGAAAAATAGATAAAAATTGGGATTTGACCATTTTTTATGATATTAGGATAAGTATGAAATTATTACATTAAATAATTTATGTGTAACTCAGATATAATAAGATTTTCACTAGCTTTAAGCCTAATTTTGTGATATTATGAAAAATATGAGGTTATTACATTGCATACTTTATGTGTAGTAAACCAAAAGGGCGGGGTGGGAAAGACAACTACGACCATAAACTTAGGCGCTGCGCTTGCCAACAAGGGACTGAATGTTCTTCTGATAGACCTTGACCCGCAGGGACATCTGACGGAGGGGTTCGGCGTCCATGAGGAATACACAAAGGATTCCACTAACATCTATGAACTACTCTCAAGCGAGTCTAAAGAAAACCTCTCCGCTCTTGTTGTCAACGTTGAGAATCTAAAACTAATACCCTCCCACATAAGGCTATTTCTCGCCGAACAATCTTTGGCTACCCAACGTGGAAGGGAACTCAGATTAAAGCGGCTGATAGATGGGATGCCAAACAAGCCCGATTGGATCGTGATAGATTGTCCTCCAAGTTTAGGCGCGCTCACAGATAATGCTATCTACGCATCACGTGAAGTCCTGATACCCGTGCAAGCAGAGGACACATCAATTAGAGCTTTGGAAATACTATTGGATCAGATTCAGTCCTTGGAGCAGGCATTGGGCGTGAAAGTCAAGATATTGGGGATATTGCCGAATATGGTTGAGGACACCAAGTTGTCTAAAAGTGTCCTCGTATCCTTGAGGAAATTACTTCCGATAACATTCCCGTTTGAGATAAGGAAAAGGGTAAAGTTAAAAGAAGCTTGGGCTTGTGGGCAATCTATATTTAAGTATGACCCAGGGAGTGATCTGATCCCGGTCTATAACATGTTAGCTGATGAGATAATAAAGAGGGCAGAAAGATGAAGGAAGATAGAATAAAGGCGCTTGGTGAAAGGTTCAAAGTTGAACCAGAAGAGGCAGAGGGGAAGATAAGGAAGACTTATTACATAGATAAAGCTCTATCCGATGAGGTTGACCAGATCTATCGTAGACTCAACTACGAGTTATGTGGGATCGCTAAATCCGATTTCCTTGAAGCTCTGTTCAGGTTTGGGCTTGAGAACATAGAGAACATAGAGAAAAGACTGCGAAAATAAACTATTAATTAGATTCAATACTTTTAGAAGACAATATAGGTAGAGAAAAAATTGGAAAACCTTCTGAACGGTGTCTACCGTTATAGCAGGATCAGATAGTATCCCATCCTTCATAAAATCCTTCTGAACAATTCGTTACAAAAAATGTTGAAACGGTTGTGTATTTAACAGTGACCAAGTTTGACCTTATGTTATTTTAACATTTTTCGTTGACAGTTCTCTTCCATAAATGGTATCTTTTAGCGAGGTAATTTTATGGAAAAATGGAGAATTGTAAAGAATCTGCGAAAATGTGGAATTGCACGAAACAAAATGTTTTTCATTTCATAAACAATAAAAAATTAGAAGATACCGGTCAGCGACTATACTATTATAATGCAACTTGTCCAACAATTAGAATAAAGTCAGAGTATCTCAGAAGTTCATAGAAAACTACGGTATAGAAGCTGGTTTAAAAAAGCGATTGCTTTTCATTGATAACTAAACCTTACTGAAGTAGGTGTTCAGCAGTGATTTTTGATTTCCTTAAACGTTTTTTTCAGAAAAAACCAGCTAACATAGATACAAGCATACTACCCCAACTGTCCCCAGCAGAAGTAAGAACTTCAACTGATCTTATACAAGAAACATCTCATACTCCACAAAGTGAAGAGACAGAGCAAAACCCAATATTAGACGAAAAAACCTTGCATATTGAGATTTCGGATATTTTTAACGAGAAAGGATTGCCAGGATGTGTTCGATATCTCCATTCCCAAGGCATATTCTATGCAAAAGACCTGTTAGACTTTGATTTTGACAGTCTGCACAGAGTTTTTGGCTTCGAGGAGAAAAAGGTCAAGAGAATTAAAGAAATCTGGAGCAACTTCCTGCAGAAAAGCCAATCAAACATACAAGAAATATGTATGCAAATAGACAAACCACCAGAAATATCTCAAACTAACTATGAGGAAGAGCCAAGCGAAATCCTACCATTAGACGAAAAATTATCAAAAACACCGCTCTCTTCCATTTTTAATGAGGGACTCTTATCAGGCTGTGTAAAACACCTTCACGAAAAGGGCTTATACTATGCTAAGGACTTATTAGATTTTGATTTCAAAAGTTTGTACTTAGTTCGTGGCATCGGTAGGAAGAAGGTCGCAAAAATTAATGAGATTTGGAACAATTTTTTGCAAGAATGCAGATACCTATATGGCGAACCTTCCAATGAAGACTCTATACAACAGGTAGATATGTCCGAAAGTTTGGAACCACCATCAAAATCAAAAATAGAAAGCTCATTTGAATCTTTTGATGATGTGTTTCAAATGGAGTTCAATACGATAATAGATACAAATCATGGTGATGTCTTACGACTTAGAGCTTATGGTTTAACCTTAGAGGATATAGGCGAGGCGAAAGGTATTACAAGGGAAAGAGCAAGGCAAATAGAAAAACAGATACTTCTTAAGATGAAAAGCTTTATTGAGCGATTTTCTGATTATCTTGACCAAAAGTTCAAAGACAGGATATTTATCACATCAGAAGACATCAGCATTTTGTTCAATGACGATTCTTCTGCAACAGTCTTTGCATATGCCCTGGAAAACAATATCTCTCAGAAATTCCAATTTCTTAAGGAACTTGACATTTTCCTGATAGATATGAACGAAAGAAAGGTAAAGAATAATCTCCAAGACATCATTGAAAATTATCTGCCGAATACTTTTAAATTTGATGACTATAAAGATAATATTAATGATTTGCTTAGAGAGCAAGGTATAGACTTCATAACGCCAGACATGCTGAAAAAATATTTGCTAAACATAATATATAAAGAGCAAGGTAAATATATAAGCAAGCAAAAATTGACTTTGGCAGATATTGCTAAGATCATTATCAGACAACATTTCCCAGAGAAAATCAAAGTAAATGACCCTGAGTTCATAAGGCAATTCAAAATGATTGCAAAGGATGAATTTGGGTTCTCCAGAGAGAAAATTTTAGATAGATATATCTCTACCCGCATATCAGATAGCTTATTGCTTTGCGGAAGAGGAATATATACTCTGCCTGAAAATGTGTCCATTTCGAAAAACTTGCTTTTGGATATAAAACAATATATTGATGATTGCCCCGAGAATACTATCCTTTTCAAGAATATCTTCCTAAAGTTTCAGCATAGACTTGCAAAAGAAAGCAATATTGACAATGAGCATTTCTTACATGGCGTTCTCAAGTTATACTTCGGGAATGAATACTATTTCAATAGGGACTCAATAAACAAAAACAAGAGTGAACGTAAAAATTCCCATGAAATTTTGGAAAATTACTTGGGAAGTAAGGGAAAACCAGTTAGTAAAGAAGATATAAACGCAGAATTGCCGGGTTTTACATCTATTATGTTATCAAATTCGGTGAACTCAAATCCTAATATATTGAGATGGGACGACGGATACTATGCACACAAGAATGTCCTAAAAATAAATGATAACGATATCGCCTCTTTGAAGAGCATCATAGATAGAGAATTGACAACAAATAACAATTATACAAATATTAACATTCTCTATCCTTACGTTCGGCAAGAATGCTATGATTTTCTCATCAGAAACAATATACAAGGACCATCTAATCTGTTTTTTGTGCTGGAATACCTTCTGAGAAAAGATTACAAGTTTAGCAATCCGCATATCCTAAATCAAAATACTTATGGAAGATTTACTACCGCAAATCTTATATATAACTTTATAAAGGAAAAGGGAGAAACGAATATCCGAGAGTTGTCAAGTTATATATCACAACTCAAGCTAAATCCAAACACAATATACAGCCATTTGGAGGATCTGAGAGATAAAATATTTTATCTGTCTTCAGAAGAGGTAATGATAAAGGAGAATTTCTCTATATCAGAAGAAAAATTGGATGCGATAAAAGAAAAGTTAAACGGATCTATGGAAGATAAAAATTATTTGATCCTGAGAAAGCAGGACTTAGAGTATTTCCCTTATATAGTTTATAGCTGGAATTTCTATCTCCTACAATCTATAATTGAAAGCTATCTGCCAGAGTTCAAATTGATAAGAGAGTCAAGAGAAGAATCTTTTGCTTTTATTGTTAAGAAAGATTTCCCAATAAATAATTGTGAAGACATGGTCAAACATATTGTTGATAAAGAGTTAAACAGAAAAATGATCAATACCAGTAATCTGGAAGAGCTAATGAGAGAGAAAGGCATCTTTAATAAGGTGCTTTATAGTAAAATCATCAAAAGTTACAGACCAGAGCCTCGGGAAGACGTTTTATAGCTTTTTTAGTAAATCTGATACTGGAAAAGAAAAGTTTGTTATAACATAATCCTACCAATAATTTTTATCTACAACTTAAAGGGGGGCTAACAATATGAAGAGACAACCTCCATGGGCCATAGACGAATGGATACTGGCGCTAGATACATACTTTATGTTAAAACCTAACGGGATCCGGCATGACAACTCTCTAATAATAGAACTTAGCCAGACCCTTCGTTCCCTGCCAATACATGGCGATGCAAGAAATGATAAAACTTTTAGAAATGTTAACGGTATGGTAATACAACTTTATAGGTTCATAGAATTTGATCCAAACTACAACTACATAACTATCCTTAATTCACGTTCAAAATTTCAGAGAAAAGTTTGGGATATGTATTCACAGGACAAGGGACGTCTCCATGAGGTAGCATTGGCTATAAAGAATTCTTTGTCATTACCTTTTGAATTCTCAAATTTCCCCGATGTGAATGAGGGCGATTTCCCATACGGGAAGATCCTATACCAATACCACAGATACGTTGAAACCGCATCACTATCTGCGAAAAAATTCAAAGAAGGACAAAAAAGGAGAGTTTCTTTGGAATGTGAGATCTGTGGATTTGATTTTTACATAACCTATGGTGAAGTGGGAAGAAGCTTTATAGAGGCTCACCATACATTGGACATAACAAAATATACGAAAGAGATGGATGTTAAAATAGTTGACTTTATCGCAGTTTGTTCTAATTGTCATAATATGCTTCATAGGATACTAAAAGCTGTAAATAGATATGAGCTTAGAGAGAAGGGTATAGAATGTATAATTACGAGTGGGATCCAGAGACCAGAGGATATTTGTTAGTCCCGTTTCAATCAGGATTTCAGAACGAGGTAAGACCAGTATTTTACGAAGAATTGGAGCTTTTAGGCTTTTCCAAATATTGGAAATATCCCAAGACTGATCTTCCGCTTCTCTGGGCAGAAGGTGTAAGAAGATATGTGTATAATGGAGAAGTAGTTGCAGTTGCACAGGGAGGCGGCTTCTTCAGTGAGCCACAGATAGACTTTCGGGTCAAAGACCTCTCTATTGAGCCAGTTGACATAGATCGTATGGTAGAAAAAAACAAGGGGATCATGTCTCTTCTTGTCCAAAAGGCATTGGAATTTATCTACAATACACATCTAAGGTATAAGAGAAGAAACTACGATATTTCCTATGTGGCTTTCAGCGGAGGAAAGGATTCGCTAGTGCTACTTGATTTGGTTCAGAGGGCGCTCTCTCCTGATGAGTTCGTAGTAATATTTGCAGATACCGGTATGGAGATAGATAGCACTTATTCTGCTGTTAAAAAGGCACAGGAGAAATGGGATAAACTAAGGTTTTACATAGCAAAATCGCACTATTCACCAGAGGAAACATGGAAAGAGTTCGGACCACCGAGCAGGATTCACAGATGGTGTTGTAGTGTTCATAAGACTGTCCCATCATTGCTAAAATTGAGAGAGATCGTTGGGAAAAGCAATATTAGGGCGTTGGTGTTTGACGGCGTCAGAGCAGAAGAGAGCGACTCCAGGGCAAATTATAGTCCCATATCTGAAGGGAAAAAGCATTTCATTCAGGTCAATTGTAGCCCTCTTCTTGAATGGTCATCTGTCGAGATATTCTTATATATCTTTGAGAGAAATTTGTTGTTTAACCTAGCTTATAGGTATGGACTCCACAGAGTAGGCTGTTCTGTTTGCCCTATGTCATCTAATTGGAAGGACTATCTTATCTCCAAAGTTTATGAGAGGGACGTAGATTTTATGATAGATTTTTTAAAAGACCTTACAACATATTCTAAAATTCCAATAGATGATGTTAAAAATTATATTAAAGATGGTAATTGGAAAAAAAGAGCTGGTGGAAGAGGACTTGAAAAAGGTGGAAATAGAGTCATTGAGCAATTAGATGGAAACTCTATTAGATTCTTAATCAGAGAATCAAGGACGAGCATTTTTGAATGGCTAAAACCTTTAGGTAAAACTTTGAAATATTCAGAATCCGAGTATGAACAGGAAATATTGGGTAAATATTACAAGTTTTCGGTTGATCCAAGAGAAAATGGTATGATAGTGGAGTTTAAGGATATTATAACTCGTCCTAATAAAGAGCTTAGTTTATTAAAAAATACTATGAATAAAGTTGCTTATTGTATTGGTTGCAAGAACTGTATGACGGAGTGTCCTACATCCGCACTTGACGTAAATATAGAACATATTTTTGTAGATGAAACCAAATGTAAGAATTGTGGAAAGTGTATAGAAATAGAAAAAGGATGCTTGCTAGCGAGATCATTACAAATTTCTGGAGGAAAAGCAATGCTTGTAAAAATTTCTAAGAACTACCAAACGTTTGGCTTAAGAAAAGATTGGCTTGATTTTTATTTTAACATGAGGGATGATCTTTGGGTCTCTGATAAGCTTGGAAACCGACAGTTTGAATCTCTACGTGTATGGTTAAGAGATGCAGGAATTATGAAAGATAATAAGATAACTCCATTGGCAGAACGATTAAGCAAACTTGGGAGTAATAATTCGCTAACATGGGCTATTATCTGGTCAGAACTTGCCTATAATTCGCCTCTGATAAAATGGTATGTTATTTATGTCAATTGGGGTGGGCGATACACTAAAAAAGAGCTTATTGAGATGATCGGTGATGGCTATTCTATATCCACAAGGGATAACGCTATAACCTCTCTCATAGAGCTTTTCCGACATAGTCCATTGGGAGATAAGTTGGGTCTTGGGGTTTTGGAACTGAAAGGTCGTCAAGTGAGTAACATATCTAAGTTAGGATGGAAAGACCCCGAAAGGATTGCAATATTATATTCACTCTATAAATATGCGGAAGCAGAAGATCGAAAGTATAATCTTACACTTTCAGAACTTGTAGATGATGATGAAAAGAAAGGGTTGAATCCCATTAGGCTGTTTGGAATTGATAAATCAGAACTCAAGAGGATCATTCAAGGACTTTCAATAGATTATCCAGACTTTGTAAGGGTTGAGTTCATCAAGGACCTTGACAATATCTTTTTGAATGAGGATATGAAGTCTTTGAGTGTTGTGGACTTAGCACTTAAGGAGGGTTAATATGGCACTATATAGGGATTATATAGAGATAGACGAGGAGTTCATACCCGTTTTCAGCGATGAAGTTGACAGGAGCAATCCAAAGAGCTGGAAGACCTTTATCCCCCATGAATCTTTCAAAAACCTTCTAAATGCCCTCATAAAAGCATTAGATAGGGCATCTACGTCTGACAAAAAACCTATATGGGTAACTGGAGCTTATGGAACAGGAAAGACATTAGGTGCTTTTGCGATAAAACATATTTTGGAGGAAGATATTGAGGAAATATCTACATACTTTGATAAATATCCTCTGATCCAAATGTTATATGAGAGGGTCAAAGCCTTAAAAGAAGGAAAGAAACATCTCATAGTATATAAATCTTCTTCCAGCAATATAAATTCAACGGAACGATTAATAATAGAAGTTCAGCAGACAATAAAAAGGGCATTGGAACAGAAAAAATATCGTTATCTTGGTGAGAGGACGTTTTATAACAATGTCCTTCAGAAGTTGGCAGATACTGAATCCACTTTCAATTTCCAGAGTGCCTTCAACAAATATCGCAGTGAATACTTTCCAGAATTTACTGAATGTGAAGACGTTATCCGTCAGCTTAAATTAGAAGACGGAAAAGGAAGCTATAGCCTAACCGAGAGAGTAGTCAGAATGATGGAGAAAGAAGGCTTTATACCCTCCCAAAGCGTTGAAGATTTAAAATTCTGGATTAAAAATGTGATATCAGAAAACCAGTTGAATTCTATTGTTTTCATCTGGGATGAATTTACAGATTATTTTAGACAGAACAGAGCGGTATCAGCACTTCAAGAACTTGCCCAGCTCTCCTCAGAGACACCTTTCTATCTTTTCCTGATTACACACAGAGATATTCAGCAATTCAGCAACATTGATGATGATGCGAGGAGAGTCCTTGAAGACCGTTTCATCAGAGTTAGGTTTGAAATGTCAGACATCACTACATACTACTTGATGGCAAATGCTATAAAGATAAAGCCGAACAGAAAAGAAGAGTGGAAAATCAAATTAGAGACACTATGGGACAGCGTAGAATATTGTGCCTCACAAATATTGGAGTCAGAGGTGACAGGAGAAGCAAAAAAGGAGGATTTTAAAAAGCTTATTCCTATGCACCCCTCCTCATGCTATCTCTTGCACTTGCTGTCCTCAAACTTCAGTTCAAATCAACGAACAATGTTTAGATTTTTAAGAGAAACTGAGCCGAACAACTTTAAACAATTTATAGAGGAGAATTCTATTGAGAATAGGAGTCTCCTGACTGCTGACGTATTATGGGATTACTTTTTCAGCGATGAAACACAGGAAATTCCTGAAAGGGTTTTGAGAGCTATTAATTATTACAACAGCCATGAAAGAGATCTAACCGATAACGACTATAAAAAAGTATTCAAAGGGATATTATTGCTGATTACGTTAAGTGATACGTTAGGACTGAGCGAAAATTCAAGGAGAGGAAAAATCCTAAGACCTTTCCAGACTAATCTAAGATACATCTATAAAGGGACAAATATTGAGAGAAAAATTGATAGCATTCTTGAAAGGCTTTGTGAACTGAAAATTTTGAACCGAGTTGATAGAGGATATGACGCAGAGTTTGCCATTCCTATAATGAGTATTGATAATGAAAGATTTGAAAAATTGAAAAAAGAGACCGAGGAGAAATACTCTTTTGAGAATATTACAAAGTTTGAAAACAATGAGGGTGTTATCAGACAAAAGATATTGGAAAAATACAGATTAAGTGGTCCATTAGGAGCAAGATATATATTAGAAACGTCTTCAATCCAGAACGCTGAGAGAGTTATTAATTCGTGGAAAAATTTAGAACCTTATCAAGTCGGAGTCCTATTTTTGCTTGCAAAGACAGAGGAAGATCTTTCAAGAATTGACAGCTTCATAGACAAGAATAAAAAAGGAATAAATGTTAATAAGAATGAAGAAGACAAGCGAAATATAATCCTTATAAACACCAATGAAGCTTTCTCTGAGAGGAGTTGGAACAGCTTCATAGATGAAAAAACTCGGGAACTATATGCTCATGAAATGAAAGATGATACCAATAGCCAACATCATGCTAAAAGAGCAGAGAGGATAATTGATGAGTGGCTAAATAAGCTTTTTGTCACTACCATGGTGGCTTGTTTCAAAGGGGAATCCAAAGAGATAAAAGGTATGACAGATAACTTAAAAACCTATCTATTGGGAATAACGAAAAAGCTCTTCCAATGGGGTCCTGAGATGATAAGCGAAAATGAGAATATATACAAATTATCAGGTTACTCTGATGACGTGATAATAATGGGTATGGGAGAGTCCAATAGTAAGAGACCATATACAGAGATCGAGCGCAAATTGAAAGATTATGGTTTCTGGGATAATCCTGAATCGTTTAAGAATAGACCTGAACACCCGATTGCCAAAGCGAAGATGAAGATCCAAGAGCTGTTGGATACCGATAAGCCTGTCTCTATCGCACACATTTGGGAGGAACTTAGCAAACCACCATTTGGCTATATGCCATCCCCGATATGTGCCTTCTTAATGGGGTTCCTGATGAGAGATTATACAAAAGGGAATTTTTATATTGACGATGGTAATGCTTCTTCTCCTGCCAATTCTCAAAGAATTGCCAAAGCTATTGAAGCAGTAATGAAAGCCAGTAGGAATTACGAATTATATAAGATTGCCAAGATGAAACCTGAGCATGTAGAGTTCTGCAAATACATGAAAGGAATATTTGGTCTTCCCGATGACAGTGCTAATTCTATAAGGGACGTGAAATCGGGATTAAGAAGATCGTTAGTAGACAAAGGTTTCCCAATATGGTCGCTAAAGTATTGCCCTGAGGAAGAAAATACAGACAAAATAGCAGGAGTGATCAGACTCTTATGTGATTTTGTTTCGGCAACAGACGATGAGTCCTCAAATGATGAAACACAGATTGCAGAAAATATATATAAAGAGTTTGTGTTAATTGGTTATAAAGCCCTTAGTCAACTAAAGGGAGCAATGGATATAAATACCTTAAAGAGAGGATTGCTTTTCTTCATAAAGGATAACTGCCCGAGTTTATATGCATCTGCAAGAAGTTTAGGAATTGATGACAATCAGTTATTGAACGATGTAAAAGATTATATGAGCGAAGATTCTTCGTGGTTATGGCAAGAGGAGCACTTCAAGGAAGTTGTTGGATCTTTGGAGACAAATTATAGGTTGTTACAAGGCTTTAATCGCCTCATAGGCACAAACTTTACATTACTTGGCGAAGCAAAAGGGAAGATCAGAGAAAGAATTAGTGAACTAAAAATTCCTTTAGAAGTCATCAAGAAATATGACGAAAAATCAGGCAGAACATTAGAGCACCTTTACAAGTATATTTCTGAAAGAGACTACAAATTCAAAGAAGACTTGATATCTGAGTTACAATATGGAATCAAGGCTTTAAACGATGATAAACCTTTGTTAGCAGATTTCATAAGGGACACTTTAAAGTCTGAACTTACTATGGAAGAGGTGAATGAGGTTTATAATAATCTAAACGATGTGCAATTAGATATGCCTCTCAAAAAGTTTGAAGAGATGGTAAAAGTTAATATAGACAATCTTAAAACATTGAACCTAAAGAAAATGTTAGTTGCGCGTTGGAAAGAGATAAGTAACTCAGAGTCTCCAGAAGATTGGAGCGAAAAAAATGGCATTCCCGTAAGTTGGCTTCCTGGTCTTGATGATGAGAAATTCTTAGAAATATTTGATACACTGAACAATCCAATGGCAGATTCACTTAAGCTCCAAAGAGTAATCTCTACCCTTGAACAAGACAGAGATTCTTTTGCAGTCTTGACGGACAAGGAAAAGATCAAAAATGCTTTTATAGATTCTATTGCGGGAGACCTCGCCTATCTTGTTGATAAAGAGATAACACTTGAAGCGATAAATACAGAGATCAGGAAAGAGTTCGGAAACAAAGTATATAATTGGAGGAGTAAACAGAAGCAAATATCAGATCATGTGAGAAAATTCTTTGAAGATGAGTACAATAGAAGATTGTATAACAAGGTATTGACGGAAATAGAAGCCCTGTCTCCTGAGAAAGCCAAAAGCTATTTAAGGGAAATTGTCCAAACAGAACCTTCAATAGGACTACGGCTTCTGAAAAACCAGAGTTAAGGAAGGTGACTTTGATTGAAAGAGTTTGAATCTTTTGATGATTTGCAAAAAGAGATAGAGAAAGATAGTAAGAGATATGAGCGATTTCCCGTAAGGTTTATCCTTATTGACGATTTAGATGGTTGGAAGAAGGCTGTGAACTTCTTGAGATCTTGGAGCTCTCAAACCTTGTATTTATCTGAATACTGCGCGAGTAAAGACACTTTGCCAAACTTTATAGAAGCAAAGGAAAGTATGGAGAAAGAGCTTAAGGAAAATGTTAAGATCACGATAATTCCCTTTTCAGAATATCTACGATTTTTTCCAGAAAGAATAGAATTTCTAAGAGAATTAGCAGTTTTGGAAAAATTAGACGCGTGGAATAAAGGCACAATGTCCCGAGTATATATTCCTTTATTCAATATGGAGAACATCTTCAATAGAGAAATGAATCAAGTTAGCAGGTTTCAATTCGCTGAATTAGGAGAATGTGCAAAAAGCTATATACTAAGAAGCAACAAAAGAGGACACAGAAAAGCTGATTTAGTGATAAATGTTACGAAGGAGTCTGTAAACTCCGAAAGACTTGCACAAAACAGAATGAACGGAATGAAAGAATATTTTCGCATCTGGGAATCAGGAACAATTGAAGGAGAATATGTTCTGATAACGGATCTGACGAAACATTTAAAAGAGACTGAAGGAATTTTAACTATAAGAACTTTCAATAATAATTTTAAGGTTTTAACAACCGTCTTGGAAGATGGCAATAAATTAAAAGAAGCGTGGGGCAATGAAGAACAATGGTCTTATCTGCTTAAACTTTCATCTCCATCAGCAAAATCCTTGTCAGAAGTTTTTGAGAGTGTTTCCGATGTCAATTTCGATCAACAATATGTATTTCTAAGGTGGCAAGAATACAAGCCAGAAGAGAAGTGGCTAATATGGATATATTTTAAGTTAAATGCTCCTACTGGATATTTAAAGCTTGCAGTAGATAAATCCGATAACTTTAATTCCTTCACCGAAAACTTGATTAATACAGTGTTTGATATAGACCCTGAAAAGATCACGCCAGAAATAACACAGGAAAGGAAAAGGATACTTGAACACGTTTTGAAACAGGATTCAATTCCTAAGAGCTTCTGGAACAGGCTTATATCTGTGCCAAATAACCTTAGGATAAGATACCTGACAGGATTAACTGAAGAAGAAAAAGCTGATTTAATAAAGATTGCTACTAACTATAATGAAGATGATAAATACCTGCAAGTTGTTTATCCAGAATTGAGGTATTATTTAGCTAACTTTGACTATAATGAAGAAGATGTGAATGAATATTTTTATTATTACAAGAGGGCTAAGCTGACAGATGAATTCACACACGACATAGAAGACCTAACAGTTAAGATTGCTGAGAACGAAATTTTTCGCAAATTTCCTTCCAGAGAATCTGTTCTTGAAGAACATATTAAAGATCATAAAGGTTATGTATATTGGCTTGACGCTTTGGGAGGAGAATGGCTAAGTTTCATAGAACATATTTTAGCAGAAGAATATAAAGACATAGAATACACAATAAAAGTGGCACGTTGCAATATCCCTACTATTACAGATATAAATAAGGGATGGACAGAATTTGCAGATTACAGAGACTATGACAGGCTTATCCATGACAATGTAATACGTTATCCAGACCACATCATCAAAGAGTTTGAATGCGTAAAAAATGGTGTAATTAAGGCTTTATCCAAACTAAACTCTCATTCGATAGTAATTATTACTTCCGACCATGGAAGTAGCAGATTGAGTGCAATATGCGAAAAGTTTATCGATGCTAGCGGTGTGGAGCCAGAAAAATATGGGCGCTATGCAAAAAAAATTAGAGATTTTTCATCGGATTACAAAGATTTAATAGAGGAAGATGGATATATAGTTTCTGCTACTCATAAAAGGTTTGAGGGTTGTGGATACAGAGCAATAGAAATTCATGGAGGGGCTACATTAGAGGAGGTTTTGGTGCCTGTAATTATAGTTTGGAAGAAGAGTGATGAATCTCTAATACAAAGAGTTAATATTATTAGCTATTCAGAGTCAGTAAGGTTTAATCAGGAAGACGAGGGAATCTTAAATGTTTCATTGAGTGAATCCTTAAATAACTTGAAACTTACTGTTGAAAGGAAGATATTTAACGGGGTATATAAAGGTAACAAATGGGAGTTTAGGTTGAAAAATCTTAAATCCGGAGAGTATAAGGGAGATTTAACTGGAGAAGATAGAAAGATCGGAGAAATCAATTTTAAGATCATTAGAGGTATTGTAGAGAAAGATATGGGGTTATAGAAATATGAACTTAGAGGAGAAGCTTAAAAAATACTTTGCTGATATGTTAGTTTATAAATCTCCTGAACAAAGCAAGTTTTTTGCTACTTTAAGCTTACCTTGCTTTTTAAGAGATTGGTTGGTAAAAAAGTTTTCCAACGAGAACGGTGAGATCAATTTAGAGGAAGTCTCTAACTATATCAAAAAGTATATACCAAGGAAAGAACAGTGGGAGCAGATAAAATATGCTATGAGTCAGAAAGGAGAGGAAGTCAAGTTCTTGGCAAAGGTCAGAGTAGAAGTAGATATTACAGATAGAGAAACTATATTCTACCTACCTGATTTTGGTTATCCTAAAAAGAAGAAAGAAACAGTAATTGATAAAGAAGTATTAATCAAAAATGAGAAAAACCTTCTTACTGATAACGAAGTTTGGGGAATTGTAGATCTTGCCTGTTATGATGACAGTTTTGGCAAGACCAGAGTTCATATGGTTGATTTTAAACCTTTTTGTCCTTATGATGTTGACTTAGAATACTTTCAGGAAGCACGGAAATATTTCACCATTGCTGAATGGCTTGATGTTCTACTTCTGTCAATAGACTATAATCCTACAGGATTTATAGACAAAATTCAGAAGACAACACTACTTAGCAGACTACTTCCATTTGTGGAGAAGAGAGTTAATCTGATTGAGTTTTCTCCCAAAGGGACTGGAAAGAGCTATATGTATTCGCAACTCAGCAAATATGGATGGTTAGTAAGTGGGGGCAGTATTACCCGCGCAAAGCTGTTCTACGATCTCCAGAAAAATACTGAGGGCTTGATAAAGAATCATGATTATGTAGTGTTAGATGAGATTCAGAGTATAATATTCCCAAATCCTGAAGAGATCCAAGGAGCTCTTAAAGGATACTTGGAGAGTGGAGAATATAGAATTGGAAATCATAGAGGTATAGGGGAAGCTGGCGTTATATTGCTAGGAAATATTAAAGAAGATCTCATGAATGCAGAACTTGATATGTTTCAGGATCTCCCTGAAATATTTCATGAGTCTGCCCTTCTTGATAGGATGCATGGTTTTATTAAAGGTTGGGATATACCAAGGATGAAGGAAAATATGAAGGCAAACGGTTGGGCTTTGAATGTAGAGTATTTTTCTGAGATATTGCATCTTTTAAGAGATGATCTAAGGTATAGAGCGATAGTTGATGAAATACTAGAAGTTCCAAAGTCTGCTGATACAAGAGACACAGAAGCAATAAAACGGCTTTGTACCGGGCTTTTGAAAATTTTCTTCCCATGCGTTAAAAACGCCAATGACATTGATCTAAATGAATTTCAGGAGTATTGCTTGTCTCCTGCACTACAGATGAGGAGTATCATCAAGAAACAGATGGGAATCTTTGACAAAGAGTTCAGAGGAAAAGAGATCCCTGAGATAAGGTGCAAGCTTCTAACAGAGAGTAGACCTTATGAATAATAATTATTGTTTTGTATGTTTTACAAAGTTAAGTAAAGACGAAAAAGCTCTTAGTAAGAAACTACTAGGAAGAAATGTTAGCAGACTATTTTGTTTGTCATGTCTTTCAGAATACTTGAACTGTACTGTGGAAGACCTAAAACTAAAGATAGAACTATTTCGGGAGGAAGGATGTGGATTATTTAAAGACTGAATAGAATCTTACTGAAAAATAGTGGCATTTAGATGAAAAAATAGTGGCATTTAGATGAAAAAATAGTGGCATTTAGATGAAAAAATAGTGGCATTTAGATGAAAAAATTTTGGCTCATGTAAATATATTGTGAAAAATCTTGAAATGTGATATATTTCCTCCATAAATTGAAATCAAGGAGGGAATGCTTATGTTGTTTCCTGTTATAGACCTAATGTCTCCTGAAAGCTGTTAC
>Ga0315298_1006295_pt1 | contig 16270 bp, 11 predicted proteins | sample WHS_1_MG_FD_203077 | JGI IMG/M metagenome (GOLD analysis project Ga0315298, IMG submission 203077) | Extremophilic microbial mat communities from Washburn Hot Springs, YNP, Wyoming, USA - WHS_1_MG | ecosystem: Environmental > Aquatic > Thermal springs > Hot (42-90C) | place: USA: Wyoming...
CCGGCTTGAGCAGACCCTCTGGGTTAGGCAAGCGCACTTTTACCGCGTACACCGTATTGACCCGTTCCTCCTTCGTTGCTATGCTGCGCGGTGTATATTGTGGTTCATCGGAAATATGCACGACATGCCCTTCAAAGCGCCGCTGAGGGAAGCTGTCCACCGTTACTTCCACCTTCTGTCCCAGATGCACTTCACCCAGCCGGTGCGCGGGCACATAAACCATCAGGTACACTTCATTCAAGTCCGCTATCGTCAACAAAGGGACTCCAGGCAATGCTGTCTCGCCCACATTCGCCATGCGTGCCATGACCATCCCGGTGACTGGTGCACGCAAGGTCAATCGTTCTTGCTGCAACTGTGCCAACCTGAGCTGTGCCTGCGCCAGCGCTAAATTCGCTTCCGCTAGAGCCACTTCCTCTGTCGTTGCTCCAGCCAGCAGATCATCCAGCTCAGCCTGCACGACCGCTACGGCTGCCGTTGCGACATCGTACTTGCCTTTTGCCGCGTTCGCCTTCGCTTGGTATGCCAGTGGCTTCTGCTGCATGCCTTCCAGATGTTGCACCGCAACCGCTGCAGCACGTTCCTCTGCCCGTGCAGCAGAAAGCGCCGCCTCTGCTGCCTTCGCTTGGAACTCCAATACCTGCCGCTCTGTACTGTTCCACTCTGCATGATCTGCCAAGTACCGCGCACGGAAATAATTCGCTTCCGCCTGTTCCACGTTCTCACGGGCAAGCGCCCATTGCGCCCGCGCTTCCAAAAGCTGCTTCTGCAATTCTTGTAACTCTTCCAGCTCCCGCTGCGCAGACTGCCAGGCAGCGTAGGCTTCATCTCGCTGCGCCTTCGCCATCGCCAACTGCGCCTGCTTGATGGATACCTCCTCCGCTCGTGGTTTGCTCTGGATGAGCTCCAACTCGGCCTGCGCAGTTTTCACCCCAGCCTCAGCTTGGCGCACCGTCGCCTGGATAGAAGGGCTATCCAACGCCACCAACACTTGCCCAGCACGCACCGTTTCCCCTGCCTGCACGGCTACTTGGAGCACGGTGCCTTGAAATTCAGAGGCGATGCGGATTTCATCCGCTTCAATAACTCCGCTGGCTTCCAAGGGATCTTTCGCCTGTGCGCGGCCACCGCTGAGAAACACCACCGTAATAGCCAAAAGGAGAAGGCATGCCACAAACAAACACGCCATACGGAACACGCAATACGCAACACGAAACCCAGAACGCACAACTTCCCTCATCATTCTACTCCTCACTCCTCACTCATCACTCCTCACTCCTCACTCCTCACTCCTCACTCCTCAAACCTCACATCCGCCGTCATGCCTGGCTTGAGCAACCCACCTTCATTGGGCAATAGAATCTCCACGGCATAAACCGTATTGACCCGCTCTTCCTTGGTAGCCACATTGCGTGGCGTAAATTGGGCTTGGTCCGCAATGCGCATGACCCGCCCTTCAAAAATACGCCCAGGATATGCATCCACGCTCACCTGCACTTTTTGATCTAAGGCAACCTCGCCCAGGCGGTTCTCCGCTACATATACCGTCAACTTTACCTGTGCCAGATCTCCCAAAGCAAGCACCTTTCCCCCCGGTGCGACCACCTCCCCAACATGGACCGCACGGGAGAGGATAACTCCATCCATGGGTGCAACGAGGGTCATCTCCTTCCGTTGTGCGAGCAATGCATCCAGCGCTGCCTGCGCCTGCTCCACCCTTGCACGGCCAGCAGCCAATTGCTCTTCCGTAGCCCCCGCTTCGTACGCATCCAATTGTGCTTGCGCCAGATCCACCGCTGCCAGCGCTTCCGTGACCGCTGCCTGGGCAGCAGCCACCTGCGCCTCCAACTGCAGGGGATTAGCCAACAAGCCGCGCCAATAAGCCAAGCGTGCCTTGGCATCCTCTAGGCTAGCACTGGCAGCGTTGACCCCTGCCCACGCTTGCCACCAATCATAGGGGGACAAACGCAGTTCCTGCGGGATCTCAGGTGGCGGTATGGGATACTTCCAGTTGCGGATTTGGTCCTCGCTGTACTCCATGACATTCTTCGCTACTTCTGCCGCATCCTTCAAAGCCACTGCCTGTTCCAGGCGATGTTGAGCAATTTCAACCTGAATTTCGCTGATTGCTACCTGCATTTCCAATTCCTGCGGATGATCCCGCAGTGCCTTGGCATCCGCGAGTGCTTGCGACGCTGCTTCATAGCCAGTTTTTGCCTGCGCCAGGCGCGCTTTTGCCACCTCAATCGCTCCAGGCCTGGCGCCTGCTTCCATCTGTCCTAGCGCCGCTTGGGCCACCGCAAGCTGCGCTCGCGCCACCTCAATCTGCCCATCCAGCAAACTTGTATCCAGTGTGACCAACACCTGCCCTTTGACAACTACATCACCTTCATCAACAGCGATAGATGCTATCCGCCCCCCATAGAGCGAGGAGACGGCAACCTCTTCCACGCTGATCACCCCAGATGCCTCTAGCGCCTCGGGCACGGATCGTGTCAGCCATGTAGTGGACAAACCCGCTCTGTTCCACGCAGCTGCGATAGCCAACACCGCCATCAATGCAATGACCAATCCTCCCATCAATCTACCTCTACGCTGTTTCATACCAACTCCCCCGATTTTGTCTATCTTTCAGGACAGGATGTCTCTGAAGAAATCCCAGCCTTCTCAGACGTTCTGCGCACATTTGAAATGAACACATCCTCAAGCGAAGGGGCAATCCAATCGATGCTACGCACGACGATGCCCTCGGACTGCAGCAGAGAAGCAATCACAGGCATTGCTTCTCTGGCATTCTCCACGACCACATGCACCAACGCTCCATAGAGCGCAATTTCCTCGCTCTGCAGCTGCCCGCTTTGCTGGGCACGGCGCAGCACCCGCATGGCTGCCTCCGCATTGGAGCAATCAATCTCCACAACCTGCCCACGCATCTGATAGGCTTTAAGTTCCGACGGAGATCCCAAGGCAATCAGCCGCCCATCGCTGATAAAACCGAGGCGTTGGCAATGCTCGGCTTCATCCATGTAATGGGTGGTAACAAAAACTGTCGTGCCTTCCTTGGCTAAGGTATAGATGAGCTCCCAAAAACTCCGTCGCGATAACGGGTCCACGCCTGCTGTGGGCTCATCCAGGAACACCAATGCCGGCTTGTGGACAATGGCACATCCCAAGGCGAGACGCTGTTTCCAACCCCCAGATAGGTTCGCTGTCAACTCGTTTTCCCGTCCTTGCAAGCCTGCCATGGCGATAATTTCTTCCCGACGCCGCGCCAATTCTCGGGCACCCAATCCATACACCCGCCCATAAAAGTTGATGTTCTCCACAGCCGTCAGATCCCGATACAGCGTGAATAACTGGGACATATAGCCAACCCGAGACTGCATCGCTTTCGCTTCCCTGGGGATATCATAGCCCAGCACGACCACCCTCCCGCTGGTAGGGTGCAACAACCCCAGCAGCACACGGATCGTGGTGGTCTTGCCTGCGCCATTTGGCCCCAGGAAGCCAAAGATCTCGCCGCGCGACACAGTAAAACTGATGTCGTCCACCGCTGCAAACGCCCCAAAGCGCTTGGTTAGGTTCTCTACTAGGATGGCCGGCGTCGCATTCATAGACATCCTCCGCTATCCCCCACGCGCTGTCGCCTGATCAGAAAGACAAAAGCTTGCTCCATACGTGGGGCAATTTGCCTCAAGTTGCTGACCGTAATACCTTGTGCCGCCAACGCCGCTTCTATCTGGGGAATACGCCGTCCCGCCTCATCCACAAAGACATGCAAAAGATCGCCATAGGTCTGTACCTCCAACACGCCTTCCAACTGGGTGAGGATATCCCTCCCTGCATATAGCGCCGATGGCCGGAATTCGATCAGGTCTCCTGGCACCATACGCCTGATCGCTTCTGGCGTGTCGCAGGCAATCAGTCGCCCTTCGTGCAATAACCCTACACGGTGGCATCGTTCGGCTTCATCCATGTAAGGCGTACAAACAAAGATCGTCAACCCTCTCTCAGCACGCAACTCAGACAGCAAATTCCAAAACTCGCGCCTGGAGACCGGATCCACCCCAAGGGTGGGCTCATCCAGGAAAACTACTTCCGGCTGATGCACGAGCATACAGGCCAGAGCCAGCTTCTTCTTCATCCCTCCTGACAAATGTGCCGCCAGACGTCCCTGAAATTCTTCCAAACGGGCAAAACGCAGCAAGCGTGGGATGCGTTCTTGCTGCTGGGCGCGTGTCAATCCATGTACCCGAGCAAAGAATTGCAAATTCTCCAGCACGCTCATATCGCCATAGAGTGCAAATTGCTGGGGCATGTAACCAGCCCGCAGGTGTATCTGTTGAAATTCCCTAACTGTGTCAAAGCCAGCAACCCTGGCTTCCCCGCTATCAGGCAGCAACAAGCCGTTGAGCAGACGCAGGGTAGTCGTTTTGCCCGCTCCATCTGCTCCAAGCAATCCAAACGTTTCACCGCGCTCCACTTCGAGGCTCAGCCCATTCACTGCCAGGGTTTTCACCTTGCCTCTGTGGCTCACAAAAGCCTTGCATAGATTGTGGGCTTCGATCATAAGTGCGCTCATGCTACTTCCACCGCTGCAGAAACTGTCCTTTCACTCCAGCCTCTCCTTGAATGCCGCTTGGCTCAGCACAAAGACAATCAGGCCATAGATAAGCAAAATCCACACTTGTTGGCGAATGAAATAGAAGCCAACGCCCTTGGTCATGATCCCTCGTGAAATCTGCAGGAAATGGGTCACCGGCAACAGATCACCCGCCCATTGCACCACCTTCGGCATCATAGAACGGGGAAAAACATAACCAGAAAGCATCATACCCGGCAGCATAATCAGGGCAGTAAGTTGTTGCGCCTGCCGTTGGTTTGTGGAGACAGTGCTGACCAGGATGCCCAGCCCCAGCGAGGAAAAGACAAAAAGCAAAGACATCAGGAAATAGAGCCCCAGGCTGCCCTTGAAAGGCACCCCAAACCAAAATACCCCCAATGCTAGAACCGTGCCCATGTTGATGAAGGCGATGATCACATTGGGCAAAATCTTCCCCAGCATCAGTTCCCAGGGCCTGATTGGCGTGACCAGAATTTGCTCGATGGTCCCCAACTCGCGTTCGCGCACAATGGCAAGCGCCGTAAGCATCACGGTCTGCTGCTGCAGGATCAACCCCACCATGCCCGGCACCATAAAAACGAGGCTGCGGATATCTGGGTTATACAGTACGCGGGTACGCACATCCAGCGGAGCAAGTGAAGCACCCCTTTGTAAGCCTGAGCGTTCCAGTTTCTCGGTCAACAACTCTACCGCATGAGCCTGTCCTACGGTAACTGCTGCATTGAAAGCCGATTGCAACGTCATGGCATCAGAACCATCCACCACGACCAATGCTTGCGCATTGCCTCGCTCAACCGCAGCTGCAAACCGCGGTGGAATAACAATTGCCACGCGTGCTCGCCCTTCATCAATGGCTTTGATTGCCTCCGCTTCGCTTTCTACATAGTATTTGATGTCAAAAAAACCTGACGTCTCCATCGCTTCCAGGAATTTCCAACTGCGCTGATCCCGGCTATTGTCCACAACCACGGTCGGGATATGGTCCACTTGCATCTCCACGGCGTAGCCAAACAGGAAAAGGAGGATAACAGGCAAAAGGAGCACAATGGCTAAAGTGCGCCGGTCGCGCAATGTCTGCGTAAACTCTTTGCGAATGATCGCACGTAGTCTTTGCCACATAGAGCCACCCCCTATGACTTGAGGCCTTGCAAGAGGATACTGACCAATAATTCAGCCTGTTGATGGCGTTGCTCTGGTGAGGGCATCGGCTCAACCCCTTGGATATAGGGAACGGCTAGATAGATCACCATTCCCATCACCATACGCGCGACTATACGTGCATCGCAAGTCCGAATTGCGCCTGTTGCCATGCGCGCTTTCAGATAATCCTCGACCTGCTGTATCAATGTCTTCATGCCTGGCAGGAGATAGCCATGAAACCCATATCCTTGGTCCCAAAGCGCGGTCAGTAAGCCCTTGATCACTACCACATTTTCTGCAATCACCGCCAGCACCTCCTCCATCGCCCGTACGATGGCAAGGCGATCATCTCCGTTGGCGGTTGGTTTCGGGACAATGGCGGAGAACTCCTCCTGGATCATCTGTGCCAATGCCGCAAGCAGTTGCTGCTTGCTAGCAAAGTAATTGTAGATGGTGCCCTCAGATACCTTAGCCACCTCTGCAATTTCCCGCGTGGTCGCCCTTTCAAAACCCTTGCGGGCAAAAACCGCTGCCGCTGCCTTAAGGATGCACTGCCTCCGTTCCGTCGCACGCTGGGCGCGGCGCTTGTCCAATTCATTGTCCATGCTGCCCTCCTAAAAATTGAGTGAGCACTCACTCAAATATACACAAATCTGCCGTTTAGTCAAATTCACCCAGGCGTGCACAGTTTGACCATCCGGGAATAAGTGATTACAATAGCCTCATCCAATCAAATGGATGATTTTCCTGAGACTCTCATATGAAGGGATATACCATAATGACTCGCCGTTTCGCCATCCTCTCACTCGTTATCTTATGCCTCCTCCTGATATGGGGGCTCAAACCAGACCACGCTCTTGGCTATATTCCCAAGGCAACCCAACAAACACAGCCATTGTCGTCAGAAAGCCGGCCTTTGCCGCAACGAGCACCTACCCGTCTGCCATCTCCGCCGAGGGTTACCTCGCGCAACGGCTATGCCCCGTCGAAACTGGATCTTGGGTATTTGAAAGCCACGCTGCCTCCCGATGCCAGAGCGCTTTCCCTCCCCAGCAGATGGGATTGGCGTGAACAGGGCAAGGTCACGCCGGTCAAAGATCAACAGGGCTGCAATGCTTGTTATGCGTTCGCCGCCGTAGCAGATTTGGAATCCCGTATGCTGCTGGACGGGGCAGGTTCCTACGACTTTTCGGAGAACAATGCGAAAGAATGCAATTGGCAAGCAGTGAGTGGCATCGGCGGAAGCTGTACAGGTGGAAATGCTCTTATGGTTGTCAATCTGTTCTCCCAAAAGGGAAGCGTGCTGGAATCATGCGACCCATACATGGATTTTGACACTGATTGCAATCTCACCTGCCCTTACCAGAAAACGGTGTTGGACTGGCGCATAGTCAACGGAGAGAGCATTCCTGACACCAACATTTTGAAATGGTATATCTACCATTATGGCCCACTGCAGACCACCATGTATGCCGGTTACGGTGGCGATCCCTGGGAACTCGAGTTCTCAAATTACGATGGCTTCTACACGCTCTATTATCCAGGAGTAGAGACTCCGAACCACAGTGTCCTGATTGTCGGGTGGGACGATACGCTTAGTCCACGCGATCGCCCGAACCCACCAGGGGCTTGGATTGTGAAGAACAGTTGGGGCTCTTCCTGGTGGGGCGGGACTTGTGGTTACGGCTCCGAGCGTGGGTACTTTACCATTGCTTATGGTTCTGCCAGCATCGGCATGAATTCCTCTTTCATTCAAGGATGGCAGAACTATGACGATGCTGGGCAGCTCCTATATTATGACGAGGCAGGATGGAATGAATCCTGGGGATATGGCGACACAACCGCTTGGGGCTTGTGCAAATTCATCCCTTCCAGCGATGCCTGGGTCAGACGCGTCGAATTCTGGACCACCGATGCAACAACCGATGTGGACCTCTACATCTACGACACCTTTGATGGCACCAATCTAAACAACCTATTGTTCCGCAAAGAAAACCTCTCTTTTCATGAAGCCGGCTACCATTCGGTGCCCGTCATTCCATCCCTTCATGTAACGGGTGGTGATGACGTTGTGGCTGTCGTCAAGTTTACCAATGCCTCTTTCCAATACCCGATAGCCGTTGATACGGAAGGCGTCTCAGAGATTGGACACACGTACATGAGTCTACACGGTAACGATGGCTGGTGGGATGACACTGGATTGGCAGGCGGCGATGTAGGCATCCGCCTGCGCACCTCGGCACAACCCGGCGTATATGTGATGCTGGACCCTGCCTCTTCCTCTGTTGCCAAAGGCGAAATCTTCCCCGTAGATATCAAAGTGGATGCGGGAAGTGAGCAGGTCATTGCAGTGATGGCATACCTTGACTTCAATCCGTTGTACTTGCAGGTAGTGGATGCCAGTGGGAATCCTACCAATACGATCATTGGTAATGGGGATCTTTTTGATTACATTCCGGTTGCTTCTGCGGACAATGTCAGAGGGCAGATAGACCTTGAGGTTGGGACGTTGTTGAAGCCGCCGGCGAGTGGTACTTTTTGGGTAGGGCGGATACGGTTCAAAGCGTTGTGGGGTACAGAAGGGAGGAATATACCGCTGATTTTCGTCTCGCGCGGTAGTAAAGCCACGGAAGTATACAACGATGAGGGCACTGAAGTGCTGGATGCAGCAGAAAACGGCTCCGTGACCATCAGTGGAGACCCCCCGCCTATCCCTGGCACCTTTCGGGATCCCCTGCCCCTCGCCTGTGGGCAGTCCATTTCTGACACGAATGCCAACTACCCCGCGAATGTGACGGATTATGGAGATTGTGGCTCCGATTTCATCGCCCCAGAAGTAGTATATGCTCTATCAGTGGATGCTCCAACAACTCTGGATATCACCCTAACCACTACAGCAGAACTGGCTGTGTTCTTGCTCTCTGGCCCTGATCCCAACACCTGCTTCGATATGGGAGCATACATTGCCCAAAATGTCATGCCAGGCGTCTATTACCTCGTCGTTGATGGTTTGGAACCCGGTGAATATACCTTGGATGTCCAATGCTACCCATGGGAAACACCCACGCCCACGCCAACCAATACGCCAACAGCCACACCGACTCCCACAGATACCGCTACCCCGACTCCTACACAGACACTGACAGCCACGCCAACCAATACGCCAACACCTACCAATACACTCACGCCTACACCAACGGCTACGCCTACAGCTACGCCAACCGCAACGCCGACGCCAACTGATACGCCCACTGCAACGCTCACGAATACACCTACGGCAACTCATACTCCAACTTCTACTTCTACCATCACACCGACGCCAACCGGCACTCCTCCACGCTTCAGGCTCTACCTGCCATTGATTGCAATGACACGCAGCATTCCGCTCACACTGACTCCAACGCCTTCTGCCACACCCACGCAGACCGCTAGCCCTACGCATACACTCACTGCGACAGTTACTCCCACCGCAACCAGAGGACCATCACCAACCCCAACCGCTACACCTGATGGAACCCTAAACAACCCGTTCCCTGTGGTTTGCGAAGGCTTTTACAGCGGCAACACAGCTGGCTATCGAGCCACAATCAGCGACTATGGTTTCTGCGGCAGAGGCTTTGTAGGCCCTGAAGTGATCTACCAATTGCGCCTCACCGCACGACAAGAACGCCTACAGATAAGCTTTGGTTCGGCGTCAAACCTGCAGGTATTTATTTTCACCGGAGATAATCCGACCAGTTGTTTTGCCACGATCAGCCCCGGTCCCGATCAAATGCTCTACGATGTCCTTCCGGGCACATACTATCTGGCTATAGATGGTCCAACGTCTGGGAACTATGCCATGGCTATCCATTGCTACCCAGCGCCACCGCATATGAGGGAGAGATAATGACCCAAGAAGAAGCCAAAGTAATTGTGAACCCTGTTGCTTCTGGAGGCAAAGTGGGCAAAACATGGCCCCAGATACAGCAGATACTGGCTCAAGGGGGCTTGTCCTTTGCCGCTGAGTTGACCCAATACCCAGGCCATGCCACGGAAATCGCACGCCAAGCACTAGACGCTGGCTACCGCTACATTATCTGCATCGGAGGCGACGGCACAGTGAACGAGGTCGTCAATGGCTTGGTGGTGGAAGGCCATATACCCTCCGACGTAGTGCTGAGCATCATCCCAGGTGGCACTGGGTCGGATTTTACCCGCGCCCTAGGCTTTGCCCGTGACCCCGCCCAAGTATGTCGTGTTGCACTTGGCCAAAACACCCGCCTCGTAGACATGGGTGAAATCCATTGCCTCCGCGAGGGGAAACCTATCACGCGCTATTTTGTCAATGTGGCTGGGCTTGGTTTCGACAGCGAAGTTTGCGCCCGTGTCAACCGCATGAGCAAACGCATCGGGGGCACCATCCCCTACCTCACCAGCCTGGTGATCACGCTATTCTCCTACACAAGCAAAGATGTGCTGATTACATATGATGGCGAACAGCGCGAAGGGCGATTCAACTCGGTCATTATCTGCAATGGACAATACTTTGGCGGTGGCATGTGGATTGGACCCAAAGCAGCTGCCGACGATGGCATCTTTGATGTCGTGATCCTGAAGGACATGAACAAACTAGAGTTCCTGATTAACGTCCCTCGGGTCTATAAGGGCACGCATCTGACCCATCCCAAAGTAGAATCCTTTCAAGCCAGAGAGGTACGGGTAGAAGCCAAGCAACGCATGTTCATCCAGGCAGAAGGCGAGCTCGTGGGTGAGGCGCCAGCCACGTTTCGCATCCTGCCAGGTGCCCTAACTCTTCGCGTGTAAGGCATCGCCGGGAGATGACATGCGCAAAGCAGTCTTGATGTTGCTCAGCTTGCTGCTACTATGTGCTGCCCTAGTCGGCACCTACCAGTGGATCAATGCCCTGGTCCTTTCCATATATGGATACCGCTCCCCAATGAAAGGCACCCCGACGCTGAACAACGATATCACCCATCCGCTTACGGCACAAGTGGTGCTAGTCGTGGTAGATGGACTGCGCTACGATTCGTCTTTCCAAATGCCCTACCTCAATAGCTTACGCTTGCGCGGAGCGCACGCCAGGCTCATTGCTGATCCCCCTGCCAACCTGCAAACCGCGTGGACTACCCTCCTCACTGGTGCGGGCCCAGAAATCAATGACGCTCCATTCTTCGATCGCGACTATGAACTCATCATGCCCATTGCCATAGACCACATCTTTGCAACATTGCGCCGTGCTGGCCTCACAGCAGGGATTGCCGGTTTCCACTGGTGGGAAAAACTGGTTCCACCGGATTTGCTCTATGTGAAATACTTTGTGGACGCTGAAGATGATGCTGCAGATCGCGAAGTTGTGGAACATGTGCTCACCTTCCTGCGCGAATTCCATCCCAATTTCCTGCTGGTCAACCTACGCCAACTAGATGTGGCTGCGCTACAGTACGGGGCGACCAGCGATGAATACCATCAAGCCTTGCTACGCTGCGATGGATATATCCGCACATTGGCGACGAACATGGATTTACAGCACAGTGTGCTGATTATCCTCTCCAGCCACGGCCATCTCGACTCCGGGGGCTATGGGGGCAACGAAGCGGTTATACTCAACACCCCCTTTGTCATGCTTGGCCAGAATGTGGCATCTGGCGATCGTGGCACCGTGTCCCAAGTGGACGTTGCCCCAACTCTCGCCGCTTTGCTGGGCACGCCTATGCCTAGCCTTGCCCAAGGCAACTTGCGGACAGATATGCTGAAAATGGAAGCCATGGACAAGGCGGAAAAATGGCTGGCGCTGGCTCATCAGCGATACCGCTTTGGCAGCATGTACCTCTACAGCATCGGACAGGGCTTGCTCAGCGAGACCGCACAGGGCGACATGCTGGTAGCAGCCAGCTCTCTTCAGGTGAAGAACTATGAGAGCGCAGCCAATTTGGCTTCCCTATCCGTCGAGCAAGCCAATCTCGAAATGAGGCGGGCACGCCGTGCGCGTCTGTGGAAGGAACGCACACAACGCGCCATCCCCCTCGTCTTATTCGTCTTTCTTCCCCTGTGGTGGATATGGCGGAAACGAAGCTGGCGCACCTTCTGGTGCCTTTTGGCAGCTCTGTTCGCTGCTGCGCTCTATCACCTCCTGTTTCTCCGTCAGGGCAACGTCTATTCCTTTAGCCATATCCCTGCCGGCGGCTTTGCTGCACTGCTGAACCCCAGCCTCAAGCGCGCAGCCATTTGCCTCGTCGTGGGGGGATTGATCGTCCTCTGGCGCACCTGGCATGAGCAGGAACGTTCCGCTTCCGCTGTCGCGCTCTGTAGCTACGGCTATGCGCTGTTGCAACTCTATTTCATTGGCCTTTTGCTGGGCGCATGTACCCTTTGGAATGGGTGGCGTTTCACGTGGTACTTGCCCAACCTGACCATCACGTACCTCCAGATTGTGTCACTCATGCAAGCCATGCTCATCGCTGTCTTGTCTATCCCTCTTCTTATCCCCCTGTGTATACTACAAAGGGGGCTTTTAGCCCTCAGCGATTGGCTTGCTAGGAAGCAACACCCGTGAATGATTTGTCGCGCATCCGCTATATTCATAGATCATTGTATAATGTACCACGCACCACGGGATACGCAACACGGAACATATTTTAGGAGGCTTACATGCGCATTGCCATCACCGGTAGCGCGGGACAATTAGGACAAGCGTTACAGAAGGTACTCAGCGGTGAAGAACTGCTCCTCATTGACTTGCCTGACTATGACATCACGAACTATGCCCAACTGCAGCGGGCCATTGTGGATTTCCAGCCCCAGGTGGTCATCCACACGGCAGCTTTTACAGATGTGGACGGCTGTGAACTGAAGCCAGAGACGGCTTACCGCGTGAACGCCCTGGGTACGCAGAACGTTGCCTTGGCTTGCCAAAACTGCGATGCCGCCATGGTTTATATCAGCACAGACTATGTCTTCGATGGCACCAAGGGCGAACCGTACTGGGAATGGGATCGCCCCAATCCCCAAAGCGTCTATGCCCGCTCCAAACTGGCTGGCGAGTACTATACCCAAACTCTTCTACGCAAGTTCTACATCGTGCGTACGGCTTGGCTGTACAGCCGCACAGGCATGAACTTTGTCAAAAAAGTCCTGCAATTGGCGGATCAACATGACAAACTGTACTTTGTAACCGATGAGGTGGGCTCCCCTACCTATGCGCCTGATCTGGCTGACGCGCTGCGCAAACTGATTGCCTATCCCCTCTACGGCGTCTACCACCTCACCAATACCGGTGTCTGTTCGCGCTATGAATGGGCAAAAGCAATCCTGGAACTGGCTGGCCGCCCAGACTATCCCCTCTTTCCTACCCAAGGCTATGCCAGGCCTGCCAAAGTACCAGCACATTGTGAACTGCGCAATTTCTGTGCCGCTGCTCAGCTTGGCATCACCTTACGCCCTTGGCGGGAAGCGTTGGTGGATTACTTCCATGGCTAAGACTTTCTCCGTCATCATACCCAGTTGGAATGGTGCCTCTCTCTTGCCTGCTTGCCTTGACTCGCTCCGCGTACAGACATTCCAAGATTTCGAAGTGCTCGTGGTAGACAATGCCTCCACCGACGAGACAGTTGACCTGATCCGCCGTGATTATCCAGAAGTGACACTCATCCCTCTGAAAGAGAACCGCGGCTTCACCGGGGCAGTCAATGCCGGCATTGCCGCATCCCAAGGCTCCCTTATTGCCTTGCTGAACCAGGACGTAGAGGCTGATCCCCGCTGGCTGGAGGAAATCGCCCGCGTTGCCCATGCCTATCCCGAAGCGGGAGCCATCGCCTGCAAGATTATGCTCTATGACCGCCGTGACCATTTTCATTCTGCTGGAGACGGCTACCGCCGCGATGGCATACCGGTCAACCGCGGCGTGTGGCAAAAAGACGTGGGGCAGTACAATACTGAATGTCCAGTGTTCGCAGCATGCGGCGGAGCAGCTGCCTACCGCCGCCACGTCCTGGACCAAATTGGCTGGTTCGACGAAACCTTCTTCATGTACTGTGAAGATGTGGACCTGGCATGGCGGCAGCAATTGGCTGGCTGGAGCACCATCTATGCCCCTCGGGCAGTCGCTTTCCACCACCTGAGCGCCAGCGGCGGTGGCGTAACTGCCAGCTACTACACTGGTCGCAACACCATTTATGTCATTGTGAAAAACGTGCCCAGCCCTCTCCTGCAAAAGTATTGGCCAGCCATGCTAAAGGCTCAATGGCGCATTTTCGCGGATGCTTTGCGTGCCTGGCGCGGTGCTGCCGCACGGGCAAGGATGCGCGGACAATGCGCTGCGTTGCTGACCTGGCCGCGTATGCTGGGCAAACGACAAGCCATCCAGCGTTCACGCCGCGTATCCATTACCTATCTGGAGAGCCTATTGGATGCGGTTGACTAAGCGCCATTTCCCTGCTATGATAATCATGTACGTTTGTGATAAGCGCTCATCCTTATCAGTATATGGGAGAATCAGAAATCAAAGAACTGGATACCCAACCTTATCTCAGCATTGTCATCCCAACCTGGAATGAAGAGAAACGCCTGCCTCAGACCTTGCAGAAGATCACTTCGTATCTGCAAACCAAAGGCTACCCTGCAGAAATTCTTGTCGTGGATGACGGCAGCACGGACAATACGGTGGGCATAGCAGAAGAATTTGCCCAGAAATACCCCTCAGTTCGCCTGATCCGCAACGATCACCGCGGCAAAGCCTACACCGTCCGCACGGGCATGCTCGCTGCCCAGGGGCAATATATCCTATTCACCGATGCTGACGGCGCTACCCCCATCGAAGAAGTAGATAAACTCCTGCCCTTTCTGGAACAAGGCTGCGACGTAGCTATCGGTTCACGCGAGGGGGCTGAAGCCAAGCGCTACAACGAGCCTTGGTACCGCCATTTCATGGGACGTGTATTCAATTGGATTGTGCGTCTGCTAGCCCTGCCCGGTATCCAGGACACTCAATGCGGTTTCAAGGCTTTCCAACGCGCCGCTGCCCGTGACCTCTTTGGTCACATGCAGCTTTACGGCTCCCAGACTGGCGTAGTGAAGGGGGCTATGCTCACTGGCTTTGATGTGGAGATCCTGTTCATGGCGCGCAAATGGGGCTACCAGATCGCCGAAGTCCCTGTGCATTGGTATTATGGCGCGGAGAGCAAGGTTCACCCATTGAAAGATTCTTGGCGCAATCTGCGCGATGTCCTACGTGTGCGCTGGAACGATATCCAGGGCCGATACGAGCGCCACTAGCGCCTTGGCCCTATCTGGAGAGAACAAGCCTATGATAAGGTGCAACAAATCCATCCATCCCGTTTTGCTCCTTGTCATCTTCTCTTACCTTGCTGTAGGCGCCCTCTATGCCTGGCACACACCCAAGTGGCAAACCCCCGATGAACCCGCTCATTTCAATTACGTTCAATACCTGGCAGAAGAACGGCGCTTGCCTGTGCTGCAACCCGGCGATTACCCCTACCAATACCTGGAAGAAATCAAAGCCAACAAGTTCCCGCCAGACATGTCCATCGCGCCCATTCGCTACGAGTTCCACCAGCCCCCTCTCTACTACGCACTGGCTGCCCTCCTATATCAACTGACCGCAGGGTTGCCTTTCGCTATCCAGTTCTTCGCACTGCGGCTCTTGTCTGTCGCCTTCGGCGCAGGCATCTTGCTGGCCACCTACTGCTTGATTCAGGCTATCTTTCCTCACAGCCAGTTTTTGCCTTTGGCTGCAACGGCTTTTGTCGCCGTCATACCCATGCATGTGGCAATGATCGCTGCCATCAACAACGACGCACTGGCTGAATTCCTCGCATTGTTGATCCTCTACCTGTCTATCCGCACCCTTCAACGAGGCCCTACGCTGCCGTACGCCCTCCTCACTGGCGCACTCTTCGGCTTAGTGTTGCTCACTAAAACCACCGTCTACTTGTTAGCGGTGGGCGCGATCGTGATGTCTACATTATGGCATGTGAAACCCTTGCCTGGCTCCCCAAGGCTCCTATCCAAAGGGCGCTACTTACTGTATGCATTCGCCCTTGCCCTGTTCATCGCCGCGCCATGGTTTGTGCGCAACGCCATGGTCTATGGCAACTGGGACATTTTGGGGTGGCAACGGCATGATTCCATCGTCGCTGGCCAATTGCGCACCGCAGACCTGCTCGCAGAGATAGGCCCCCTGGTATTCGCCCAGCGCTTCATCCGAACGACTTTCAACAGTTTTTGGGCGCAATTCGGCTGGATGGGAGTGCCCGTTGACAGCCGCATCTATCATGCTCTGGCTTTGTGTACTGCTCTGTTAGGGATCGGCTTTATCCTCTTCCTCATCAAAGCGCGGCGAAGCCAATCAGGATTGACCCCTGTTCAGATCCATGCCCTGTGTTTGATGGCTATGATCGCTTGGCTCAGCGTGCTCACCTATCTGGCATACAACCTCAAGTTCGTACAACACCAGGGGCGCTATCTCTTTACCGCATTGAGCGCACT
>Ga0315298_1006296_pt1 | contig 16265 bp, 13 predicted proteins | sample WHS_1_MG_FD_203077 | JGI IMG/M metagenome (GOLD analysis project Ga0315298, IMG submission 203077) | Extremophilic microbial mat communities from Washburn Hot Springs, YNP, Wyoming, USA - WHS_1_MG | ecosystem: Environmental > Aquatic > Thermal springs > Hot (42-90C) | place: USA: Wyoming...
CTGGATGGCATCGTCGACCGTGCTTAGGATCTCAGCTATCTTGCGTTGCTCGGGAAGGGGCGGGAGAGGGATTTTTAAGTTTTTCAACTTCTCTTTAGAAAGCTCTTTAAAAGTACTTCCCCCGCTTAGATTTTGAAGAATGGATTTCATGCTTGTAAATAAATAATAGTAAAATTCAGGGCAAACTTTATCGTGATCTTTTGGAACCAATCCTTTGCAACCTTGATTGAAGGTAGCAGCCTGTTTGAGTACAGCCACATACCCAACTGGCGCCCTAGTCGAGAGCACAAGAGAACCTGCCGGCATAAGCGCCAAATTAGTTTCTTTCAAGGCTTTAGGAGTAATTTTCCTCTCGCTTTCCTCAATATAAATACCATTCAATTTGCTCAAGTCAGTTGGTGTAATCCAATTAACAGAGCCATTTGACCAATACTCCTTTTCCCTGGTTGAAGGGGTGGTCCCTGTTTCAACTTGAAATAGATCTATAACACTCCTTGTCTCCCACTCCTTCGGAATCCTCCCAGTCTTTGTGTCCTTGAACCTCTCGTGTTTGTTTGAGGTTAAATTTCCCATCATTCTAAACCCCCATTTGTTCTTTGAGTCCATGATATACTTCAGGAGGAGAGCGATCTCGGAACCATTTCGGAAAAATTTCTAACGCTTCTTTTTTACTGGGCTTATGAGGCAGATCAAGTAATCCTTCCAAATTTGGGGATTGTAAAAGTACATTTTTGTTTCCCAACAAAGATTTGAGATCTTCTATGAGTTTTTGAGTTTTCATATTTCCTGGATCTTCGTCAATTAGCACGTAACAGGAAACATGAAAATTCTTTAGAATTCTAGCTATATCATAAATAGCATCTGCGCTACCGCACTCTACTACTGAAATGTTTTCTTTATCTAAATTAACACCTAATTTTTCCAACGCGCACCGGGCCGCAATCTTATCTGTGGCTCCTTCTGTAAGAACTACGCGATTTGCGAAGAAAACCTCGTTTAGAGTATCATCAAACTTAGATGCTATTCTAGTGGTCTCATTCAAAGATAAAGAAAAACTGTTCCCAGATGTAACATATGTTTCTCCAAGTGCCATTCGAACCAAATGTATGTTTTGGTAATTCATCAAGTCAACGAAAGACCTCTCGTGTGTGGTATAGAAAACTTGTATGCCATCTCCCGCTAATTCGAAGAGAAGTTTGTAAAAGTATCTACAAGCATGAGGATGAAGGTATAATTCTGGCTCTTCAATAGCGAGCGCAAGCGGTTGTTTTACCACATGTGCGTATGTTCGCGCAATGGCAATAGCTAAAGCGCTTTGAACACCAGCTCCAACGTCTTCGGCGTCAAACTCTAAAGTTGTATCTGGTACCCGGAAATAGGGACGTAAATTTTTTAAAGTTTCTATAGGGTCTATGGTCGATAATCTGAAATCCAAATCTAACCCAGTCTGTTTTTTTATAAATTCTTTCGTGGTAGTGATAACTGTTTTTAAATATGAGGCAATATTTGCTTCATAAGCACTCTCGACATCGGACTTGAATTTTTCTTTATTGGCAAGGTTAATTGTTTTTTCAATGTGGGTTAACAATTTTCCGTAAACAGTCCATTGAGTGGGCTTCATCTGTTGATATGCTTGCCTATCGAGTCCGAGATACATTAATAAAACTTCATTTTTCATGAGACTTGAAACATGGATTTCTCGAGTTCTTCCAAACTTATCCGTCCACGTTAATAAGTTCCCGTTTTGATCTAAAGTTACGTACTCGCAGGTGTTGCCATCGTAACTAAGAGAAAAACCCCATACACGAGAATCGGTTGTCAGGGGCTGATCAAATCTTACGTCTATCTTGATTGGTCTCGATTTATCGTAATTATGAAAGTCTTTCTCATTGAATGCACGTACTGTTGGATATGTCTCTCCCAATATTAAATTTAGTGCTTGTATAATGTTTGATTTCCCAGAATTGTTTGGTCCGATGAACGCGTTTATTTGTTCCAGCTCGATATTCAATTCTTTGATGGATTTAAAATTCTTTATAATTAGGCGTTTTATCATTTCTGATACCCCCAGCTATCTGCCCTAACGGAAATCTTTGTCCTACATGATGGGCATGAAAATTCACTAAATTTTGAATAAAGATTGAATTCTATTCTGCATTTAGGACATTTTATTTTAAATGGCGTGGCAGGGGCTGAAGCTTTTATCGCAACAATTATTCCAGCAATTATTGCTCCACCTAATCCACCTATTAAAATTCCTCTTATTCTATCGTCACGATCAATTAATCCGCCTAAGATCGCTCCCAATCCAGTTAATCCCAAAAGAAGCGTGTTACTTTCAACTACTTGTTTTATACCTTGAAGGATTCTTCGCAGGTTTATCCAGTCTTCAATTTTTGTTGGATCATACAATACATAGTCCGTAAGATATGGAACAGGAAAGTGTATCTTATTATTAAAGTCTTCAATAACAAAAGCAGGTTTATTGAATGCTTTGGCTAAACCCACTTCAAAAGAGATCCAATTTTTCGTGTAATCTGAGGATATCACGTTTTGAGTTAAAAATAGAAAAACTGCATTTGATGATTTAACGTTTTCTTCTATTTTTTTATACGGTGGTTCGCTTTCTGGTGTGAATTCCATAAAAAGGGGTACAACCCCCTCGGACCTGAAATTGTAGTTTATTATCTCAACGAGTTCTGTATCTTTCCTGCTGTGAGAAATGAATACATAAACCATTATCCCACCTCTTTCAGATAACTTTGAATTTTCTCCTTAAACTTACACGGAGGAGATTGTCCGATAAATGTCCGAAATATGTCCGATAAATGTCCGTTATTTAAGCACATAGATCCTCCCCTTCTTTTCGCCAACCTCTTTCAAAAGTCCCCTGCCCACGAGATCCTGCAAATCCCTGTAAAGGGTCTTTTCGGAAACTTCAGGGACAAGGGATTTGAAGGCCGAGATGCTTATCTTCCCCCTCTCAACCACGTATCTCACCGCCTTCAGCTGGCGCTCGTTAAGGTCAAGTTTTTCTGCCTTCTCCAGCACAACTTCCTTCTTTATCGCCAGCTCCCCCTTCGCCTTGACCTCGAGCATCTGGGTCTTGAGCCCCTCGACGAAGTATTCCAGCCACCGGGTCAGGTCCATGTCGTTCTCCTTCACTGACCGGATGGCCTCATAGTACCTCCTCCGGTCCTTGTCGTAGAATTCAGAGAGGGAAAAGAGCCTCTTGAAATCGTAGCCGTTCTTGTAGAGGAGAAGGGTACAAAGAACCCGGGCCGTCCTCCCGTTGCCGTCCAGAAACGGGTGGATCTCAACGAACTTGTACTGAGCTATCCCCGCCACCAGCACGGGATGGATATCCTTCTCCGAGTTCAGCCATTCCACCAGCTCCTTCATCAGCGCCGGAACCTTCTCGGGGGGAGGAGGGGTGTAGATGACTTCTCCCGTGAGGGAGTTAACCACGTAGTTCTGGACCTTCCTGTACCCTCCCGGTTCCAGGGTTCCTCCCCTGACCTCCTTCACGAGGGTTCGGTGTATCTCCCTGATGAGCTCCTCGGTGATCTCCGATTTTTCGTTGAGGTATTTTGAGACGAAGTCCATAGCCTCCCTGTAGTTCAGGAGCTCCTGCCGGTCATCCGGCCTCACCTCCCCCGCCGGCTTACCCGTGAGTATCCTCTCCGACTGCTCCAGGGTGAGCTGGGTACCCTCGATGTGAGTGGAGTGGTGGCTCTCGAGGATGAGGGCACGGCTCTGCATCTCTTTGATCCATTCCTCCTTCAGCTCCGCCGCCTCGAGGAATCCCCTGGCCCTTTCTATTTCCAAGAGGGCGTTATTGATCTTGTTGGTGATGGTGAATTTCGGTTTGAACATCAACCGACCTCCTTCAAAAAGCCCTGAATCCTCTCCTCCACCTGGTCTATCTCCTCCTCTATCCTCCGTAGCTCCTCCCACTCCTTTTTCACGTCGATCTCCTCGACCTTCTCCTCCGGAAAGACGTACAGGGTGACATTCAGGTTGTAGTCGTTCTCCCTCACCTCATCCAGCGACACCACCCTGGCGAACCCCTCAACCCCCCTGAAGTTCCTGTAGGCCTCCGCGATCTTCCTGATGTGCTCCTCCCCCAGCCTGTTCAGCTTCCTGACCTCCGGATGCTGCTCGTACTCCGAGCTCGCATTTATGAAGAGGATCTTGTTCTTCCTCTCCGGCGGCTTGTGCTTTCTGAAGATGAGGATGGCCCCGGGCGCCCCGGTGTTGTAGAAAAGCTTCTCGGGCAGGAGGATGACGCACTCCAGCAGGTCGTCCCTCAGCACCCCCTCCCTTATGCTCCTCTCCTTCCCCCCCCTGAAGAGGCAGCCGTTGTCTATGACCACACCCACCCTGCCGTTTCCACCGTCAGCGGACGCCAGCATGTGCTGGATCCAGGCCCAGTCGGCCGACTGGTTGGGAGGAAAGCCGTACCTGTACCTTTCCCTCCAGAACTCTCCCCTCTTCAGGGTATCCTCACCGTACCCGTCCTGATTCCAGGGAGGGTTCGCCAGCACCACGTTGAAGGTCTTGGGGGAATTCCCCTCCAGGAACTTCGGATAGAGAAGCGTATCCCCCTGCCTCAGCTCCACATCCCTTATGTCGTGGATGTAGAGGTTCATCTTGCAGAGCGCGTATATCTTGGGATTGGCCTCCTGCCCCCAAAGGGAGAGTTCCCTTGCCTTTTCTTTCCCACACTTTTCCCTGACATGGTAGTGGGAGACGATGAGCATGCCCCCGGAGCCGAAGGCGGGGTCATAAACGGACTCCCCAGGCTTGGGGTCCAGGATCTCCACCAGCAGTTTTATCACTTCCCTGGGAGTGTAGACCTCCCCCTCCTTGGCCTTCTGGGGGGCAAAGTAAGAGAGCACCCACTCGTAGGCGTCGCCGAGGATGTCAGGGGAAACGTGATGTAGCTTCCTAGAGCTGAACAGTTCCACGAGCTGCCTCAGGATCTCCGAGTTCTCGGTACTCCTGGCGAACTGTATGAAATCCGCCCTGTCCACCACATCCTTCAGCTCGGGGTTCCTCTCGGCCAGTTGCTTGAGGGCCTCGGAGAGCCTCTCCGGAAGCCTGACCACATCCTTCCTCAGGTTCTCCCAGAGGTACTCCCTCGGCAGGTCGAAGTCGTGATACACGGAGGCCTCGGCCTCTTTCCTGGCCTCCTCCTCGCTCAGACCGTCCGCCAGCGCCTCCCGGTAGGCTTCCTCGTACTCGACCTCCCACTTATCGCTTATGCGCTTCAGGAAGAGGAGAATGAGGATGAACTCGTAGTCCACCCTTGTCCTTATGAGATCGGCGGCCTTCTTCAGGAGACGCTCGAGTTCCTCCCTGGTCAGCTCCTCCCCCTCTTCCATCACCTTCACCTCCCTCAGCCGGTATATCTTCCTGCGGGCATCCGAGGGATCGGGCTTCACCTCCAGCCTTCCCATCTTCCGGAGCTCCGACAGCACCACGTTGAGGTTTTCTTCCCTTTCCTGAAGCTTCTGCGATAGAACGGCGAGGGCCTCTGCCCGGGTGAATTCCTTCTCCCCAAAGGCTTCCCAGAGGAGGTTGTACCGGGCATCCAACCACTTCTTTTGTCGCATTTCCCAATTTTATAAGTTAAAATATTTAAGCTTACCCATTTTTTATTTCTGCGATGTTGGCGACTTTAAAAAAAATTGCCACTACAAAGGTAAAATTTAAAAGAAAAATCACCACTGTACTGGTAGAGATGAAGGAACAGACCGTACTGCGCGCCATCTACGAGCAGAACCCCTGGTTCACCACCGGTGTCGTGCCCAGGGAATTCGTGAAGCCCCTTAAGGAGCTGGAAAGGCCCTTCCTCAGGAGGGATTTCTTCGTCTTGCGTGAGAAGCTCAAGGAGAGGGAGATCACCGCCGTGATAGGCCCCAGGCAGGTCGGGAAGACCACCACCCTGTATCAGCTCATAGACTTCCTGATCGGCGAGGGGGGAGTGGCCCCCAGGAGGGTAATGTACTTCTCCTTCGACCATCCGCGTCTGGTGGGGAAGACCTCCATAAACGAAGTGCTTGATGTCTATGCCACCGGCGTCCTGCGGGAGCCGCTCGAAGCCCTCCGGGCACCCATCTACGTCTTTCTGGATGAGATCTGCAGGGTGGAGGGCTGGAGCAGGTTGCTCAAGGGGTGGTACGATCTGGGGTATCCCATAAAGTTCGTCGTTTCGCACTCCTCGAGCTCGGAGGTCCTAAGGGGGGCCTCGGAGTCGCTGGTGGGGAGGATATCACCTTTCGTCATGTTGCCGCTGAAGTTCGTCGACCTCGTCAGGTTCCGGCAGCCGGAGGTGGGGGAGGTGGCCAACCGGTTCGGCCTGGGTCTGAGGGAGGTTTTCTCCAGGGCGATACTGACCGGAAATGTGGAAGGGTTCTTCAACCAGCTCAGGGAAGCGAGGCTGCAGCTGGCCCCCCACGAGAACCTGTTTAGGGCCGTTCTCCAGGAGTACCTCCTCAAGGATGGGTATCCGGGGCTCCTAGGCGTGGACTCCCTCAGGGTGTGCGCCCAGAAGCTCAGGGACTACCTGAGCCTCACCCTCTACAAGGATGTGGTTCGGGTCTTTGGGGTCAGAGACCCCACGACCCTGGAGGAGCTGATGGTCCTGCTGGCCGATGTTTCTTCCAGTCTGGTCGAATATTCCGGTCTCTCCAGTACCCTGTCGGTCAAGCTCGACACCGTCAAGCAGTACCTGGACTACCTCGAGGCGGTCTTTCTGGTCTCCAGGGCGGAGTTCTACTCGAAGAGCCGAGCCGCCAGGATAAGGAAGCGGGACAAGGTTTACGTGGCCAACGTGGGCCTGAGGAACGCCCTGCTCGGGCAGCTCGATGAATCCCTGCTCGGCGATGCCACCTCCCTGGGAAAAGTGATCGAGACGCTCGTGCATGAGCACTGCCGCAGGCTACAGTTCTACCTGTCCGGACCCGGTGCCAGGATCTTCTACTGGAGGACCCCCCAGGGCCATGAGGTTGACATGGTAATGGAGGCGGCCTCGCGCCCTGTTCCCGTGGAGGTCACCTCCGAGGATGAGGTCCCGCCGAAGAAGCTCAGGGGGCTGGAGGAGTTTGAGAGGGAGCACCATCCACCCTTCAGTTTGATCGTGACCGGAAACTCCTTTGAACTGAGGGGAAGAAGGATTTACCTCCCGCTCTGGCTCTTCCTCCTGATGTGCTAAGCTCGCTACCTCAGATCACGCCCGTCCTCTCCGCGATCCTCTCCGCGGTCTTCCTGTCCAGCTTCTTCCGGTTAAGGATGGTGAACCTCTCCGGCCTGATCTCCCTGGCCCTGAGCATGGCCTCCACCACCGTCTCCCCCTCCACCCCCAGCCCCTCCGCGGTGGTGGGTGCGCCCACCTCCGACAGGACCCTCCTGATCCTCCTCCAGTTCGTCCCGTGCAGGTAGGCCATGAGGATGGTGCCCACCCCGCACCTCTCCCCGTGGAGGGAGCGGTTGGGGGCCAGCTCCTCCAGGGCGTGGGCGAAGGAGTGCTCGGAGCCGCTGCAGGGCCTGGAGCTCCCCGCTATGCACATGGCCACCCCGCAGCTGATCAGGGCCTCCACCACCACCCTCACCCCCTCCTCCTTCCCCTCCCCTATCAGGCGGGAGTGCTTGGCGGTCATCTCCGCGCTCATCAGGGCCAGCTGGGCGGCGTACTCCCCGTAGTACTCGCCGGTGAGGCGGTGGGAGAGCCTCCAGTCCCTCACCGCCGTGAACTTGGCCAGCAGGTCCCCGCACCCGCTTGCCGTCAGCCTGTGGGGGGACCTGGAGATCACCCCCACATCCGCCAGGATGGCCAGGGGGGTCCTGGCCTCCACCGAGAGGGGACCCAGCCTGCGGAGGGAGGCCCTGGAGCTGGCTATCCCGTCGTGGGAGGCCGCCGTGGGCACGCTGAGGAAGGGGAGGCCGGCCCGGGAGGAGGAGTACTTGGCCAGGTCTATCACCCTCCCCCCTCCCACCCCCACCAGGAAGGAGGGCCGTGTCCTGCGGATCTCCCCCTCCACCTCCTCCAGCGGCTCCCCCTCCACCCTCAGGGAGTGGGGCTCCAGCCCCTCCTCCTCCAGGGAGGAGATCACCCCCTTCGCGGCCTTGGCGTGGGTGCGGGGACCGGAGAGAACGAGAGCCCTCCCCCTCAGCCCCAGCTCCCTGCAGATCCTCCCCACCCTTCCTATCACCCCCCTCCCCACCACCACCCTGGTGGGGAGGTCGATGGTGTGGATCTCCCTCAACGGCCCCTACCCCGGCGGATCCTCTTAAGGGCCTCCACCATCTCCCTTACCCTGGCCTCCCCCTCCTCCTCCACCACCGTCCCCGTCACCACCAGATCCGCCCCGGCCTGCGCCGCCCTCCAGGCCTCCTCTCCCGTCCTTATCCCCCCTCCCACGATCAGGGGGAGGTCCACGTACTTCCTCACCGCGGAGATGGTCCGGGGAGGGACGGGGGAGGGAGCCCCCGATCCCGCCTCCAGGTAGACGAAGCGCATCCCCAGGTACTGGGCGGCCAGGGCGTAGGCGGCCGCCAGCTCCGCCTTCTCGGGGGGGAGGAACCTGGCCTGCCCCACGAAGCCCGCCGTTCCCCCCGGTCCCAGGATCAGGTATCCCATGGGAAGGACCTCCAGCCCGTACTCCTTCACCAGGGGGGCCCCCAGCGCCTGGGCGTCGATGAGGAAGTAGGGGCTGGAGGAGTTCAGGAGGGACATGAAGAAGATGGCGTCGGCGTACCTGCTGATACCCGAGAGGTTGTTGGGGAAGAGGATGACGGGGAGCTCCACCTCCTTCTTGATGGCCTTCACCGTCTCGTCGACGAGGGTGGTGGAGCAAACCGTGGATCCCCCCACCATGATGGCGGAGGTCCCCGCCCTCTCCGCCCTCCTGCAGAGCTCCCCGGCCTTCCTCCCCGGGGTCTTCTCGGGATCCACCAGGGTCAGGTGGAGGGGGTGCTTCCGCAGTCCCTCCAGCAGGTACCTCTCCACCCTCCCCAACTCAACCCCCCAGGAGCCCCCTGGCCAGGCGGAGGGCGAAGCGCGGGTGCCTCAGGAGCTTCCTCCCCACCCTCTTCAGGTTGGTCCCGTTGGCCAGGTCCACCACGTCCTGCCCGGTGAGGATTCCGGCCAGCTGGTTCAGCTCCCCGTCGCTCAGCTTCTCTATCAGCCTCAGGACCTTCAGGCTCCTCGAGATCCTCTCGCTCCACTCCCCGTACCTCCTCGGGTACTCCTCCAGGACCGCCTCCCCCCTCACCGCCTTTCCCGCCACCTCCCCCGCCAATCCCCCGGCCACCAGGGAGGAGTGGATGCCCCCTCCCGTCATGGGTATCACCTGTCCCCCCGCGTCCCCGCAAACCATCACCCCCTCCCCCACCACCCTCTCCAGCTGTCCCCCTATGGGAACCGGGGCCGCCCCCGCCTCCACCACCCCGGCCCTCCCGAAGAGTTCGGGATGGGAGGAGAGGAACCGGTCCAGGTAGGGCTTGGCCGGCGCCCCCCTCACTCCTATTCCCACGTTGGCCTCCCCCCCGTCCTTGGGGAAGACCCAAACGTATCCGCCCGGGGCCACCTCCCTCCCCAGGTAGACCTCCAGCGTGTGCGGGTCCTCCACCCCGCAGTTCACCATCTTGTACTGGAAGCAGGGGATGATCTCCTGGTTCCTGCTCCCCAGGGCCCTGCGGGCCACCACGGAGTTCACCCCGTCGCACCCTATCAGGATCTTCCCCCTCAGCGTCCTCCTCTCCCCCCCCACCCTCACCAGCACCTTCCATCCCCCCTCCTCCCTCCTCAGGTCCAGCAGGGGTGTCCCCATCCTCACCTCCACGCCCCTCCTGACGGCCAGAAAGGCCAGCTCCTTGAGGAAGAGCGCCTTCTCTATCACGAACCCCGCCGTTCCCAGCTTGCGGGAGTGGATGTCCACGTACCTCTTCTCATCGGGGGCGTGGACCCGGAAGATCTCCACGCGGTTTCTGATGAACTTCCTTCCCCTCACCCCCGCGTCCTTCAGGGTGGAGATGGAGACGGCCTCCCCGCAGGGCTTTTTGCCCAGCGAGTTCTCCCTCTCCAGCAGAAGGGTCGCGGCACCCTCCTCCGCGGCTCTCCTGGAGGCCATCAGCCCCGCGGGTCCGGCCCCCACCACGATCACGTCGTAGTCGGGCCGCTCGGGCATTCGTGTTAACTTTTCTGGGGGACTTATAAGGGAAGCGTTGAGTCGCGGGGAGAAAGGGATCAGCTCCCGCCCCTGATCTCCCTCATCTCCTGCTGGAACTTCCGGTAGGCCTCCGTCTGCTTGAGCTTCTCCTTGTCCCTCCTGTAGAGATCGTCCTTCAGCTTCCTCCCGGTTCTCCTCTCCCACTCCTCCACCGGGATCCCCTGGCTCTCCTGGTCCTTGTCCCTGTACCACTCCGGGATGACGTTGAAGGCGCAGAAGGGGACTACCCTCCTGTCGCTCATCACGTAGTGGATGCAGCACCTCTTCACCCTCTCGAGGTCGTAGTTGTAGAGGTCCATGAAGTGCATCATACCTACGAAGAGGGACCTGAGGTGGAACTGTCCCAGCACCGAGTAGTTCCTCTTCACGAAGAGGTTGTAGAGGAGGCTGCCCAGCTTCAGGTCCTTGGGCTTCTTCCTGGCGTCTATGAACCTCCCGAGGGAGACCAGCAGCTTCAGCTTCATCAGGGTCCTGCTCTTCCCCCTCTCCAGCTCCCCCGTCTTCTCCCTCAGGTACTCCAGGAAGCCCTCCACGTCTACGAACCTGGTGATGGGGATCATCCTCCCGTCCTCCTTGAAGACGTAGGTGGCCGCCCCGCAGACGAAGTGGGAGCCCAGCTCGTATCCCGGCCTGCCGGTCAGGGCCTCTATGAACCTGTTGATGATGAGGGCCGTGGGCACCGGGAAGAAGTCCTGGAGGGTGATCTCCCCGTTCGTCTGCTCCTCCAGCCTCTTGATGAGGTCGGGGATGGTTATCCTGTACCTGTCCCTCTCCTCCCTGGGCATCCTTCCCACCAGGGAGACGGGCTGGAAGTTCACGCTCCTGACCACGTCCAGGTTCCTGAGGGCGTACCTGACGATGTCTCCCACCTCGTGGTCGTTTACCCCCTTTATGACGGTGGGGACGAGGACGATTCCCGGTCCCACCCCGCGGCAGTTCTCCAGGGCCAGGGGGAACTCCCAGTGGTTCTTGGGGTTGGTCTCCTCGCTCACCCCGTCGAAGCTGAGGTAGAGGGTGTTGACCCCCGCCTCCCTCACCCTCCTGGCGAGCCCGGGATCCAGGGCCAGCCTTATCCCGTTGGTGTTCAGCTGGACGTGGTCGAAGCCGTGCGACTTGGCCAGCTTTATGATCTCGATCAGGTCCTCCCTGAGGCAGGGCTCCCCTCCCGTCAGCTGCACGGCGTTGCAGCGGATGGGCCTCTCCTCCCTCAGGATCCTGAACATCTCGTCGATCTGCTGTATCGTGGGCTCGTAGACGTAGCCGAGGCGCTGGGCGTAGTAGAAGCAGTACCAGCACGCCAGGTCGCAGCGGTTGGTCACCGCGATGTTGGCCAGGGCCGTGTGGCTGAGGTGGAGCCTGCAGAGGCCGCAGTCCTGGGGGCAGAGGGGGTTCTCCTTGGTCACCTGGGGGTTCTCCACCCCCCTCCCGTCCAGGGCGTAGCGCTGCGCCCTGCGGTACCACTCGGAGGAGCCTAGGTAGAGTTCCTGGAACTCCCCGTGCTCCGGGCAGACCTTCTTCATCCAGACCTTCCCCTCGGCCTCGTAGAGGGTGGCGGGGAGGATCTTGAGGCACTCCGGGCAAACGGAGGTGGTCTTTCCGATTTCCATCTTTGCCGCTACACGGGGCAGGCTTTTAACCCTACCGAACTTCGGGGGGAAATAACTTAACCCCCCCCGCCCAGAGGGGGAGGATGGGAGGATCCTCGCGCAGGCTGATGGCCTTCCTCTCCCTCCTCAGACCCCCCAACTGCCTCATGATGGGGTTGGCCGTTCTGGTGGGGGAAATCCTGACCGCGGGCGGGCTGGAGCCCCTCCCCAGCCTGCTCGGTTTCTCCACGGCCTTCTTCCTCACGGGAGCCTCCATGACGGTGAACGACTACTTCGACCGCTTCGTGGACGAGGTGAACCAGCCCGGGAGGCCCCTCCCCAGCGGCCTCCTCTCCGCCGGGGAGGCCCTCCTCTTCGCCTCGGTTCTGGCGGCGGCGGGCCTCCTCTCCGCAGCCGGCAGCTGGGTGGAGCGGGGCACCCCCCTTCCCCTGGTCGTGGCGGCTCTCTCCTTTCTCCTTTCCTCCTACTACAACGCCAGGGGGAAGAGGACGGGCCTGCCGGGCAACCTGATGGTGAGCACCTGCGTGGCGGTTCCTTTCCTCTACGGTCCCCTGGTCCTGGGGGAGAGCCCCACCCCCGCCCTCTCCTTCTTCCTGCTCATGGCCTTCCTCTCCAACACGGGAAGGGAGATCCTGAAGGGGATGGCGGACGTGGAGGGGGACCGGAGGAGGGGGATAAGGACGCTGGCCGTCTCAAGGGGTCCCGCGGGGGCGGCCCCCTTCGTCCTCCTCTTCTACGCTTCGGCGGTGGCCCTCAGCCCCCTCCCCCTCCTCCTGGGTGAGGTCTCCCTCTGGTACCTTCCCCCCGTGGCGGTGGCGGACCTGGGCTTCCTCGTCGCGGGCCTCCTCTCCCTCAGGGACCCCTCCCCCGGGAGGTCCCTCCGGCTCAAGCGCCTCTCCCTTCTCTGGATGCTTTTCGGCCTGCTGGCCTTCCTGCTGGGGAGGTTGGGATGAGGCTTCCCGAGCACCTGAGGGAGAGGCTGAAGAAGCCCTGGGGGAGGGTCTTCCCCGACATGCGGGAGGCCCTGGGGTACGTGAGGTCCCTGAGGCCGGTCAGGATCGTGACGGTGGGGGACAGGGTCACCGCCACCCTGCTGGAGGAGGGGGTGAGGCCCGATGTGTGCGTGGTGGATTTCAAAACCCTCCGCTCCCCCCTCTCCGGAGAGGAGAGGAGGAGGTTGGAGGAGCTGGACCTGCCGGAGAGGAGGGTGGTCAACCCCCCCGCCGTCCTCTCCAGGGAGCTGTGGGAGGCCTTCGACCTCCCCCCTCCCCTGAAGATCGTGGTGGAGGGTGAGGAGGATCTGGCCACGCTGGCCGCGGTGGTGAAGTCCCCCCCCGGAACCGTGGTGCTGTACGGGCAGCCCGGGGAGGGAGTGGTGGTGGTGGAGGTGGAGAGGGTGAGGAGGGAGGTGGAGGCCCTCCTGAGGGAGTTCGGGGGAGGCCCCCCGGCCCCCCGATAGGGTTAAACTACCCCTCTTCCCCTTTAGGCGGTGGAAGGATGCTGGAGGGAGGCTTCAGGAGGAAGGTGGCGGGGGCGGAGCTGGCCTTCACCTTCCACGACCTCATCCTCCTTCCTGGCCTGGCGGTGGAGCCCTCGGAGATAGACATCAGAACCAGGTTCACCACGAACTACTCCCTCAACATCCCGCTGGCCTCCTCCCCCATGGACACCGTCACGGAGACGGAGATGGCCATAGCCATGGCCAGGGAGGGAGGGGTGGGGGTGCTCCACCGGAACTGCAGCGTGGAGGAGCAGGTGGAGATGGCCAAGAAGGTGAAGCGGGCCGAGTCGCTGGTGATAAGGGAGGTGGTGACGGTGGAGCCCGAACAGACGGTGGGGGAGGCCATGAAGCTGATGGAGAGCCACAGGATCTCCGGCCTCCCCGTGGTGAAGGGGGGGAAGCTGGTGGGGATCCTCACGGGAAGGGACGTGCGCTTCGCCAACCCCGAGTTCAGGGTGGAGAGCGTGATGACCAGGGAGGTGATCACGGCCCCGGAGGGGATAACCCTGGAGGAGGCGAAGGAGCTGCTGCACCGGCACAAGATAGAGAAGCTCCCCATCGTGGACCGGGAGGGGAACCTCAGGGGCCTCATCACCTTCAAGGACATCATGCTCAGGGGTAGGTACCCGGAGGCGGCCAGGGACGAGGAGGGGCAGCTCCTCTGCGCGGCGGCCGTTTCCCCCTTCGATCTGGAGAGGGCGAAGAAGCTGGACAGGTACGTGAACGTTCTGGTCACCGACGTGGCCCACTTCCACAACTCCGCCGTGCTGGAGGCCACCAGGAGGATGCTGGGGGAGGTGGAGGCGGATGTGGTGGTGGGGAACGTGGGAACCTACCAGGCGGCTGAGGACGTGATCACCAGGCTGGAGAGGGTGGGGGGCTTCAGGGTGGGGGTGGGCTCGGGGTCCATCTGCATCACCACCGAGGTCACCAAGGCGGGGGCGCCCACCCTCTACGCCACCGCCAGCGTGGCCGACGCCCTGAGGGACTACGGTCTGGACATCCCCGTGATGGCTGACGGCGGGGTGAGGGGGCCCGGGGACATAGCGCTGGCCCTGGCCGCGGGGGCCTCCGTGGTCATGGCGGGCAACCTCTTCGCCAGGTGCAGGGAGGCACCCGGGACGCTGGTCAGCATAGGGGGAAGGTACTACAAGCAGTACAGGGGGATGGGCAGCCCCTCCGCCATGGCCAGGAGGTACTCCCTGGACCGGTACTCCGTGCCCTCCAAGGGGATAGCCGAGGGGGTGGAGGGATGGGTCCCCTACAAGGGGGAGGTCAGCGCGGCCGTGAAGGAGCTGGTGCTGGGGCTCAGGGCCTCCATGGGCTACGCGGGGGCCAGGAACATCAGGGAGCTGTGGGAGAAGGCCAGGTTCGCCCTCCTCTCCCCACTGGGGGCCCTGGAGACGAGGCCCCACGACGTTCTCCTGCCCTCCGAGGCGGAGAAGGGGGGCTAGCCCCTCCCTGTCACCATCCCGTGGGGGTCCAGCCTCCTGAGCGTCCTGAGCTCCCGGGCGGTGGGCTCGGGCTCCTCCTCCACCTGGCCAGCCCTTATCTCGAAGGAGCTGGAGCCCCTCACCTCCTCCAGGGTGACCCCGGGGTAAACCCGGAGGAGCTCCATTCTCCCGTCCTCCCCGAAGCCGTAGATCCCCAGCTGGGTGACCACCCTCCAGGGCCCCGTCCCCCTGGGCAGCCCCGCCCTCTCCCTGGCTCCCCTTCCCGTGAGGTAGCCCGGGGTGGTGAGGAAGTCCAGCCTCTCCACGAACCTGCTCCTGTCCTGCCTCATCAGCACGATGGTCCTCCAGGAGAGGGAGCCGAAGTCGTTGGCCCCACCGCTCCCGGGAAGCCTAACCCTGGGGCGCTCGTAGGGCCCTATCACGGTGGTGTTCAGGTTGCCGTAGGGATCTATCTGGGCGGCCCCCAGGAAGGCGTAGTCGGCGTAGCCGGCCTGGGCCAGGCACATGACGTAGTCCATGCTGGCCGCCATCACCGCCCGGTAGGCGGTCATGGAGTCCCCCACGGAGAGGGGCAGGGCGGGGGGGCGGAGGGGGGAGATGCTCCCCGCCTCGAAGATGATGGAGAGGCGCGGGGCCCTGGTCTCCCTGGCCAGCAGGGAGGCCAGCACGGGCATGCCCGTCCCGGTGAGCACGGTCCTCCCGTCCTCCAGCAGGCGGGAGGCGGCCACCACCATCATCTCCGTCCTGCTGCACCTCATCCTCCCTTCCTCCAGGGATAGGAGAAGGTCCCCCTCCCCCTCTCTAGCTCCTGCAGGCGCCTCAGCTTCCTCTTCCCCCCCACCCTCCTGAGGTACTCCTCGAAGTCCTCCACCCCGTAAACGTACCTCTCGAAGTACTCCCTGGTCCCCTCCTCCGTTCTGGTGAGGGAGAGGTACTCCGCCAGGTGCTCCTCGTCGAAGTAGTACCGTCCGGGCATGTTGCAGGGATGGGAGCCGTAGGGCACCTCCACCACGGCGTCCACGTACAGGTAGGGGATCACCGTCCTCCAGGGCTCCCTCCTTATCCTCTCCGTGGGGACGATCCTCTCCTTGGTCACCACCAGCCTCTTGGCGGCCCTGGCCAGCTCCGAGTCCTCCACCAGGGCCCCCTCTATCCTGCAGTTCCCGTAAACGTCGCACTCGTGCACGTGGATCACCGCCACGTCGGGGAAGCAGGCGGGGAGGAGGCAGATGGGCCTTCCGGTGAAGGGGTCCCTCACCACCTTGGCGGAGCTCCTTCTGAGGGTGTCGGTCCCGAGCATCACGTAGGCGGGCATGAAGGGCAGTCCCGCGGCCGCCGCCTTGAACCTCCACTGGTAGGCCGCGTTGCTCAGCTCCGCCACCACCTTCACCCTCCCCCCCTCCACCGCCCTCCTGGAGGCGGGGGAGAGCCCCCTGAGCTCGTGGCCGAAGGAGTAGGCCACCTCCAC
>Ga0315298_1006298_pt1 | contig 16260 bp, 14 predicted proteins | sample WHS_1_MG_FD_203077 | JGI IMG/M metagenome (GOLD analysis project Ga0315298, IMG submission 203077) | Extremophilic microbial mat communities from Washburn Hot Springs, YNP, Wyoming, USA - WHS_1_MG | ecosystem: Environmental > Aquatic > Thermal springs > Hot (42-90C) | place: USA: Wyoming...
GCCGGCCGACGACGATTGGCAAAGTCGAGAGGTTCAATCGAACCTAGAAGGAGGAAGCCTAGAGGTACAAGACCCTTGGGGCGTTCATCAGGTACTACAATTACGAGAGGCCGCATCAAGCCCTAAACTACTTGACGCCAGCAAGAGTGTACTTCATGGGCAGGATATGACAGATGTCATGGGATAATACAGCTGCTAAGTCTTGAAGTGGTAGTAAAAAACAGGTAAATTTGGTGCCAGAGGGGTGTTGTTTATCTTAAATATCTGGGCAGGTAATAAAATCTGGAAAAGTATTTGGAGACTCAAGGCATGAGAAAAATCAACTTACTGCTGGTGCGCCGAAATCTTCTTCTTGGGCCGACAGGAGGTGGAGGCGGGAAAGTACTGCAAACATTTGCGAAATATATGGACAAGAAAATTTTTAATATTTCCTTCTGTTCGTTTCAGCGGGGAGATCTGGAGGGCAGGATAAAAAGGTCTGGCTTCAAGGTACACTCCATACAAGGCATAGACCCGGAAAGGTTCGCTAAACTGGTGAAGGAGAAAAAGATCGATGTTGTTTATTTTGTCCCGTGGGGTGAACACCCCGAGCTGATAAAGGCAGCTAAAAGAGGCGGTGCTTCAGCCATATCCTTCATGGACAACGCCGGTAAGATTATCGATCCTGAAGTAACCAGACTGGTCGACCGACAGCTGGCGAGCAAATTCTGCGCTGTCAGATACAGGAGATGGTACAATTTTCATGGAGAGGATTTCCACAAAAATCATTGGGTGGTCTATTGCCCGATAGACTTCGAATTGTTCAAAAAATATACCCTCTCAAAAAAAGAGGTACTGCAAGAAAGGAAAAAATTGGGCATCGAGCCGGGCACCTTTGTGATAGGGAGGATCGGGCGGGCAGATCCCGGAAAGTGGGACGATATTCTCATCGACATGATGCCACACCTAGTGAAGAAGGTCCCTAAGGTTAAGTTCATGATCATGGGCATTCCTGAGGGCAAAAGGGAAAAAATCCGGATGAAAAATTTGGACAAATATTTCATATTCGTGGAACCCGATCCCTCGGACGCAAAAGTGGTGGAGTTTCTCTCCATGATAGATGCTTTTGTCTACGCGTCGGTTCAGGGGGAAACTTTTGGTATGGCAATCGCGGAGGCGATGATGGCCAAAAAACCAGTTGTGGTTAGTTCCACCCCTATGGTCGATAATGCCCAGATAGAATTGGTTGACAACGGGCGGACAGGCTTCGTTGTGTATACCCCCGAGGCCTTCGCTGATGCTGTTGCTTATCTGGCTGCCAACCCCGAGGTCGCCGAGCGCATGGGGCTTGCGGGCTATGAGAAGGCAAGACGCGAGTTTGACGCTGAGAAAATCACAAGGATGGTGGAACGGAGTATACTAGAACTTTTAGCGGAAAAAGGTTACAAAATCCCCAAAAAAATACTCAATCGTTACGGGGACGCTGGCAAGTTTCCGACCGCCAAAGACATAGACGATTTCGATCAGGAGTACAGGCGCAGGCTCTGGGACGTTGTTGGAAAGCCTGATTTCATCAAGATTTTTATCGGGGAACACATATCGCTCAGCTGGGTGATGCAAAGGTTCATCCGAAGCACAAAGCTGACAGACTTAAGAAACGCCGTGAGAAAGTTGGCCGCAAAATAAGCGGTTATTGGTGTCTCTTGCTCCAATCGTAGATATCAAAGATAATTTTCATGTCTTTATAGGCGTCCCGTAGCGTTCCTATGGGTTGCTTGTTTTTCTTGATGGCCTCGATGAAGTTCCCGAACTCCAGCTTCCAAGAAACGTCTTCACCAGGCCAGGAGTAAGAAAACCTGTCCGGGATCCCCATCTCCGGCTTCATCTTGTAGTAAGTCAGGGTTTCCTCGCCGTAGCTACCGCCGAGTCCGTTGACCTCGAGCTTGCCATATTTGCAGAAGATCTCAAAGGAGAAGAGGTTCTTCCACTCGGTGCAGCTGGCATGCAACGATGCTATCTGCCCCCTTCTGTTCCGCAGCAGCGCAAAGCAGTTGTCCTCGACCTTCATATCCCAGAACATCGTTGTGCAGTAACCTATGGCTTGGTCGAAGTCTCCCGCAAACCATCGGGCCAGATCCACAAGGTGAATTCCTTGGTCAAGCATCTCACCACCACCCGATATCTCGGGCTTGGCTCTCCACTCCTTCTCGTAGCCTTTTCTCCCCCCGTGTCCGTACCTCGCCCTGATGTACATGAGTTTCCCGATCCCGCCGCTGTCGAGTATCTCCTTGGCCTTCATCAGCGCCGGATGGAAGCGGTGGTTGAACCCGGCTTTCACTGTGACATCATTGTGCCGCTCGGCCACGCTGATGACCTTCAAAAGCTCCTTGGGATTTCTGGCGCAGGGTTTCTCGACTAAGGTGTGCTTGCCGTTTTTGATGGCCTCAATCGTAATGGGTGCCAGATAATCGTTAGTGGTGGAAACGATGACGATGTCCACAGAATCGCTGGTCACCACTTCTTTCCAGTCGGTAGTAAAGCTACAGTTATGTTTTTCAGCAAGTTCCTTCGCCCTTTTTTTATCGACGTCTGCCACGAGGCTTAGCTCAGCATCACCCAAGGACCGGGCCCTCTTGTTGCCGATGAGACCGGCGCCGATAATCCCCACTTTCATTCTTTGACCTCTTGATACCTAATGCCGTCGATCCTCCTCACCGTGTAGATCTGGGTCTCCTTTATCTCATCAAGTTTTTTTGGAAAGCTTTGGTAGTCATCCCAGACTGCGCTGATCAGCTTGCCCGTGATGTCACCGGAGTCCTCCGTGGCCAGAAACAACACGAGCCGGGCGGCCTTTTCCGGTGGTGTTCCACCTGTCTCCAGCTGTTTTAAGGATTTCTCGAGGAATTTTCTGTCAACCTTGTCGCGGGCAGCCAGCACTTGGTCGAGCAACCTAGTGTTCACGGCTCCGGGGGCGATGGAATTAACTTGGATGTTGTACTCTTTTACCTCTTCAGCGATGACCTCAGTGAACCTAACCACAGCCATCTTGGAAGTCACATAGGCGCTGATGGTCGGCTGTGGAGGCCCGCCAGACCCACCACCGGAGAGATTGATGATTTTTCCGCACCCTGACCTGATCATGTGCGGGAGTACAAATTTGGTGCAGTTTACGGTGCCCATCAGGTTAATGTTGATTGTCTGTTTCCAAAGTTCCAGATCGTTGTCGACGAAGGATCCGATCGGCCCGTAAATTCCGGCATTGTTTACCAGTATGTCTATTTTTCCAAACTTCTCCACTGTTTTCTTGACCATTTCCTCAACCTCAGCAGAATTCGAGACATCGCATTGAATGGGAAGTATTTCACCCCCGTACTTCTCAAGCGCCCTAGCCGTTTCGCTGATCTCGTCAAAATTTCTCGATGCTATCGTTAGATTACAGCCCTCGCTCGCAAAAGTTTCGGCGATGACCCTCCCAATCCCCTTGCTCGCTCCGGTGATTATGGCCACTTTTCCCCTAAGCTTCATAGCCGACACCGAGGTACCTGAATCCCAATTTTTTAAACTCCGCCGGGTTCAAAAAGTTCTTTGTGTCGATGAAAACGGATCTTTTCATCTCGGATTTTATTTTCTCAAGGGGCAGCCTCCTGAACTCGGGCCATTCGGTTATCAGGACCAGCACATCGCTTCCTCTCGCTGCATCCTCCGCAGTATTGCAGACCTCTATTTCAGGGATCTCCAGGATTGGGCCAGCAATTTTGGGATCAAAGGCCTTAACCGTGGCGCCGTGAGAGATGAGTTCCCTCGCTATATCCAAGGAAAGCGATCGCCTCAGCGTGTCCGTGCCGGGTTTGTAGGTCAAACCGAGGATGCCAACTTGGAGGGACTTTACATCGCCGAATATCTTTTTAATTTTGTTGAAAACGAGGTGCTTTCTCCTGTTATTTACCGCCATTATCGCGTCGAGCATCTTGGTATCATATTTTTTTTCATCACCATATTTTCTCAAAACTTGCACATCCCTCGCCAAGGTCCCGCCGGAAAATCCCAAGCCTGGATTAATCGGGGCGTAAGGGCTGACCCTCCTGTCGGTCTTCAGGGCCCTGACGACGTCAAGGGCTGAGGCCCCGCTCAGCTCACAGATGTCCGAAATCTCGTTGATGAAACTTATGCATGCGGCGTTGTAGGCATTCAGGGCGTGTTTTGCCATCTCAGCGCTCTCAACTCCCATGCCGATTATCTGGCATCTCAGGGGCCCAAACAGCCCCTTCACCCTCTCAAGCGCCGCCCCGCTGTTTGCGCCTATGACGATCCTGTCTGGTTTGAGGAATGAATTTAAAGCTTCGCCCAGCCTCAGGTTCTCGGGAATATAACAGGCGTCAAATTTTGTCCTGCTCTTCTTGGTGATCGCTTCCTTAATCTTCGAACACGTACCCACGGGCACCTGGCTGCTGATGATCAGGATGGAGCCATCTTTAATGTATTTCGAAATCTCGTCGGCGGCTTTGTTTATGTCGCTCAAATCCACCCGATCTTTCTCGTCAACCTTTGTGTCAAAGGTCAAGAAGATGAAATCGGCACCCTCCAGCGCGGCCTTCTTATCAAAGAGAAACTTCAAATTTTTACCTTTGATGTGCTTTTTGATCAGCTCCTCCAGCCCAGGTTCAAATATGGGGGGGTGCCCTTCAGATAAACCCCTTATGATTTTTTCATCAAAATCTGTGCCAATCACCTGGTGACCAAGTTCGGCCAAACCTGCGGCATAGACGCATCCGAGGTGCCATAAGCCGAATACCGTTATCCTCACGCAATCGGCCCTCTTTCACGACCCCACTATAACTTTCGCGCCTTCATAGTCAAAGTGGAACCTCACCTCACGCAGCCCCTCCTTCTGCATGGCACCTCTGAGCCTCTCGGAGTCATCAGCGTACATCATGAGGAAACCCCCGCCACCACCCCCCACGAGCTTGCCCCCCACGGCACCATTCTTCATGGCGATGTTGTACCACCTGTCTATCTTGGGGTTGCTCATCTGCGCGGATCTCTTTTTCTTGCTCAGCCAGTGAACGTGCATCAGCTCGCCGAACCGCCTCGTGTCCCCCGCCCGCAAGGCATCCCGGCACTCGTAACCTATCTCCTTTATCTGGTGCAGGTTTTTGATCATCGTTTGGTCCTTCTTTTTAGTCATGGAATCCTGTCTCCTGAGAACCGCGTGTGACCGTCGCGAGAAGCCCGTGAAGAACATGAGCAGGTTGTTCTCCAGATCATCGATCGTGCTCCTGGACAATCGGAGCGGCTCCACAAGAACGGTGCCGTCCCTGTTGAAGGTCAGCGATATTATCCCGCCGAACGCCGCGATGTACTGGTCCTGCTTTCCCGTGGGCTCCTTCAGGATTTCTATCTCGATCTTGCAGGCCTCCTCAGCCAGGTCCTGCTGCGGCACGTACTCCTTCTTGTGATGGTGCAGCGCCTTCAGCAACCCGACCGTGAAGCTGCCCGAGGAGCCCAGGCCAGCCCTGGCGGGTATGTCCGCCATTGTGCCGACCTCTATCCTCTCCGTGAGCCCGGTCATCTTGAGGGCCTCCCTGATTATCGGGTGCTTGATCTGGTCGACCCTGTCCACCATCTCAGACTTTGAGTAGTGCGCGATGATCTTGTCGATGAAGATGTCGTGGAGGTCTATGTAGATGTACTTGTCTATCGCCGCGCCTATCACGAAACCCCCGTACTCGGAGTAATATGAGGGCAGGTCCGTCCCGCCGCCGCCAAAGGTTACCCTAACCGGAGACCTGGTTATTATCATGGTCCACCAGAAGAAGATGGTGCTGTTCGATATTTAGGTATTTTGTAAAGATTGTGGCAGTTTAGTCACCGTTTAATAGCCGCAGGTAGAACGGCGTAGCGGAGGGTCGGCATGAAAGCGCTCGTGACAGGGATAAACGGGTTCATCGGGAGCTATCTCCCGGAATACCTGAGGGCCAAGGACATTGAAGTGTTTGGGACCTTTCACGACACAAACATAAAAAACATCGCGCACATCAAGGACAAGATTAACCTGATGAAGTGCGACGTGCGTGACCAAGCCGCTGTGAGGAGGGCGGTGAAGAGGAGCGACCCTGACATCATCTTCCACCTCGCCGCCCAGAGCCGCCCCGATGTTTCTTGGGTGGACCCCGTCGGAACCATGGAGACCAACGTTATGGGCACCGTGTACCTCTTTGAGGCCATCAGACATCTTGAAATTGACCCAAAAGTTCTCGTGGCCGGCTCGAGCGCTGAATACGGCCTGATCAAGAAGAACGAGCCGCCGATAAAGGAGGAGCACCCCCTGCTTCCAGTTAGCCCCTACGGGGTGAGCAAGGTGGCCCAAGATTTGATGGCTTACCAGTACTACAAAAACTATGGATTGAAGACCTTTCGCGTGAGGATTTTCGGCGCCACCGGTCCCAGAAAGGTAGGCGACGCCTGCTCTGACTTCTGCCGGCAGATAGTTAAAATTGAGAGGGGCGAGGCTGAGCCGGTGATACGTGTGGGCAACCTGAAGGTCATTAGGGACCTCATGGACATAAGGGATACTCTGGATGCTTTTTGGGCCCTCCTGGAGAAGGGCAAAGTTGGCGATGTCTACAATGTTTGCTCCTCGAAGCCCGTGAAAATTGGGGATATTTTGCAGACGCTGCTGAGGATATCGGGAGTGAGGGCAAAAATAAAAGTTGACCCAGAAAAATTCCGCCCCACCGACGAGCCGGTCGTTGTCGGGGATAACGGTAAAATAAAGCGGGAATGCGGCTGGAGACCAAGGGTCCCGTTGGAGAAGACCCTTACAGAAACGCTGGGGTACTGGAGAAAAGCCACGGTGAGTGTTACTTCTGCGCTTCGGCGTAAAGGTTGAAATCAAATGCCACCTCGTAGTTTGGGATGTCGGGGATTGTGGTCTCCGCGAACTTCTTCCTTTCGACCCGGCTGAACCGGCATTTCTTGAGCAGGGTGCTCAGGGACTCGAAGTCGTACATCCAGAGGTGGTATTGGCCGGGAAAAACTCGACGGGAGAGTTTGCTCGGGAAGAAGTTGAGCAGATCCAAGAAGGCATCGGTCAGCTCCCGGCCAGGTTTGATCTTGCGGTAGAATTCCCTATCTTTCTCCACATATTTTCTGGCGAGAATTTCCAAGTCGGGTAGGACTATCCTCAAAATTCCTTCAGGCTTTAGAACCCGACGGCATTCGACCAATATTTTCTCAGCCTCATCAACCCTGAAGTGCTCAAAAAAATGGGAGGCGTAGATGTAATCGACGGTTTCGTCACCGAACGGCAGTCCCTTTCTGACATCGTGCCACAGCATCTCCGGCGGCCATTTCATCTTGTAGGCCACCTCAGGTATCAGGCCTAGTTTGAAGAGCAGCCAGGTGGCCCCAGGAATTTTTGAGAGAGGAATCAGCGGGTGGATGTCTATGTTGATCCAGCCCGGGATGACCCTTCTGCCCGATCCCAGGTTTAGCTTCAGCCCCGGCCTCTCTGGTTGTCCTGTTTCTTGAGTCATTTCACCCACCACCGCGACCAATGATTATTATCTCATGGTCTATTTAGTTCATGCCCGGCAGGTGTTTTTTTGGCTGGATAATATTTTTTGAGAAAGTAAACCAAAACCCAGCAAGGTTATTTAATCCAGCGGCCAAAAACATCTTGAACTTGCGGTGCTGCGAATGTTCAAAAAGTTGAAGACGGGGCTATGCCACCCGAAGCAGGCTCTAGATTACCTCCTCCGGGAGCCGAATGAATATCAGCTCATCCAGGCCGAAAAAATGGAGCACGCGGTCAGGCCTGGGGGTTATCTTGAGGAGCACATGGTGAAGAGGACCGACATCCACGAGCATCTCGCCACCCTGAACATGCTCACGAGAGAGTTCAGGCTCAGGACGATATTGGAGCTGGGCACCGGGAGTGGGGAATCCACGGTGGCCCTTCTCGACGCCGCGAGGAAAATAGGCGGCCGGGTCTACAGCGTCGACATTGAGCCTTGCCCTGAAGCCCACGCCACCATCAAAGCCCATGGCCTCGAAAAATACTGGACCTTCATCCAGGGTGACAGCCTGAAATTGGAGTGGAGCCGGCCCATCGACCATCTTTTCATCGACACCGTCCACACCTACCCGCAGGCTATCAGGGAGTTGCGTAAATACGAGCCGCACGTAAGACGGGGAGGGCTGATAACTCTGCATGATATAGTAACTTGGCCCGGGGTCATGCGCGCGGTAAACGCTTACACTAGGAAAAGACCTGACCTGCGCCTCTACAAATACTTCAACAACAATGGCCTAGCCGTGATCTTCAAGGGCCGCTGAGCCCCGTCACTTTCGGAAATATTCTATGGTCTCCAAGAGGCCCATCTCGAGTGATATCTTTGGCTCCCAGCCCAGCAGTTTCTTGGCCCTTGAGATGTCCGGCCTCCTCCGCACCGGGTCATCCTTGGGGAGCGGTTTGAAAACTATCCTCGACTTGGAATTGGTCAGCCTCTTAACCAACCTTGCCACTTCCAAGATGGTTATCTCGTCCGGGTTGCCGAGGTTGACGATCTCGCCGCTCAGGCCGTCCTTGAGCATCAGCCTCATCAACCCCTCAATCAAGTCTCCGACGTAGCAAAACGACCTCGTCTGTGAGCCGTCCCCGTACACCGTGATCGGTCGCCCATTCAGCGCCTGCGCTATAAAATTGGGAATGACCCGCCCGTCGTTTCTCCTCATCCTGGGCCCATAGGTGTTGAAGATGCGCGCGATCCTGACATCCACCCCATAGCTCCTGAAGTAAGCATATGAGAGCGCCTCGGCAAACCTCTTTGACTCGTCGTAGGGCGACCGCGGGCCGGTGGTGCTGACGTTGCCCCTGTACGTCTCCTTCTGCGGGTGCTCAAGGGGTTCCCCATAGACCTCTGAAGACGAGGCCAGCAAAAATCGGGCTCTCTTTTCTCGAGCCAGCTCCAAGGCGTTCCGAGTGCCGAGGGAGTTGGTCATCAGTATCTCAACGGCGTACCTGTCAAAATCGGCTGGGGATGCCCGGGACGCCAGGTTGAAAACGTAGTCCACCCTGCCACCGACATGAATCGGTTCCCTCACATCATGTTCGATGAACCTGAAGTTCTTTTCCTTGAAGAGGTGGCTCACATTTTTTTTGATCCCAGAGCCCACATTGTCCACGCATATGACCCTGAACCCATCAGAGACAAGTCGTTCGCACAGCCATGAACCTATGAAGCCCGCGCCGCCGGTCACCAGGGCAGTCTTTTCCCCCACACCATCACCTGACGAAGCGGCTGAACGAGGTCTCCAACGCGTTCCAGTATGTCTGGATTGTCCCGATGTCAAGCCAGATGTCCTTGGGGCCCATTTTTAGGGCGTAAGAGCTCAGCCCCATGTCTATGATCCTCTGCATGCCATCGGTCAGCTGAATCTCGTTGCCCTTCCCGGGAGAAACCTCCTTCAGGGCCTTGAAGATAACCGGGTTAAATATGTAGATCGGCATGATCGCTAGGTTGGTCCTTGGCTTCTCCGGCTTCTCCTCGACCTTCTTCAGCCTGTAGATGCTGCCCCTGACCTTCTCGACCTCGGCGACGCCAAACTGTCTCGGGTCTTTGACCTCGCGAAGCAGGCAGGCCATGTCCGCCTTCAGTTCCCTGTGGGTTTTAATTAAATCCTTGAGGTGCCTATCCCCGTCCGAGATGACGTAGGTGTCGCCGGCGTGAACGAACACCGGCTCATCCCGAACGAAATGCGCCACCCTGAGGACAGCATCGCCGAAACCCCGCGGCTCTGGCTGGTTGACCCACACGATGTTTGAATTTTCTATCTTCTCATAGAAATCCCGCATCTCATCGGCCAGTTCGTTTTTCCTTCTGCGCTCGAGCATCTCCACGTAATTGTTCTCCGGGGTGAAGTGGTCCTCGATGGCCCGCTTCTCCCTCCCGATTATGAAGTAGAACTCGCGGAACCCGACGTTGTACAGCTGCTCGAAGACGAGCTGCAGCAGGGGCTTCAGGCAGGGCTTTCCGCCGTGCGCCCTGGCGAAAAGCGGCAGCATCTCCTTCGGCTGCTCCTTGGTGGTGGGCAGAAGCCTGGTCCCCATGCCGGCAGCAGGGATCACTACCTTCATTTCATCACTTACTCCCTGACTCCCCTCTCCTTTCCAATTCTTTGGTTTATCTCTTCGACGGCCCTCAGAAGTTTGGGGTCATAACCTAATTCCCTTGAGAAATGAATCAGAGCGGCGAGATCTTTCGGGAAACACTTGCCTCCAAATGCCTTTTTATGCACTATGCCGTATGTGCCTATACGGCTGTCCAAGGCGGCGATCCTGGCCACCAAATCCGAGTCCACATTAATTTTCTGACAGATGTAATAAATCTCGTTCCAGTATGAGATGCGGCTGGCCAAGGCGCAATTGCTGGCATATTTTACCATCTCAGCGGTCCTGAGGTCCACACGGAAGATCGGCAGCTTCAGCGGCCTGTACAATTTCTCCACAACGTCGCCAGATTTTTTATCGAACTCGCCTATGACTATTCTCTCCTCTGTGAAAAAATCCCTGCTGAATTTCCTGTCCTTTGTCCAGGACTCTCGAATCTCGGTCAAGAACTCTGGGTTCATGCAGACCCCAAACGACTTTCCGACCTTTTTTCCGGAGCTTTTCTCAAGGATCGGGATGACGATCTTTTCCGTCGTGGTCGGGACAACAGTGCTCTTGACGACGACGACGTGGTAGCCGTCCTTGTCCCTCAAGCTCCCGCCGATACCGCCGGCAGCCGCCCTGACATAGCTCAAGTCAATCTTCCCGCCCTTGGTTGGAGTCGGCACACAAATGAACGAGATATCAGATTTTTTGACGGCTTCCGCCATGTTGGTGGTTGATGAAAGACCAGATTTTCCCAGTTCCTCAACCCTTTTCTTGTCAACGTCGTAGAATATCACCTCGTTGCCGAGTTTCCTAAATCCATTGCCAACAATGGCACCCACCACGCCGCTGCCGATTATGCTTATTTTCGCCGTCTAAACCCCCTACAATATTATCCGACCATTAAAATATGATAGACTAACGTTCGGTCCTGATTTCAGATGGCGGGCCCGGTGGGATTCGAACCCACGATCTACAGCTTAGGACGCTTGCGGGTGAGAACTTCCCACTTGCCGCCCTATCCTGGCTAGGCCACGGGCCCGCTAAAGATTTTGTCGCAGGAGCTTATGAGCCTGCAGTCGCCTCGAAAGTTATTTAAAAGGAGCGTTTAAATGATGTTTGAAGTGGTGGTTGAGTGGTTGCGACAAGACCTTTAGGTGCTTTGCTTTGCATCGCTACGGTTGTAGTGGCGATCGCACACATATTCTTTGGTTACGTGAGCGGCGGTGCAGGTGCTTGGGCGCGTGGAGCTTTGGCTTTTGCTCTGCCGATAACGGTCGGCATCCTCGCGGTTTGCGGTCTGGGATTTTGGCTAGGATGGATCATGGTAACTACAAAGGAGGCCCCGCCAGCGCCAAAGACACCGGAAGAGAGTCAGCCCGAGAAAACCGAGTGAAAATCTCGGCATTCGTAGCTTTTAAGGGCTGGTCACTTTAAACTTATTGGGTGTTGAATTTGAACTATAGACGATGGTTAATCGTTGTATACCTGCTCTTGATGATGTTCGTTTCTGTTTCGATTCTTTTGGTTCCCGGGGAGAAACATGAAACACTCACAACCTCCGACAGCGGCTGGGTCTATGATATCGCCCTAGAGATCTCGCAAAAGGGAAGCCTCGTTGACAGGAACCCGCTTTCCCACGCACCATACGGCTGGACAGTTTCATTCAACGAGCAGCTGCAACCCCTGCTGGCGGTGATGCTTTACAACGGCGTCCATGCCGTAAACCCAAGCGTCACCCTGATGGATGTGGTGAAGTTCTGGGCCCCGCTCTGCTTCGCGCTGTCCCTGATCCCGATTTTCCTCATAGGCAGGGAGCTGGGTGGAGACTTTGCAGGAGTTGCTGCGGTTTTCTTCGCCACCACAATGACGACGACCATTTACTGGATGAAGGTTGGTTCTTTTGACCGCGAGCCCTTGAAGCTGCTTCTCACCTCGGCCTCGATCTTCTTCACCATAAAGCTGTTTAAGGCGGAGAGGGCCGACTTTCTGAGGTATGCCGCTCTGGCGGGGCTGTCCTTCGGGTTGTTCACCTTGGAATGGCCCGGTGCCCTCTTTTTCGCAGCCATCCCTATTGGCGGGATAATCTTTGTGCTGCTCGTGAAGTTTTTCGAAAAGCTCGTTCACAAATTCTCCGACGTTTTTGGGGCGGTCAAGTCCTCCGTCCAAAGCCACCTCTACCTGATCATCGGCGTCTTCGTCATGATGGTGGTCGTGACGTTAATTCTTTCAATATTGGGCAGGCAGAACCCGAGTTTCTGGGTCGGGTTTTTTCAGACCTTGTTGGGATATGCGGGAATTGGCGGAGGTGAGGGCGGTGTCTCTCTGCCGAGTTACGCAACAGAGGCACGGCCCGCAGGCCCCATCGGTGAAACTCTGGGCCTTTTTTACGGGAATAGTATACTGACCGTTTTCATAGTCATAATGATTGCCCTGTCGCTGGCGAAGTTCATCTGGTCGAGGAAGAACTGGGAGATTTTTGTTTTCGCTTGGCTGATAGTCCTACTCGCGATGGTCTATCCGGGGAAAGGGCAGGCCAGATTTGTTCGTGAGTGGTGGCCCCTGGTCCCGACCCTTGCCGGCGTTGGGCTCGCGGTTCTGGTCAGACTCGTCAGGCGGGCATCCTCTGAGCCCTCCTTGGATTGGTTGAAGGGGATTGAGGATCCAATAGCCGTGACCGCCCTGATAGTTGTCTTCGCCTCGCCGTTCCTCCTCAATGCTTACGCCGCCGCCGCGGCCACCGTCCCGCCTCCAGACTGGGAGGGGCAGACAGGGCTGGACAGCGGGTTCATGGAATCCTTTAACTGGCTGAGGGAACACACCCCTGAGAACTCGGTGGTCGCGATAGAGTGGTCTTACGGCCACCTGCTGACGGGTGTGGCCAGGAGGCCCACAGTGGCGGACGGAGTCGAGGCGACGGCAGAAGCAGGCAAGTGGGAAAATGTTGCGGAGGTGAAACCGCCGGATTACATCTACACGGTTGAGGACTCGACCGGCACATTTTTGAACCAACATTTTACCATAAACGGCAGGCGCACAGACGTTCAGAGGTTCCCGGGCTTATCGGGTGATGAGATCGCCTTCTACCTGGAAACTTACCGCGACAACTATGGGGTGAAAATAGATTACTACGTCACCCACGTTTACCAGATCTACACCATGCTTGACGTGGTTCTCGGTGGAGGAGCCAAGCGCAGTCAATCGACGAGCGTGGATAATAGTTATCTTGTTTTCAACTTTGGTGATGAAAATGTAATTTTTGACGGTGGGCAGCTGAAGGCATACCTAAAAGGAGAGGATAGCAACCAGTACTTTGCCGGGGTGGTCATCCTTTACTACGATCAGAGCGGGGGGTTGACGAATTTCAACTACGGTTTCGAGGAGAACCCACAAATACCCAGGATCTTAAGGGTGTTCGTGCCAAACTGGACCTCCTCCCCCACGCTTGAACAGATAGTGGCGGTGCAGAGCGATCCTTATTACAATGGCCCGCCCCTGTATGCGCGTGTTTTTGGTGGCGCAGCCCCCCTGCCGGACTTTATGAGCGTGGTCCACACCAGCCAGAACGGCGTGGTGAAGGTCATCAAAATCAACCACACCGCATCGGCTGTTTACCCTGCTGATGGTTCCCTGGTCAACGAGGACACCCCGGAGTTCAGGTGGTCCACTGGCATAGGCGCTACAAGATATGAGTTCCTTCTGGATGAGAGCCCAGCATTTTCATCGCCAATCATTCAAGCGGACATCACCCTGCGAAAGTATACGCCGACGGTTGCCCTGACGGACGGCACTTATTTCTGGCGCGTTGGTGCTTACAAGGGCGAAAAATTCCTGGGTTGGTCAGAGACAGCGTCCTTCGTGGTCGACACGGTGCCGCCGACTTCGCCGCAGCTCTATGAGCCACGTGACGGGGTTGAACTCTCCAGCTTCAACATTAAATTTAGCTGGGCGAAGGCGGAAGCCGGGGCAAAATATCAGGTTCAGATTTATAAGGAAACAGATCTTTCGGCACTACTGCTGGACAACCAGCTGACCACCGAGAACTTTTCTTACACCTTCCAGAACAACGGAGCCTATCTGTGGCGCGTGCGGGCTATCGATGCTGCCGGTAACCAGAGCGAATGGTCTCAGGGTAAGTTTACCATAAGAGTACCGCCGCAACCGCCCACGCTTGTCTCTCCATCAAAGGGGGCAATAATGAACAATAACAGTCCCACCTTCAGCTGGTCAGGAGGGGTGGCCGACAACTTCAGGTTGGTGGTTGATGACGATGGAAATTTCGGCTCACCCGAGGTCTTCGTCACGCTTGGGTTGGTCTGGAGCTACACGGCACCGGAAGCTTTGCCGGACGATAACTACTTCTGGAAGGTGGTTTCAGTCGTAGGATCCCAGCAGGCTTCAACCCCAGTATGGTCGTTTGCCATTGATGCCACCCCGCCCGGGTCGCCAGTCCTGCTTGTGCCCGAGCACGGGTCGATACTGACGGATGTTACTCCAACTTTCTCCTGGTCAAGCGCTCGGGGGGCGGAGAGGTACCGTTTGCTCGTGGACAGTGATCAGGAATTTAGATCGCCGGAAATAGACAATTGGACGGGTGACACGACTTTCACACCGACCGTTAGTTTATCTCCTAACACATATTACTGGAAAGTGTATGCCGTAGATCAGGCTTTCAATGAGAATGTGTCATCCATTGGGGTCTTCGTCATCGAGGGTGGGTAGGTATGCAAGCGCCCCGCGGAACCCGCGACCTCATTGGTAAGGAACTCGCGAGCGTCCGCCACGTCATGCGCAGGATGGAAGAAATTTTCAAGCGCTATGGATATGAGGAAATTGAGACGCCGATGTTTGAGCACCTCGAGCTCTTCACCAAGAAGAGTGGATCTAGCGTGGTGAACCAGCTCTACGCCTTCAAGGACAAGTCCTCCCGAGACCTAGCCCTGCGTCCGGAGATCACGACCCCGGTGGTACGCTTTTACATACAGAAGCTCAGGTCAAGCCCGAAGCCGGTGAAGCTGTTTTACTTCGGTAGCTGTTTTCGATACGAGGAGCCGCAGTCAAAAAGATGGAGGCAGTTTCTCCAGTCAGGGGTTGAAATAATAGGAACAGCGAACCCTGCCGCGGACGCGGAAGTGGCAGCGCTGGCTAGCAACGTCATGGGTGAACTCGGGTTCAGGGACTACGAGCTGCGAATAGGCCACATCCGCCTGCTGCGCGAGCTTCTTGCTCACGCGGGGGTGAAAGGTGACGCTCAGGACCCTATACTCCGGGCCTTGGACTCCAAGGAGGAGAAGCGCATCAGCGACGAGATAAAGTTGGCCGGGATAAAGTCCGCCGATGAAAAACTGCTGCGCAGCCTTATCTCCCTGAAGGGCGAAATATCGGTTCTTGACAGGGCGGGTGTGCTGCTCAGGAGGATCCCTAGGGCCTCGGCGGCGCTGAAGAACCTGCAGGAGATTATAGGATATCTTTACCCGCTCGGCGTTGAGAACTTCTCGCTCGACCTCGGCATAGCCCGCGGCCTCGACTACTATACGGATTTCGTCTTTGAAGTTTACATCGGCGGGGTACAGGTCGCAGGAGGGGGTCGTTACGACGGGCTCGTGGAGCAGCTTGGCGGTGAATCAACGCCGGCGGTCGGCGTCGCCTTCGGAGTTGATAGAATTGCCCAGATAATACTGAGCCGCGGCATGGTTGCCTTCAAAGACCGTTTGGATTGTTTGGTCCTGCCAGTGGACGAGAAGGTCCGCGTGGAGGCGATGAAAATAGTCACCGAGCTTCGCCGGGCCGGTCTTGCGGCGGACACCGACATCATGGGCCGGAGGTTCAGCAAGGCGATGGAATATGCCAACGCGCTCAAGGTAAAACGCGTGGTCGTGGTCGGGTCTAGAGAGTTGGATAGAGGACAGGTCATCGTCAGGGATATGACCACGGGCAAGCAGGAACTCGTGGCCCGCGGGAATGTGGCAAGAGTGCTAAAATCTGTGGCCTAATTTCTCAAATTTTTTCTTCAGCACCAACGAGTCTTGCTCGAGGACAGGCGACTCGGAGATGATCGTTATGTTAAGGTTTCTATTGACGATCTCTTTTACCAGGGGATCCACCGGTGGCTCGTCGAAAGAGAT
>Ga0315298_1006299_pt1 | contig 16259 bp, 16 predicted proteins | sample WHS_1_MG_FD_203077 | JGI IMG/M metagenome (GOLD analysis project Ga0315298, IMG submission 203077) | Extremophilic microbial mat communities from Washburn Hot Springs, YNP, Wyoming, USA - WHS_1_MG | ecosystem: Environmental > Aquatic > Thermal springs > Hot (42-90C) | place: USA: Wyoming...
ATGCCGGGATAGACGATGATGGCGATATCCTGATCCGCGAGGATTATCGCCATTTCGTATTTCCGGAGGAGGATGGGCGTGCCATCCATCTCGCGACCTTTTTCCGCAGCCGCGAGGATGCGCCGGTAGAGGAGAAACTCGCCTATGCCAACCGCGTGAACGATGAACTGGTGCTCATTCGGGCCTCGTATACCGAGCGGGGCGCCTTTTGCTTCGATTATTACATCCCCGTCCAAGGGGGCATTACCAAGCAGGCCATCGTGTTGGCGACGCGGCGTTATATCGCCCTGGTGCGCAGCGCCCTGGCGCGAGATGACCAAAACGTCGTGGCCTGAAATCAGCCCTTAAGAGATCGCCTATGCCTAACCTTTTGAAAGAAAAATTGTATGCTGGTCAGCCCGCTTATGGCGTTTCGGTAATGATCCCCTCGCCACAAGTCGTGGAGATGGTCGCCCATTTGGGCTTTGACTGGGTGCTCATCGATTGCGAACATGGCGCCATCGGCCTGGAGGCGGTCGAGGGGATGGTGATGGCCGCCGAGGCTGGCGGGATCGTGCCCATGGTGCGGCCCCCTACAAACGCCGCTGAAGCCATCGCTCAGGTGATGGATCGGGGCGCGTTGGGTGTGCAGGTGCCCCACGTGCGCTCCGCCGCCGATGCGCGTCGGGCGGTGGAGGCCGTCAAATTCCCACCGCTGGGCACGCGGAGCCTTGCCGTGGGGACGCGCGCGGGCCGCTATGGCTATGGGTTATCGCAAAAGGAATACGTTTCACAGGCCAACCGGGAGACGCTCGTTTGCCTCCAGTTGGAGGATGTCGAGGCGCTTCAGAACGCGGAGGAGATTTTGGCCGTAGAAGGGATAGACGTCTTTTTCGTCGGCCCGTCGGACCTTTCGCAGGCGCTGGGGTACCCCGGTGAACTCGAGGCGCCGCCCGTCCGAGAGGCCATTGAGGCGCTCTTGGCCAAAATCCGCGCTCGCGGCCGCATCGCTGGCTCGGCGGGGGGCGCGGCGGCCATCCGCCGTTACCGAGAACTCGGCGCTTTATACCTCTATACGCATCTGACGCGCCTTTTGCAGGAGGGGGCGGCGGCCTTTTTGAGGGCCGTGCTCGCGGAAGGCTGAAGCGAGGCTTCATGCTGAAGCAATCTTCAGCACTCCATATCGTTTTGCTGAAGCAAGCTTCAGCACTCCATACACTTTGGAGTGCGCAAGCCTTGCTTGCGCGGGGCTGAAGGCGAGGCTTCAAACTTTATGCTGAAGCAAGCTTCAGCACTCCATATCGTTTTGCTGAAGCAAGCTTCAGCACTCCATATATTTTTTGAGGAGGAGGAAATGACTCGACCTTTGCCTTTGGAGACGATTACCCCCGAAGCCTTTGCGCCTTTTGGTACGGTCATTGACTGGAGCGATGAACTCGAGGCCACCGGCCAGAGGTTCCATGTGGTCATGCGCAGCGAGGCGCCTACCGGTTGGCGTTTGGGCGTCTTGAAAGTGCGCGAGCGGGTGATGGAACGGATGGAAAATCACCCCACCACGGAGGAATTGTTTGCCCCCATCGCCGGCCAGGCCGTCATCGTGGTGGCCCCAGCAGGGCCTTTCGATGAGGGGGCTATCCGCGCCTTTTTGCTGAATCGCCCCGTCAGCCTCAAGCCGGGCACCTGGCATGACGTGTTTACCCTCTCGGAATGGGCAACTGTCCTCATCGCCGAGAACCTTCACGTTACGGGCGAGCGCGTGGTGCTGAGCAAGCCCGTTGCGGCTACGCTGGATTGATACCTACGGAGGGGGCAGGGGATATGCCCCCTCCGTTCCTTTGCAACCTAGAAAACGGGGGTCACCGGCGCCTGTTTGCGCGCCGATTCATAGGCGGCCATGGCGACCACGAAAGCTTGGTAGGCATCTTCGATGGTGCCGGCGGGTTTCTTGTTTTGCTCGATGCAGTCGAGGAGTTGGGGCAAGAATCCCGGCGAGGGAGGCCCATACAGATCGCCCACCTGCCGCTCAAAGACCCAACCGGGCGCATCTTTGGCCAAGATGGCGAATTCCGGCACATACAGGGAACTCGTCATGATTTCGCCGCGCGTGCCGACGATTTCCAACCGCCGGTTGGCGTTTGCCTTGGGCGAAGGGCCAGATTTGCGCGGTGAGCAGATCGTCCAAGAGGCTTCGAGGGTGGCGATGATGCCATTGGCAAAGGTAAACGTGGCCATGCCCCAATCTTCCACGGCAATATCGCGGTGGACGAAATTCGCTACCTTGGCCTCGACCTTGACAACGGGGCTTTCGGCCAGCCACAGGAGTTGCTGGACGCCGTAAATCCCCTCGTCAATGAAGGCGCCTCCTGGCACTTTGGTGGGGTCGGCGAACCAGCCCGGTTTGCCGGAATGGAACCAATCCTCGGCGATAGACCAGCGGCTGGTATTGTGGATTACCACAATGTCGCCGATCTCGCCGGATTTGATGTGCGCTTTGAGCGCCCCGCCCATGAGGATTGGCATGCACTGGAAAGGCAAACAGACTACGCCCGACCGATTGACTACCTCCACCATCTCGCGGGCGCGCTCTACCGTCATCGCCATGGGTTTGCCGAGGAGGATGTGTTTGCCCGCTTGGGCAGCCTTGATGGTACATTCGGGGATATCTACGACGGGCGGCGCGATGTGCACGACGTCAATATCCTCGCGCGAGATGAGGGCGTCATAATCGGTGTAGTAATCCACGCCAAAGGTCTCGCCGAACTCGCGCGCTTTGGCCTCATCCCGTTCGGCCACGGCTACCAGTTCGGCGCGGGGATATTCGCGCAGGCCGCGCGCTAGCCCAAACCCCGAGTACCAATGGCCCAACCCTAACACGCCAACTCGCCATTTTCTCTGCATGGTCGTGCTCCTTTCTGGGAACGCAAAAATTCTTCGAACGCAAACTAAAGGGATTATGGCATAAAGGGTTAGCGTATGCAAGCGTTTTCGCAAGGGATGTTAGGGGAATGTAGGCGAGAAGGCCCGCGCTGCTGATGCCCTAGAATGGGCACTCCACGCGCTAAAGGAGGGGTATGGAAAGAACGATTCGACAGGTCACCTTTTTGGGCTTTGGCCAGGCCGCCTCGACCCTAGCCCGGCCGATGGCGGCCCGTGGGGCGCAACTCCGCGCCTATGATCTCCTCCTCGAGCAGCCCGGCGGCGAGGAAATACTGTATTCCCGTGCAGCGGGGATGCCCATTGCCTTTCTGCCCTTGAAAAAAGCCCTCATCGGTGCGGAGTATATCCTCTCGCTGGTAACGGCCGAGGTGGCCCTCTCGGCTGCGCAGCGGGCGGCACCTTATCTCGGCCCCGGCCAAACATATGTGGACCTGAATTCCACATCTCCCATGGTCAAGCAGGCCATTGGGCAAACCCTTGCCCCGAGCGGTGCGGGCTATGTGGAGGGCGCTGTGCTCGATGCCATCGGGGCGGCGGGCGAGGGGGCGCGTATCCTTTTGGGCGGGCCGCTTGCCCAGCGCGCAGCAGCGGACCTCGCCTCCCTCGGCCTAAATGTGACGGCCTTTAGCCCAGAGATTGGCCCGGCCTCGCTTTTTAAGATGTTGCGGAGCGTCTTTTCTAAGGGGATGGAGGCGCTCCTCATCGAGGTGCTCCTGGCCGCGCAGGAAGCGGGTATTGTAGAGCCGATCTGGCGAGAGATCGTCGAGACGGTTAGCCGAGCGCCCTTTGAGAAAACGGCTTCGGCCTGGGTGCGTAGCCACGCGACGGCACATCGCCGCCGGTATTACGAAATGGAGCAAGTGCTTGAAACCCTGGCCAGTTTGGGCTTTCAACCCCTGATGACGCAAGCCGTGCGGGATTTTTTCTATCGTTCGGTGGCTTGCGGGCTTGGTGAAGAGTTTACACGGGAACCTTCCGAAATCGGCGATCTTCTCAGAGCGCTCGCGCACCGATTGCAGGATAAAGGGAACCCGTCAGATGCTCCTTCATCTCCCTAGGCCGCTTCTTTGGGTGATATGTTTTATCAAGAAAGGCCGACAAAGGGGAGGGCAATGGCCGACTTTTGCCTCAGAACGGCGTTTGGAGTATATTTTTGCTGATTACTGGGTGTGGATAGATTGCGCGACGTGTTTTTTTGCCGCCCATTGCACACGTGTGCTATCGGTTGGGCGGGCTGCCGCCGAGTTTTGGGGTTTAGAGAAGGGTAGCCGCAGATGGATGAGCAGGATGTAAATACCCTATGCACACCGTGGATCGAGAGTTTGCGCGCGAGCGAGGCGCGTTATCGCATCATCTCGGAACTGACGAGCGATTACGCCTATGCCTTCCGCATTGAGCCGAATGGTTCGCTCTATTGCGAATGGGTGACGGATGCTTTCGAGCGCATTACCGGCTATACGCCGGAGAGGCTTCTAGAACTCGGCAGTTATGAGTTGCTGATCCATCCGGAGGATGTGCCGATCTCCCAAAAGCGCATTCAGGCGCTCCTGCGGGGAGAGGCGGATACGAGCGAGTTTCGCATCGTCACGCGAGATGGCCAAGTGCGTTGGGTGCGCGATTCAGCACGGCCGGAGTTGGATGATCACGGCCGCGTGGTGCGGATTTATGGCGCGGCCCAAGATATTACGGAGCGGCGCGAGGTCGAACAGCAGTTGCGCAAGAACGAGTGCCGCCTACGTCGTTCCGAAGAGCGCTTGCGGCGGCTGACGACCCATATGGAGAACGCCTTGGAGGCGGAACGGGCGCGCATCTCTCGCAGGATTCACGATGAATTGGGGCAAACGCTCACCGCATTGCGTTTCGACGTGCACTGGCTCAAGGCACGGTTGAAGCGTTCCTCGCCGGAGGTTCAGGCCAAACTCGATGCGATGCTCGCGCATATTGACGAAGCGATTCGCCAAGTACAACAGATCGCCAGCGAACTGCGCCCTCAGTTGCTCGACGATTTGGGCCTCCCGGCGGCCATCGAGTGGAGCGTCAAGCAGTTTGCCGAACGCACCGGCCTTGAGTACGAGTTGACCATCGAGCCGGATGAAATCTCCATTCCGCCGGCTTGTGCGACGGATCTCTATCGCATCCTTCAAGAGGCATTGACCAACGTGGCGCGGCATGCGCAGGCAACGCGGGTTGAGGTGCGGCTCGTGAGGGAAGGGGATGGCCTCACGCTGAGCATCTGCGATAATGGGCGAGGTATTACGCCCGAGGAGATGAAAAATCCCAATGCCTTGGGGATTATTGGCATGCGCGAACGAGCCGCACGGTGGGGTGGGCAATTCCACATCGCTGGAGAGCCTGGCAAAGGGACGGTTGTTTCGGTACATATCTCAATAAGGGGGGAATGATACGATGATTCGCGTCTTTGTAGCCGATGATCACGAGTTGTTCCGCGCGGGTCTCAAAGAGATCCTCCAAGAGGCCGAGGATATCCTCGTGGCGGGAGAAGCGGCTTGCGGTGAAGACGCCGTAGCCGCCATCAAGGAAGGGGATTATGACGTCCTCATCCTCGATATCACGATGCCAGGCCTCCATTGGCTAGAGGTGATCAACCAAGTCCATGAGGTCAAGCCGAACCTGCCGGTGCTCATCCTCACGATGCACCCCGAGGAGCAGTATGCCCTTCGCGCCCTCCGCGCGGGCGTCGCCGGGTACCTCACCAAGAACGTAGCGCCCGATGAGTTGATCCAAGCCATCCGCCGCGTTGCCCAAGGGCGCCGCTATCTGAGCGAGGCGCTCGCCGAGCACTTGGCCAACTATGTGACCGAAGAGCGCGGCTCGTTGCCTCACGAGCAGCTCACCGATCGCGAGTATGAGGTGATGTGCTTGATCGCCACGGGGCATAACGCCACGCAAATTGCCAAAGCCCTGGGCTTGAGCATCAAAACGATCAGCACCTATCGCACGCGCCTTTTGCACAAGATGGGCTTGGCCAACAACGCCGAGTTGATCCGTTACGTGTTGGAGCACAACCTCCTGCCTCGCTAGAGGTTGTTCGAACGGCTATGCCGGGATAAAAAGACGAGCCGACCTGCTGCCCTTTTAGGCACAGGTCGGCTCGGTGTGCGCTTGACAGGGGTGCTAGATGCGGGGCATCTCGTTCCCGCCGCAAACGGGCAGGTACAACCCCGTGATGTAACTCGCCAGGTCCGAAGCGAGAAAGAGCACGGCGTTCGCGATGTTTTGAGCATCCCCCCGGTAGCCTAGCGGCACGCGGGCGATGTATTCCGCCTCGCTCGGCGTGCCGGGCGAGGGGCGATCTTCCGAGATGGTCCAGCCAGGGGCTACCTGGTTCACCGTGATGCCGTATTTACCGACTTCTTTGGCCAAGATGCGGATGATGCCATCCAGCCCGCGCTTGCCCGCCACATAGGCCGATTGGCCGGGGAAGCATTGCATAGCGCACTCGGTGTTCGTGGCGATGACGCGCCCCCATCGCTTCTCGATCATCGCCGGCACAAAGGCTTTGGCCATCAGGACATTGTGAATGACGCAACTCTCGAACTGGGAATAGTAGTCGGCCAGGGGCTGTTCGAGGATCGTCGTCCACTTGTATTGGATGACGGCGTTGTTCACGATGATATCCGGCGCGCCGAGTTTCGCCGTAACTTCATCGCGCATGCGAAAGACATCCTCTTCTTTCGTCACATCCGCTTGGACGATGCAGGCGCGGCGCCCCATCGCCACCACCTCGTCATAGCGTTTCTTGGCGGATTCCTCATTGCTGTGGTAGTGGATGGCGACATCGGCGCCGGCGCGGGCCAGGGTGCGCACGATCTCGCGGCCCAACTGTCCGCTGCCGCCGGTAACGAGGGCGATTTTGCCGGAAAGGTCAATAGGGATCATCTCGGTGCCTCCTGTACGTATTCTGCGCTCGCGACGCATTGAGCCAAGTATAGCGCAATGCGGCGCACAAGGCGAGCGCTAGGAGGCCGTTTCGGCGCCCTCATCGAGGATCTCGATCGGGTCGCCGGCTCGCACAATGCCCGGCTCCAGTACCCGCACAAAGATCCCCTCTCGCGGCATGACGCAATCCCCGGCCGCCTGATAGATGGCGCACTTGGTATGGCATTCTTTGCCGATCTGCGTGACTTCCACCAAGGCCGTGCCCAGGCGCAGGCGCGTGCCGATGGGCAGGGTGTAAAGTTCCAAGCCTTGTGTCGTAATGTTCTCAGCAAAACTGCCGGGGTGCACGCTCAGCCCTTTGGCGCGCATCGTTTCGATGCTCTCGAGGGCTAAAAGGCTCACCTGGCGGTGCCAGGTGCCCGCGTGGGCGTCTCCCTCCAAGCCCCAATTCACCTTGAGGGTGCCCTCGGCAACGGGCTTCTTGGGGATGCCCGTGCGGTCGCTCGTGCAGACGGCCACGACTTTACCCGTGCGGTTGACCTTCATCCTCTTCCTCCAAGATGATCTCTCCACTTTTACCCCCCGTTTTACGCAGGAGGCGGATATTCCCGATGCGCATGGCACGATCCACCGCTTTGCACATGTCATAGATCGTCAGCGCTGCGATGCTCACGGCCGTAAGCGCCTCCATCTCGACGCCCGTTACGCCCGTACAGCGCACGCGCGCCGTGATGCGCACGGCGGAGCGCGGCTCGTCAAAGGCGAACTCGACCGAAACGGCGCTCAGGGAGAGGGGGTGGCAGAGGGGGATCAATTCCGCCGTGCGTTTGGCCGCCATGATCCCCGCGATACGCGCTACAGCGAGCACGTCCCCCTTGGGCAGGCCCCCTTGCTGGATGAGCGCCAACGTCTCGGGGCGCATCAGGATTTCTCCGGCGGCCATCGCCTCGCGCACGGTGGGCTGTTTGGCGCTTACATCCACCATATGGGCACGGCCCTGGTCGTCTATATGGGTCAGGTGTGGCATCCTTCACCCCCCTACGCGAGACATCAGGTGAGAGGTCGTGGTGAGGTAACGGTCGAGGGCGTGCCCCGGCCCCTTGGCAAGCACGGCTTGGCGGAAGACCTGGCGGATCGTTTCGTCATCGGCCCCGCTCCGCAGGGGCGTGCGCACATCGAACTCGACATCGCTGAAAAGGCAGGGGAAAAGGCGGCCATCGGCGGAGAGGCGCAGGCGGTTGCAGGCCGCGCAAAAGTGCTCGCTCAAGGCGCTGATGAAGCCGATGGTTCCCGCCGATGGGGGCGCTTGGGCCAAACGCCACGTGCGCGCCGGGCCGCTCCCCTCCACATGGGCTGGCTCTAGAGGGCCGAGGGCCTGTTCAAGGCGTGAGCGCACCTCCTGCGCGCTCACAAAGCGCTCGCGCGCCAGGGCCGGTTCCTTGCCCAAGGGCATATACTCGATAAAGCGCACATGCCAGCCCCGTTCGAGGCTGAGGCGAGCCAGGTCTACCACTTCGTCATCGTTGATGCCGCGCATGACGACCATATTCACTTTGACCGGATCCAGCCCGGCGCGAAAGGCCGCCTCGATGCCCGCCAGGGCCTCTTCGAGTTCCCCTCTCCGCGTGATGGCACGGTACCGCTCAGGGCGTAAGGTATCTAGGCTGATGTTCACGCGGCGCAGGCCCGCGTGGGCCAGATCCTCGGCCAAGGGGGCAAGGAGGGTGCCATTCGTCGTGAGGGCGAGATCTTCTAGCCCCGGTAGGGCGGCGAGCATGCGGATGAGGTCCACCACGCCGCGCCGCGCCAAGGGTTCGCCGCCGGTGATGCGCACGTGCGTGATGCCCAGGCCGATGGCGATCTCCACCAGGCGGCGGATCTCTTCAAAGCGCAGGATGTCCTCGTGCCGTAAGAGGGGTACGCCTTCTTCGGGCATACAGTAAATGCACCGCAAGTTACACCGATCGGTAATCGAAACGCGGAGATATTGGATCTGCCGCGCGTAGGGATCATACAAACCGTCTGTCATGCGGAGATCTCCGTTTCGGGCAGGTCCAGGCGGATAGCCTCGACCGTAGCCCCTGGTGGCACATCGCCCACGCCGCGCGGGATGCACAGGAGCGCGTTCGCGCCGGCGAGGGAGAGGAGGCGGCTTGAGATTTGGGAGCCGGTCGTCTCTGCCCACCACGTATTGCCCTCTAGGGTTAGGCGGGCGCGCTGGAACTCGAGGCGGTCCGGCTCGTGGCGCACGGCGTGCCGCAGGCGGGCTTGCACCTTCGGCCGATGGATGGCGCGGTGCCCCGCCAAGATGCGCATCAGCGGGCGCACGACCATCTCGAACATCACCAGCGAGGAGACGGGGTTGCCCGGCAACCCGAGGACGTATGTCCACCCCACAGTGGCGAAGGTGAGCGGTTTACCCGGCTTGATGGCTACCCGGCCAAAGTGCACCGTGCCCAGTTCTTCTAATAAAGGCTTGATGAGGTCGCGCGTCCCCATCGAGACGCCCCCCGAGGTGAGGACGATATCCGCCACATTTACGGCGCGCTTCAGGGCTTGGCGCAGGGCGGGGGCCTTATCGGGCACGTGCTCGACGAGGGCCACCGAACCGCCATGCAGGGTTACGGCGGCGGCTAAGGCAGGGGCGTTGCTATTTGGGATTTGCCCTGGGCCAAGGGGCTGGCCCGGGGGCACGACCTCATCGCCCGTGGTGAGGATGGCCACGCGTGGCCGCCGGTACACAAGGGCCTCGCCCCGGTTGAGGGAGGCAAGCAGGCCGATTTCCGCTGGCCCCAGCGTCACACCGGCCGCAAGGACGCGGCTACCCGCGCGCACATCCGCCCCAATGGGGCGAATATTTTCGCCGGGGTGCGCAGCGTGGCGGGGAATCATCGTCCCCTCTTTTTCTTCTGCCTCTTCTACGGCGAGCACGGCATCGGCGCCTTCGGGGAGGGGAGCGCCCGTCATGATGCGCAGGCACGTTCCTTCGGTAAGGCGCGCCTCTTCAGCGCGGCCCGCCTCACGCTCGCCTATTATGCGCCGAGGCATAAGGCCATCGGCCGTGCGCAGGGCATAGCCGTCCATCGTGGTGGCAGGGAAAGGCGGCCAATCGTCCACGGCAAAGACCTCTTCCGCCAAGACGAGGCCGGCCAGTTGCTCCAAAGGCAGACGTTCGGGGGTAAGGGGCCGCGCTTGGGCCTCGACGATGTGCCAGGCCTCTTCGAAAGGAATCATCGGGTAACGGCTGACGTTTGAAAAAATATCCACCCTTCAGCCTCCTAAAACCGGCGGTGGGGGGAAGAGGAGCACGTTCACCAGACTCCCGGCGTCGAGGTGGTCGCAATCCTCAGGAATTACGGCTAGACCATCGGCTTGCACCATCGAAGAGAGGATGCCCGATCCTTGGTCGCCCGTCAGTTCGGCTTCCCATCCCTCTATGGTGGGGTAAAGGCGCACGCGCAGATAATGGCGGCGCCCATCTTTGCGCGTAATCGGCTCGCGCAGGCGCGCTTGCACGGTGGCAAGTTCCCAGGTACGGTAGCCCAGCATCTTGCGGATGGTGGGCCGGCCGAAGAGGAGAAAGGCGATCATCGCCGAGACGGGGTTACCCGGCAGGGCAAGGAGCGGCACCCCTCCGAGGAGGCCGAAGGCCATGGGCCGGCCGGGGCGCATGTTCACCCACCAGAAATCCAACCGCCCTTGGGCGGCCAACACCTGCTTGGTGAGGTCGAAATCTCCCGCTGAAACGCCCCCTGAGGTGAGGATGAGATCGGCAGGCAAGGCGAGCGCTTGGCGCAGCCGGGCGATAAGGGCGGATTCCTCGTCGGGCGCCACGTCGAGCACGAACGGCACGCCCCCCGCCTCGAGCACAGCGGCGGCCAGGCTGTAAGAGTTACTATCGCGGATTTGCCCGGGCTTTAGAGGGGCGCCCAGGGGGGCTACCTCATCTCCGGTGGAGAGCACGGCCACTCTGGGCCGGCGCATGACGGGAACCCGGGCACGCCCCAAGGCCGCCAGCATGCCGATTTCTTGGGGGCGCAGGAGCGTTCCACGCATAAGCACCACTTGGCCTGCGCGCACATCTTCGCCGGCGGGGCGCACATCGCGCCCTTGGGCTATGCGGCGCTTGACGATGAGCCACTCGCCCTCTCGGGCCGCATCCTCAAAGCGCACAACCGTATCGGCGCCCGGCGGGATGGGCGCGCCGGTCATGATGCGCACCGCTTCTCCCTGGCCTAAAGGCTGCATGCGGATGCTCCCCGCCGGCACCTCGCCCACAATGCGCAAGCGCGGCGGTTCGCCCTCCGGCCAGGCCGCAAGGTCGGCAAAGCGCACGGCATAGCCATCCATCGCCGAATTGGCCAAGGGCGGAATATCCCGATCGCTCACCACATCCTCGGCCAAAATGCGCCCCAGCGCTTGAAGGATGGGCACCTCCTCCGCCTCAAGCGGGGCAACGTAGCCGAGGATGCGCTCGCACGCTTCTTCTACGCTCAAAACGGGGTAAGCATCACGATCCGCCATGAGAGGGCACCTCGTGTTCTAGGCTGCGCCCTTGGGCGATTTGTACGGCGTGGGGCAAAACGGGCGCGAGGATCTCCATCCCTTCGGCCACTGCGCGCGGGCTGCCGGGCAGGTTGACGATGAGGCAGGCGCCCCGCAGGCCTGCCACGCCGCGCGAAAGGACGGCAAGGGGCGTCTTGCGGTAGCCCTCAAAGCGCAAGAGTTCGGCGAGGCCGGGCATTTCGCGGTCAATCACGCTGAGGGTAGCCTCCGGCGTGTGATCCCTTGGGGCGGGGCCGGTGCCGCCCGTCGTCATAATGAGGTCAAAGTGGGCCTCGTCTGCTAAGCGGATGAGTTCGCGGCGGATGAGATCCGGTTCGTCGGGCACGAGCACGCGTTCGCAGACCTCGGCGCCCATCTTTTCGAGGAGGGAGGCCAAAAGGGGGCCGCTCACGTCTTCCCTTTGGCCGGCGTAGCCCTTGTCGCTGATCGTGATGACGGCCGCGCGTATTGTCATGGAACCTCCTTATATCGGCCAATCAAAACACCCGGCGCTCGCGGAAGAACGCCGGGTGCAACAACACCACGCCTGGGCGTTCTCCTTTCCAAACACGGGAGGCACGGGCGTTTCCCCCCGTACCCTTGCGGCGAGCCTCATTGCTCCTTCCGCGCGACCGCTGCCCATAGGCGAGCCGTTAGGTGCAGCGGTTCGGAGAAGACCGGTCAGGTTGTGTACACATCATAAAGGAGAAGGGCGGCTATGTCAAATGGCGATGCCGTTGAGCGTGTAGGCTGTAGAGGCAGGAGCCTCGCGCTCCTCCTAGAAGTGGAGCGCGGGCCTCCCGGCCCGCGGGCGCCGCAAGGCGCCGATCTCTAACATGTAAGGGCCTCGCGGCCCCTTTGCGAGGCAGGAGCCTCGCGCTCCTCCTAGAGGTGGAGCGCGGGCCTCCCGGCCCGCGGGCGCCGCAAGGCGCCGATCCCTTTAACATGTAAGGGCCTCGCGGCCCCTGCGCGAGGCAGGAGCCTCGCGCTCCGGCGTGAACTCTTGCACCTCTTACCATTTTCTGCCATAATGCCCGATGGCTTGGCCAAATCAATGAGGGAGGGAAGGATTATGTTCTTCGAGTTTCGGTTCTACCGCGTCAAAGAGGGGTGCCGCGAGGCCTTTGTCAAACTGATGGAGGAGGAGGTCATCCCCTTCCAGATTTCCAAAGGAATGGTGGTCGTTGGGAGTTTCGTGGGCGAGCAAGAGGAGGATCTCTACGTCTGGATCCGCCGTTTCGAAAGCGAGGCGGAACGCGAGGCGCTCTACAAGGCCGTGTATGAGAGCGATACCTGGAAAAATGTCATCTCGCCTAAAGTAGGGGACCTTTTGTACCGCGAAAAGATCGTCGTCCATCGGCTGGTGCCCACACCGAAATCGGTGATACGCTAAAGACGCCTGGAAGGAGCCTGATGATGGACGTCTTTGAAGCCATCGAAAAGCGCCATAGTTACCGGGGGCCTTTCCGCGATGTGCCCGTGCCGCACGAAGACCTGGAGCGCATCGTCCAGGCGGCGCTGCGCGCGCCCTCTGGGTATAACGCGCAGACCACCTCGTTCGTCATCGTGGATGATCCGGCGCTCCTGGCCAAGTTGAGTGCGATGAACCCCGAAAGCGTGGCCCTGCGCACCGCCAAGGCCGTCATCGTCTGCTGTATGGATAAGCCCGAGCCGGATTCGGAGCGCATCTTTTTCGGGCCGGAAAATTACGGCGCGGCGGTCGAGAATGCTTGGTTGGCGGCGACGGCGCTCGGCTACGCCACGGTTTGGATTGATGGCTGGCTGCGCCGCGAAGGGCGCGCTGAGGCTGTAGCGCGCCTCCTGGGGGTGCCCGATCATGTGGAGGTGCGCGTCCTGTTGCCCATCGGCGTGCCCGCTGAGCCGGGCCGCCAGCGCGAAAAGCGCCCCTTCCACGAGCGCGCCTGGTGGAACCGCTACGGCGGATAGCATTGCGAAATCTCAAGAGGAAGAAACACCGATGCAAGACCCAGAGACGTTCCCTTATGCCGTGATGCCGCCGGAAAGCGTGGGATTGTGCTCAAAGCGGCTTGGCCGCATCACGCGCCTCCTCGAAGGCTATGTGGAGAAAGGCCAGGTGGCCGGTTTTTTGGCCGCAGTAGCCCGGAAAGGATACATAGTTTACTCAGAATGCATTGGCTGGGCCGACCGTGAGGCGGGCTTGCCCATTCGGCCGGATACGATCTTTCGCATCTACTCGATGAGCAAGCCCATCACGGCGGTAGCCTTGATGATGCTGTATGAGGAAGGATACTTTCGGCTGGATGATCCCGTTTCGGCATATATCCCCGCTTTTAAGGAGACGCCGGTCTATGCGGGCGGAGCGGGATCGAACATGGCAACGGTTCCCCCCGAACGGCCGATGACCATTCGGCATCTGTTTACCCATACATCGGGGTTGGTTTACCCTGCCGGTATTTTGGATAGCGAACAGGTGCACCCCGTGGAGCGCCTGTTCGCCGAACACTTGCGAGAGCACCATGACGATGATACCGACTGGCTCTTTGATGGCGATCTCGCCGCCTTTGTGGAGTTTCTAGCCGGCATTCCTCTAGCCCATCAGCCGGGCACGGAATGGCATTACGGCGTCTCTATAGACGTGTTGGGGCGGCTTGTGGAGATCTTTTCGGGCAAGACGTTTGGGGCGTTTCTCCAAGAGCGGCTGTTTGAGCCGTTAGGGATGAGAGACACGGCCTTTTTCGTGCCGCCGGAGAAGTTGGGGCGTTTTTCCGCCGTGTATGGCCCTGATGAGGCCGGGCGCCTCGTGCCCATTGATGGGCGCGAGGGGGGCTTTTCGCGGCCGAGGGCTTTTGAAATGCCCGGCGGGGGCCTCGTCGCGACGGCCGGGGATTACTTGCGATTTGCCCAGATGATGCTCAACGGGGGTGTATTGGGCGATTCGCGCGTCTTGGGCCGCAAGACGGTCGAGTTTATGTGCGCCGACCATATGCCCACTACGGCCAAACCTTTCTCGATGGATGGCAACGGGATGTGGCATGGTTACGGCCATGCCCTGGGCTTTGCCATGGTCAAGGAGCCGGCGCTCACCGGCTTGCCCCACTCCAAGGGCACCTTCCACTGGTCGGGGGCAGCGGCCACCTACTTCTGGGTGGATCCCCAGGAGGAACTCATCGGCCTTTTGATGCCGCAGTTCATGGGGATGGGCCGGGCCTTCTATCCTTTCCAGGAGCAGTTCCGTACTCTGGTCTATCAAGCCTTGGTGGATTGATCGCCATAACGTAAAGGTCCTTTTGGAATCGGGTTGCCGCCTCAACGCCCTGCGCGAATGGGGCAAAGGGAGCCAGACTTGGGAGATCGCCCCTGTGCGCGATCTCCCAGAGTGGCTCCTTCTGGTGGGGGTGAAAGAGTAGCGCCCTATGGCCCCCAATGCGGCCATTGCTCCAAGGCCGCGCTCATGGTGAGGTTGACGCGTTCGCCCGTTTGGGTATCGAGGCGGTAGATATCCCAGCCTTTATCTCGGTTTGAGTACCATACTAGATAGCGGCCCCACGGCGCCCAGGCGGCGCCGTGGTCATTGGCGTACGCGTCTTGGCTGAGGTTGCGCAGGTTTGAGCCATCCAGCGCGGCGCTATAGATTTCCATATTGCCCTCTCGGTAACTTTCCCACGTAATTTCCCCATCGGGAGACCACGTGGGCGCCTGATCGGTAGCGGAGTCCTTTGTAAACCGCGTCATGGCGCCCGTGGCCAATTCGAGGATGTAAATCTCCAAGTTGCCGTCTCGGTCGGAGACAAAGGCCAGCCGCGCTCCATCGGGCGACCAGGCGGGGCTATAGTCCGCGGCGCTGTGGCGCGTCAGCCGCTTGGGGTTTGAACCATCGGCGTTCATCACATAGAGTTCCCAGTTGCCGTCTCGATAGGAGGCGAAGGCGATCTGCTTGCCGTCGGGCGACCAGGCAGGCGTCCAATCTTCGGCGCCGTTGCGGGTGAGGTTTTGCTGATCGCTCCCGTCGGCGTTCATCACGTACACCTCGCGGTTGCCATCCCGATCGGAGACGAAGGCGATACGGCGCCCATCCGGTGAGACGGCTGGGGCCGTGTCGTTCGCGTCGTTGAAAGTAAGGCGTATCGGGTCTGATCCGTCGGCTCGCATGCGGTAGATGGCCCATTTTTCCTGCGGTGTGGCCTTGGCGATGTAGACGATACTCCCCCCCAAGACGCCCTTTTCCGGCGTGATGGAGGGCGCAGGCGAGGGGGCGCCACTCGCGGGGGCCTCTTCGGGCGTGGGGGTGGCCGTCCACAGCGTGTGCACCTCGCGAGACCGCCACACAAAGGCGATGGCCCCCACAAGGAAGAGGGCAACGATGGAAAGAATCACGCTTACCCAATCTACGCGCTTGTGCCGCCACGGCGAGACGGGCCTCTGCCGAATCGTGTGGACCCCCGGTGCACGCCGAACGGTTGCGGCGAGGCTTTGGGTCTGTTTGATCCAGTGAAAAAACAGGCCGTTGCGGATGCGAAAGATCCGCCCGCCCAATTCCTCCAAGATGCCCCGTTTTTTGAGGCGATCGAGCATCTCGTTGATCGCCTCTGAGGAAAGGCGCACGTGCGCTCGCGTGAGGTGCAGCATCACGTCTTCGGCGGTGCCGAGGCCCTGATTGCCGATGCGCTCGGCAAACACGCAAAGCACGACGCGTTCTAACGGGCTGGCCGCCTGCCAAAGGGTTTCGAACTCCGCCGAGGCCTCTTCGACGAGCCTCTCTGCGGCGCGGTCCACATCGGGCAGGCTCACCCAGCCGTGGCGCTCACGGGCCTCGAAAAGGAGGCGCCCAAAATGCTGGACGAAGAGCGGTTCCCCGCCCGAAAGGACGTGAATGCGCCGTACGGATTCGGGGTCAAAGTGGATCGTCCCATGGGTGA
>Ga0315298_1006301_pt1 | contig 16258 bp, 12 predicted proteins | sample WHS_1_MG_FD_203077 | JGI IMG/M metagenome (GOLD analysis project Ga0315298, IMG submission 203077) | Extremophilic microbial mat communities from Washburn Hot Springs, YNP, Wyoming, USA - WHS_1_MG | ecosystem: Environmental > Aquatic > Thermal springs > Hot (42-90C) | place: USA: Wyoming...
TGCCCGAGGAGATCAACCGGGTTTTGACCGACCATCTCTCGACTTTTCTTTTCTGCCCCACCGAGACCTCGGTTCGAAATCTGAAAAAGGAAGGGATCCAAGATGGAGGAGCAAGGGTTGTCACAAAGGTGGGCGACGTGATGTACGACTCGATCCTCCACTATTCGCGACGGGCCGATGCAAAGGCGACCATTCTAAGAGACCTTGGTTTCGAACCTGAAGCCTCGGGCAAAGGGAGCGATTCAACGAGCCGCGACTATTACCTGGTTACCCTCCATCGGGCGGAGAACACCGACGATCGGAAGCGACTTCTCTCCATTCTCAGCGCCCTCGACGAGATCGCGAAACGGGCAGCGGTGATCCTTCCCCTTCATCCGAGAACAGAAAAACGGATCGAGGCTTATGGACTCACCTTCAAGACAAGGAGGCTTACGGTCATTCAGCCTGTTTCCTATCTCAATATGCTGAAGCTCGAGAAGCATGCCAGGGCGATCTTGACCGACTCAGGCGGAGTCCAAAAGGAGGCCTTTTGGCTTGGCGTCCCTTGCTTAACCTTGAGGGAGGAGACCGAGTGGGTGGAAACGGTTCATCGAAGGGGGAATCTTCTCGTCGGAGCAGACAAGGAGAGGATCCTCGAGGGGGTGCAAGGCATCGAAAAGAGGCGTTTCCTCAAGAGCTGGAAATGGAGGGAAGAAGGAAACGCATCAGCCCGAATCGTCGAGACCCTTCTCTCAGCACGGCCTGAATAAACCCTGATGTTGCAACGAGGGGGTGAACCTTCGTCCTCGTCCCGCCATTCCACCTACCGCCATCCGAAGTCACGGCCTAAAAGGTCGTAGAGCCTCTGGTTATGGTCCTGGAAGTATTCAGCGAGCCATTTTCTCGTTGAAGGGTCGATTTTTTGGTACTCGAGGGCATTGTATTTCTCGTATTCAGGGGGCTCCCAAGGAGGGAGATGGAGAAAGTCGAGGACCTGGCGAAAGGTTGTCGAAGGGTCTGAAAAGAGGTCTTCGCTCTTCAAAATGAGGATCTGCGCTCTGGGAAAAAGGTCGAACCAGGTCTTCAACTGGTCGGCATAAATGCCTTTCTGAAGGTAAGAGTGATGACGATGGCTCTTGCTGAGGTAAAATTCGTCACGAAGCATCTTCGAGACCTCGCCTTCCAGCCGCTCGGATTCCTTCTTCAGGCCCTCTTCGAAAGAGAGGTCTTCCACGCCCAACTTTCTTGCGAGGTTGTAATGGGAATAGGCCCTTTCAATGGGGTTTCTCAAAAGAACAATCAATTTGGCACCGGGGAGGTGTTGGCGAATCCTTCTCGGAGCGTGAGGATGAAAGAGGTAGTAAGGGCTCGCTTCTCCGGTGAGAAGAGGGCGGCCGTGCTTCCGTTCGAAGAGACGGGCGCTCAGAACGGTCGGGAAGTTAGCCCGATACCAGGAGAGCCCTTTGTCGTAGTTGAGATCGAAAAAGTGGACTTCTTTTCTGAAGGCCGGGGCAACAAAGGGATGTTGGGCAAGATAGTTGTAGAGGGATGTGGTTCCGCAGCGCTGCGCGCCGATGATGACATAATCAGGCAGCTTTCTCATCCAGGCTGTAAGGCGTCTGAACTTTCGAAATCGATCTTTTTTCAAATGGGGCCTTTCTTCACCGGTAGTGAGCTCTCTTTTTAACACAAGAAGAAAACAGCTTCAACTTCAACTGAGGGCGGGTGGCCCGTGGCCATCGCGGGGTTTTTCGCCTCACCCCTCACCCCTCACTCCTCACTCCTGACGGCTTACCTGGGGTTCTGTAGGGCAAGGGCTTGTCCCTTGCCGCAGGAGAGACGGGTGGCGTGTGGCCATCCCGTGGTTTTTCCCCTGACGCCTCACCTGGGGTTGATAAACAGGTTGACTTTTGTTAAATAGCGGTGAGAATTTGGTTTGTCCGCAACGGGATGGAGCCTTTTCGAGGGAGAGGTGGCCAAGGTCTCGGTGAGGGAGGAGTGGGGGACGAGCGGACGAGAGAGGTGGGTCATGGGAAGAAAGATGGCTTTTGACAGGATTATCGATCGGTTCGAAAAAGGGCGTATTTTGGTGATAGGAGACATCATGATCGATCGCTTCATTTGGGGGAAGGTCTCCCGAATTTCTCCTGAGGCACCTGTACCGGTGGTGCTGGTGGAGAAGGAGACATTCCTCCTCGGTGGAGCGGCCAACGTGGTCAACAACATCCGTGCTTTGAGAGGGAGGGTGGCAGCTTGTGGCGTGGTGGGCAATGATGAAATTGGAAGGTGGGCACTGAAAGAGCTTGCAGATAGGGGGGTTCAAACGGACGGAATCTTTGTGGAAGAGGGGCGACAAACGACCGTGAAGACCCGCATCATCGCCCATCAGCAGCAGGTTGTTCGAATCGATCGGGAGACGACCGAGCCGCCCGATGCTTCCACGTCCCGCAAGCTATCGGAGTTTTTGAAGGGTTCTTTGGCGGATTGCGATGGCGTTGTTCTTTCTGATTATGGCAAAGGGGTTTTGACGAAAGGGCTGATCCGCCAGGTCATTCAAAGGGCGAGAGGCGCAGGAAAGTTTGTTCTGGTCGATCCGAAGCTGAAGAACTTCTTTTACTATAAGGGGGCCACGGTGGTCACGCCCAATACGTCAGAGGCGAGCGCGGCTGCAGGAATAGCCATACTCGATTTTTCATCCCTTGTGAAAGCAGGCAAGGGATTGCTTCGCCGCCTCGGGTGCGATTTCTTGGTGATCACCCGGGGAGAAGAGGGAATGGCGATCTTCGAACCTCGCAAAGACCCCTTTGTGGTGCCGACGGTGGCGCGGGAGGTTTTTGACGTGACGGGAGCCGGCGACACGGTCATCGCCACCATGGCCCTTGCTCTGGCAAGCGGAGCTGGAGCAATCGAAGCCGCAACCCTCGCGAACCACGCTGCGGGTATTGTGGTTGGTAAAGTGGGCACAGCGACGGTCAGCCGCCAGGAACTGAAGGAAGCCATCGGGCGAAAGAGGTAGGCTTTTTGCGCGCCGGAGAGGAAGGCCTGGAGGCCTTGTCAAGCAGGTTTTCTTCACATCTGTAGAGTTATTAGTTTGCTCATATTCGTCTGGACAAACAAGGGGAAAATAAATCTTCCTCTCCCTTGGGGGAGAGGATTGAGGTGAGGGGGCAATTCCAAGGGAACACCCTCACCCCAGCCCTCTCCCGCCAACGCGGGAGAGGGAGATGTCTGTCATTTCTATTTTGGGAAGATTAATATCATAGGTTTCACCAGGAGTGGCTTCGCCAGAGTTGGCCGAGGTGGGTGTATCGCTTCCTTAAGATGCCGCTACAAAGCCCCTTTGGTGCCCTCGCTGGGGCCCTTTGTGGAGCCGTTCTTGCAACATCAGGGTCTGGCCAGGTTCCGAACGAGCTTCTTTCCTTTTTTTTCTTCTTTTTCCCTTTTCCCTTCCTTGCCCTCCCGAGAAGGGGAGGGCAAGAGCATAAGCTATGTTTCCAGGACGAAAATCACTTCCATTCGGACTCGGTATTCGAGAATTTTGCCATTTTCCACGTGGACGCGGAATTCGAGGACGCGGAGCCCTGTGATGCCTCGCAATGTTTTCGAGGCCCTCTGAAAGCCTACTCTCACGGCATCCTCAAACCCCTTTGGAGAACCGGCGATAATTTCCGACACTCTGGCCACCCTTGGTTCCGACATGCTGATCACCTCCTTTTGGGCCTGAATCGTTACATTCCCCATCTGATCGGCCCCCAAAAAGTTGGGGAACATCGCCCCTCCAACGATAAATCCCAGTTTACCTCCGACTGGCCACAAGTGTCAAGAGAAAACTTCTTCGATTTGAATCGGTTCTTTTGCGTAGGGTTGCGATGTTGGACCTCCGGTCCTTGCCGACGAGGACAAGCTGCGTTGAGTAAAAGGTGTCACGAAGAAGTGGTTGAACGATCGATGAATCGGCCACGACGGAGCAGCAGGCAATTATCCCGGGGCTTGAACCTCGATTAGAAAGGGGCCTTTTTCTTGGATGGCCTTTTCGAGGGCGGGTTTGAGGTCACCGGGTTTGACCACCCTCAGGCCGGGTACGCCAAAGGCCTCCGCAAGTTTTACGAAATCGACAGGTTGAAGATCGATGCCTATGTGTCTCGCTCCGTAATTAGCATCCTGCATGATTTTGATGGAGCGATAGCAGCGGTCGTTGATCACGATGGCGACAACCCCAAGGTCGTATTTCCTCGCCGTTGCGAGCTCCGTGCACGTCATGAGAAAGCCCCCGTCTCCGCTCACCGATACCACGGTTCGTTCAGGGAAGGCGACCTTTGCGCCGATGGCTGCGGGAAGGCCATAGCCCATAGCGATGAAAAGAGTTGGAGTGAGATAGGTTCGAGGTTCGTAAACCTTGAACTCGGAAAACATCGCATAACCCGGAACGCAGACATCGACGGAGACAATGGCATCCCTTGGAAGAACCTCTCGAAGATCGCGGGCATCGAAGACGCGACGTGGCTTTGATACCATCTGACCCTGCGCCTCGTTCTTGGCGGCCAGGAGGCTCTCCTTCCACTTTCTATCGATCTGCGGCTTGTGGCCCGAAAGCCCATCAAGGATCTGAAGAAGAAAGCTCTTCACATCGCCTACCACCGGGATTTCGGGAGGGTAGACCTTGCCCATTTCTGAGGGATCGATGTTGACGTGAATCAACCCTTGAGGAGGTGTCTCCCACGTCTCGCGGGATAGATCCGTAAAGCGCACTCCGAGAGCGATCAGACAATCCGATTCGGCCACGAGCTTTGCAGCAAACTTTGTCCGGGAATAGCCAAAGCAAAGGGGACGGTCCTCGGGTATAGCCCCTTTTCCCATTCGGGTAAAGAGAGCAGGGGCCTCGAGGGCCTCCACGAGGCGAGCGAGTTCTGCCGTCGCATTGGCCGCGATTGTTCCCCCTCCAGCAAGAATCAAGGGTCTCTTTGAAGTGAGGATCTTTTCAAGGGCGCGATCGATGACCTCTCCTTCGATGGGCCTTCTTTCGTAGGGGGGAGGATTGGCAGGGACGCACTCACCCTCTGCCCTGAGGACATCCGTTGGGAAGGTGAGATGGACGGGTCGGGGGTTTCCGGTCTTCAGATGGTAAAAGGCCTTGTTGACCAAAGGCTGAATCTCATCCACTCGAAGGGCCATGCCGTTCCATTTTGTGAGAGGGCGGGTAAAGGTGAGAAGGTCCATCTCGTGATAGGCTCCCACTTCTTTACCGATGGCCTCGGATCGGACATCACCATTTAGGAGAAGAATCGGAACAGAATCGGAGTAGGCTTCTCCGAGACCTGTGGCCGCATTGGTGACGCCAGGACCCGCTGTGGTGAGACAGACACCGACTTGGCCCGTCGTCCTGGCGTAGCCGTCCGCCATAAAGGCTGCGCCGCCCTCGTGCGTTGCAACAATCGTTTGAATGTCCCGCTCATCGTAAAGGGCATCGTAAATGGGAAGGTTGTGGTACCCCGGGATGCCGAAGATAACCTTGACCCCATGGTTTTTTAAAGATTCGATAAGGATTTGTCCGCCCTTCATGACGACTGTACCTCCGTTCGATCTGTTTTTTCTCTTGTTGCTATGGTCCGTCACGGGAGAAAGAGCTTGATGACCAAAATGACAAGCTTTCGGAAGAAACCGATAAAGGAGTCGAGCAACCCCGTATAGAGTAACCCCACCATGATGAAAAGCCCGTAGGGTTCCAGGCGCATCAGGAGAAAGCGAAGGCTTGCCGGAGCAAGACCCATGAGGATTTTTGACCCGTCCAGAGGGGGAATGGGGATGAGATTGAGGCTTGCCAGGGTGATATTGATCTGGACGAGAGTGTAAACCGTGACAGCCGCTAAGCCTTTCGGAGTGAAACCGAAGAGGCGAAAGATGAAGAGCGCGAGAAAGGCGATCAGAATATTGGCAAGAACACCGGCAGCGGACACAAAGACCAAACCCTTTCTCTGATTGGGGATGTTTTGAAAATTGACCGGGACAGGTTTAGCCCATCCGAATCCGACCAAGAAAAGCATCAACGTTCCCACCAGATCAAGATGCCTGAGGGGATTGAGGCTCAGTCGGCCCAGCCATTTTGCCGTGGGATCCCCCATCTTGTAGGCGACCCATCCGTGGGCCACTTCGTGAATGACGACCGAGTAAAGAAGAGGGATAGTTAGAATAAAGAAGGCCAGTGGATCGTTCGTGAGGAGCCTGATCAGTCCCATAGGTTCCTAATTGTATGCTTTTGTCTTACCATCTGTCAACCCGATACGATCATTTGCGAGGCGGCGGTGTTTGTCTTTCGTAGGGGCAACCTTCTGAGGTTACCCCCTTGGGCGCTTCTTCGCCTTGGAGGTTGCCGCAGATTGGGGAAGGAACCTAAAGGCCGGGTCAGAAAATTCATCGCCATAAATTGTCATTGCGAGGGGACCGAAGCAGTCTCGCCTTTTACAACCCCGTCTTTAGAACGAGATTGCCACGGGCCTTTCAGAGGCCCGAAATGACCGAGCAGGAAGAGGTTTCGGTTTCTAAATCGGGATTTTGGGGAAGCCTCTCATTGACAGGATCTACGAAACGGATTATGAGAGGTGAAAAGACCAAGCCCGCCAAGAAGGAGGACAAGGCTCATGATCAGAACGCGATTTCACGATCTCTTTCAAACGCGACTCCCGATTATCCAGGCGGGCATGGGGCCCTACGATACCACGAAGCTCGCAGGTGCCGTGGCAAGGGCAGGAGCCCTTGGATTGATTTCTACCGTGGGTATGGGATCTTTCGAGATGCCAGGGATCGGACGATTCCAATACTCGGCGATCTTTGGAGATCTCCCTCCGGAAGTTCTTTTGTCCCGGTCGATTGATCGTGTGCTTACGGCGGTGAAGGACGTTCCCGACGCACGATTTGGTGTGAATATCCCCGTTTCGGAAGAGTTCATCCCAACCGCTTCCCGTTTGATTCGGTGTGTGGTTGATCGGGTGAAGAGGGATGCCGAGGCGAAAGAGAAGCTGAGGGTCATCGTGACCTCTGCAGGAGATCCTCTCCGTTGGTCGAAGGGGTTCGGCCCTCCCTCTTCTGAGTCCATCCCGCTCAAGGAAGAGCTTCCCGAGATCGTCTGGGTTCACGTCGTGCCTTCGGTTCGTGCAGCTCTCCGCTCGGTTCGGGCAGGAGTCGATGTGATCGTGGCCTCAGGTCGAGAGGGCGGGGCCCATTGCAGTTGGCGGGACACAAGCACTCTCGTCTTGGTTCCTGAGGTCGTCCGTCGCGTGGCACCCGTTCCCGTTGTGGCGGCAGGAGGCTTTTCAGACGGGGTCTCGCTGGTTGCAGCCCTTGCCATGGGAGCCGTTGGCATCCAAATGGGGACCCGTTTTATCGCGACCCGCGAAAGCGAATTTGAAGAGGCATGGAAAGAAGCGATCGTCAAGAGCACCGAGGAAGACTCGCTGGTGGCGCGGGGTTTCTTCGGGCCCATGCGGTTCATTCGGAACAACCGGGCCTTGAAGCTCGTCGATGCAACGGTCCGAGGAAGCCCTGACCTCTATAAAGGCAATCCCTGCGCTTCGACCCGAGAGATTCTGGATCTGGAGGTTGGCGGATTGGCCAACCTCTTTGAGGGAAGGATCGATGAAGCCCCCTTGTTAGGGGGCGCTGTCGTCGGACGAATTCACGATATTCCAACCGTCGAGGAACTCTGCCATCGCATCATGGCGGAGGCGGAAGCTCAGATCCGAAACCTCCAAACCCTTCTGGTTTGAGCAGGCTAAGCCTGGCCGCCAAAAAAAGGGAGGCGATCTGAACAAGGCCTCCCTTTTCTCCCGGGTCACCGTGAACTTTTGAATAGCTTCGTCTCAAAAACCTCCTCTGAAAATCCCTCCACGGCCTTGCGGTGCTAGGCTTCCTCCGCGACCCAAGCCACCACCCCCATGGGGGGCCCCGAAGAAACCTCCTCCACGGGGCCCGGGAGATCGCAATCCGCCTTGAGCCGGAGGCTGAATAAAGCCGCCGGCACCCGGAGAGGGCATCCGATCAAAAGACGGTCGGCCTGGGGAAGGATTTCCTCTGTCGTATGATCTGTTCGATTCGAAGAAGCGACCACGATCCGCCGGACGGTTGCCCCACGAAGAGGGTGGCCCCCCGGATCTTTCACGGGGCCCCGGAGCTGGAACATTTGAAGGGGCTCTCTCCTTTTGTCCTGGCCCTATATCTGGCCAGTCCCGTCTTGGGGATCGGTTGGTCTGGGCTTGCTTTGGCCCCCCTTCACTCGGTAGGCTTCGCGGCGGAGAGGAGTCGGAGCGTCGTGGGTCACGCCTTTCAAAGCGGTCTCTGGAGACCGCTCCTCGATCCGTCGGTCGAGATCGCTCAAGTTCCCTTCTCTCGAAACTTCTTTTCCCCTCGTGAGGGCCACTTTGGGCTGGAGGCCTTCGTTCAAGGCTTCGCCTGTATATCGATGAGGCTCCTTCCCGGGCGTCCCGGGAGTGGGTCCATCTTGATCGGAAGGCGTCTTCCTTCCAACCCAGGTCCCTCCAGGAATGTCTGGTCACCGGGTCGATGCGGTGGATCCTTCCGCTCCAACGGTCAAAGTAATGGTTCGAAACGACAACAACCCGGCGGTCGTAAACGACCAACGTACTGAAATCGTGAAGGATAAAATATCCGGGGAAGTAGAACCCTCCACACCAGAAGGGGAAAGGCACCCAGGCATAAAGGTAGTAATAATCCCAAGGTGGGGGGTAATAGGTTACAACAGGTGGGCCTGCTTCGTAGTAGTACCCTTCAACAACTCCGGGATCCGCGTATTCGCCGTAATAGAAGGATCGATCATCCGGAGGAGGGGGTTCGGAGGGGGGTGGAGGGGAAGCTTTCGCCACCTCATTTTCCGATATCGCGACAATGGGCAAGCCTGCTTCTCGGACCGCACTTTCAAACACCCGGAGGGCTTCGTCCTTCTTTATCGGGATTCGGCCCGCCTCCGAAGCCTCGGCCACAGCATTTCTCAATTCGTCAAGGATGTCGGGTGTCACCGGGTAATTTGCAATCCAGCCGTTTCGAGGGGCAATGCCTGCAGCAGTCAATTTGCTCTCTGCATCCACCTCATCGAGGGGTTTTTCAAGATTGAGTTTTTCTGCCAGCTTTACGGCAAAATCACCCTCCCGGACAAGAGGTTGGGACAGGGGGGGAGGAGAAGGGGTAGTGGTTTCTTGGGCTCTTCCCTCTGCGAAGAAGAGACCAAAGAGCAGCGCAAAGGTGGATATTGCAAAAAGGGTTTTTCTCATGGGAGCGACCTCCTTCTGAAGGCTAAAAACATTCCTTTGGGAACAAGGAATCCAAATTGTCTTTTTTCAAAAATTAGACGTCCGTGAAGAAGGCTTTATTCAAACGATTCCTCCTCCACCCAAGGCGACGGTGAGAGGTGTTTCTTCCGCTGAATTGCTCCTTAGGTCTGAATGGAGCTTGGAGGTCGAGCCTATATCTGAGAGACCCAAATCCCGATTTAGAAACGGAAAGCCTTTTTTCATCTGGTCATTGCGAGGACCTGCAAGGTGCGTGGCAATCTCGCTGTAAAAAGAGAGAGCTTGAAAGATGAGGTTGCTTCGGTGCCCTCGCAATGACGATTTTTAAATCCGGATTTGGTAGAGATTTTTTTGTTGATAGTTCGCCGAGCCGTGCATATAATTAAATGAGGACGGGAAGAAAGGAGAACGACCAATGGAAAAAATTGAAAAGATCCTTGTACCTCTCGATGGGTCGAAATGTGCTGAAAACATCCTGCCTGTCGTCGAGAAACTGGCAACCGACTTCAAAGCCTCGATCTGTCTTCTTCGGGTCGCCTATGCCCATACGTTTCCTGGCGTCGACCCGACGGAAGCCGAGGTATCGGTCGTCCGCGAAGCTGAGCAATATCTCCAGGAGGTTGAGAAAAGGCTTCGGGACCGTGGATTTGAGGTGGAAAGCCACGTCCGCTATGGCAGCGAGGCTGATGAGATTCTGGATCACGCCAATCAGCCCGATATCGATTTGATTGCCATGTCAACCCATGGCCGAAGCGGCGTCCAACGGTGGCTCCTGGGGAGCGTGGCAGAAAAAGTGCTTCGCTACGCAACCAAACCGATTTTCTTGGTCCGGTGTACCTAAAGGGACCTTGCCCATTTTCAAAGGGCGTTGCTAAAGGCGTGGTCTCTTTTCGTTCCATGGGGCGATGGCTTCAAAGGCTGCCGCCGCCCGGAGCACTGTCGATTCCTGAAGCTTTCGGCCCACGATCTGGAGTCCGACGGGCAGACCTTGAGATGTCCAGCCGCAGGGGACCGAAATGGCCGGCAGGCTCGTGATGCTGACCGCATAGGTGAGAAGAAACCAGTCTGTGTAGTTCGTCATGGGCTGGCCGTTGATTTCCTTGGGGAAGGGGATCTCGACCGGAAAGGGTGGAACAGCCACAGTAGGTGTGAGAAGGAGGTCGTAGCGTTTGAGGAAGTGTCGGACTCGATGATAGAGGACGGTTCTGGCTTTTTCAGCTTCTTCGATCTCCTTGCCTGTGAGGGACAACCCCTGCTCGATATTCCAAACCAGGTTGGGATTCATCACGTGGCGCCACTTCTCCAGTTTTTCTCGATGAAGGGTGGCCATGCGATGGGCTCGGGTAACCGAGATCACCTCCCTGAGGCCCTCGAAATCGGGATGGGCCTCTTCAACAACGCAACCCAGTTCCGAGAACCGCTTCGCCGCCTGTTGAGCCACGGTCCGAACCTCTCGGTCCACGGGAATGATACCGAGATCGGGACTCCAGGCAACCCGAAACCCTTTGATCTCGGGACGCTCGACCGCCGAGAGGAAGGCTCTTGCGTCCACTGGAAAGGAGATCGGGGAACGTTCGTCGAACCCTGCCAGGACCGAGAGTAAAAGGGCTGTATCGGCGACATCACGCGCCATGGGGCCTTCAACAGAGAAGGTGTCCCAGCCTAAAATGTCTGGATAGAAAGGGATGAGCCCTGGGGAAGTCCGGAACCCAACGACACCGCAGAACGAGGCGGGAATGCGGAGGGATCCGCCCAGATCGCTTCCGGTTGCGAGGGGGCTGAGGCCGCAGGCAAGGGCCACGGCTGAACCGCCGCTCGATCCGCCGCAGGTAAGACGAGGATCCCAGGGGTTACGGGTTGCACCAAAGACGGCATTATAAGTGTTGGCCCCTGCACCGAATTCAGGCGTGTTCGTCTTGCCGATCACGATCGCGCCAGCCGATTTCAGCCGTTCCACGATCAAACCATCCTCGTCAGGGATGTAATCCTCGAAGATCTTTGACCCGTAAGTCGTACGGATTCCTGCCGTAGGGGTCAGGTCCTTGATGGCTACAGGGACTCCGTGAAGAGGACCGATCGCTTCTCCCGCCGAGATCTTCTCCTCCGCCTTTTTGGCCACCTCCCTCGCCTGATCAAAAGCCAACGTGCAAAAGGCGTTGACCTTTGGGTTTACCGTTTCGATTCTCGAAATAAAGGCTTCCAAGGTCTCTCGAGGCGAGATCTCTTTTCTCCCTATCAACGAACGAATCTCTCGGGCCGACTTGAAACAGAGTTCTTCGGTATTCAAAGGGAAAGACTCCTTTCTTTCCGGACATCCCAGAAGCTGATGGGACTGATGGTCGACAAGATTGGGTCGATGTTTGAAGGGACTCCATACCGCCACCCCAGAGCCTTCGCATAGAGGTCAAGAAGAACCACTTGACAAAAGCCTCCAAGGCGCCCCCTCCGGCACTCCGCGACGGAACAGGGCGGATAAGAATTCCTGAAAGGCTTGAATCATTTCGGTCCCTCGACGATTCTGCCGTTCTGAGCCCATCCCGAAAGGAACGTCATAGAGTCCGATTACGGTTTCAAAACGAGCTCAACGGATGGAGCGCCTTTATCGATTTTCGTACCTACCGAGAACAAACAGTAGGCGCAAAGGTATTCGTACTCGTCTCCTTCCGGAAGGACCAGGAGAAGCCTCTTTCGGACGGGGACCGCCTTCCTACACCTTGGGCAGTAAAGGGATGTGGCTTCGAACTCTTCGAAACTTGATCGTTGCATGGAGATATTATAAGAGAGAGCGGTCGGTTTGGACAAGGGGCAGCAGGAGCGTGCCGCAGACTTGACGATCCGTTGAAACGGGGAGACGGACCGTGTAAAATACACGGGGGGACGGAAATCTTGAGCTTTCCAAAAGCCATTCTTCTCTTCATGTTGATCGTCGCCACGGCGATCGTCTTTCGTGTCGAGGCAAGCGGCGGCGAGGATGAGCTTTTGCGCAAGATCGGAGCCAAACCGATCAAAGACAAGAAGAAGGCACCGGCCTTCTCCTTACCCGATCTCAATGGTAAAAAGGTTGAGCTGACACAGTATAAAGGGAAGGTCGTTTTCCTCAATTTCTGGGCCACTTGGTGCGGGCCCTGCAAGGAAGAGATGCCCTCCATGGAAGCCCTCTATCAGGAGTTTAAAGACAAAGGCTTTGTATTTCTCACCATTTCCGTTGATTACGAAGGCTTGAAACCGGTTAAGGAGTTTCTTCAAAAGCATCGTTACACGTTTCCCGTTCTCCTTGATCCCAAGTGCGATACCCTTGATTCCTTCGAGGTCAAGGGGATTCCGACGACCCTGATCATCGACAAATTCGGTCGAATGAGGGCCAGGGTGGTGAGCGGGCGGGACTGGAAACATCCCGATGTGATCGAGCTGCTCAACCTTCTGATTCAAGAGAAGGGTTAAGGGCTTGAAAAAGAACTCGACTTATTTTATTAAGAAAATGAAAAAATTTCTTGCTTTCGAGTGTGAACAATATGAGACTTTCGACGCACAGTCGATACGGCGTGAGGGCAGTCTTCGATATCGCCTTTCATTCTGCAGGGTTGGAAACCCAGGTGAAGGACATCTCTCGAAGACAGGGAATTTCTCCGAGGTATTTAGAACAGATTTTCCAAAAGCTGAAGCGAGGAGGAATTGTTGGAAGCAAGAGAGGCCCTGCAGGAGGATATTTCCTGACCAAAAAGCCGGAACAAATTACGGTGGCGGAGATCCTCCAGGTTACGGAAGGGGACATCACGCCTGTGAAATGTGCTCGATCGACAGCTTCGAAAAAGAACTGCGAAAGGGTTCAAGAGTGCGTTACTCGGGAAATCTGGGAGGAGGCAGGAAATCGGCTGAAGGATTATTTTAATTCCGTAACTATTGGAGATCTTTGCCGAATGGCTGAAAAAATGGGAATTAAGAGAGAGTTCGGGAAAAAGTTTATGTACTACATCTAATTTTTTTCTTGACAAATCCTACCTGAGATGTTAAGTTTTTGAAAAGTGTTCTTGTTAAAAAAGGTCAGGAACTGTTAATCGGCCCTGGAGCGAAAGGAAATGGGGAGAAGGGAGGAAGTTTGAAAGGCGCAGCGGCTCTTTTTGTCATCCTTGCCATTCTCTTTACGTACCTCCCTGCGATCCCGTCGGAGGGATGCCCCGAGAAGGAACATTCGAGACAGACAAACCTCGATTGTGGCTATCTTTTCCACTGTCCAGCGCTTCCGGGTACTGACAATTTGGAGGCCTCGCCATTGCCCGTGGCGGGGCGGCTAGTTTCAATCCCGTCTCCCATGGAGTTTGAGGAATTGCCTTTTTTCATCTTTCACCCCCCAAAAGTGGCTGGCACAAAAAGTTCTCCTTTGGGGTGAGCGTTTAGTACGAGGTTTTCCGGAGATTGTTAAGATAAAGGCAATGGGTGCTGATCGCCAAGGTTATTCTTTGTTTCGACTTGTTGAGGAGGCAAAATAGGGTTTTTCCCTGAGTGAAATAAGTATTACACCCTATTTACTAAAAGCCTCCATCATGGGTAGAATAGTTTGAGGTGGACGATCAGGCTCTTTGTCAGTGATTTTCAAGATTAGAACGGAAAAAAGGAAAAGCTCTTGGCCAAGGGCCTGATGAAAGTTGGGCCCGCTTTGCTAAAACCTTCACCCCCCTTAAGGTTTAGTCAAAGGCCAAGAGCTTTTTTTTGCTTTGAAGCGGCGAGAACTGGCATCGATTTTGACAGGCGGGAATCCTTTTTGGTATTGTTATTTCTACACGGTAACATAGTAGCGTCGCGGGGTCTTCGAAAGGCTTAGGGACACGTTGCAACATGTCCCCACTCCCGGGTAGGGCTGCAATCGCCTTCCAGGACCTTTTTAAGGCTCTCGATCAGAATTTTCGCGATATTGAGCACGCTCGCCGCTGAGGAGAGTTTAGCAGCCTCTCCATGCTTTTATTCTAAGATTATGGGGATTAGGGGGGCGAAGAGATGAAGACACGATCGATTTTCGGTATGGTGGTGACGGCCTTTTGGGTTTCCACAAACTTCGGGGGAACTGTTTTGGACGCTGAAACAAGGAAGACCGAGGCTGTGGAGACGAAGCGGCAAGTCGGCCGACCCTCAACTTCTTCTGCTCCGGAAAAGACGAAGAAGGCAAGGAAGATTATCGACGTTTCGGTGAGGAAGGGGAACGATGGGGTTACCCGAGTCACGATTATCGGTGACGGAGAACTCGGTCCATATGAAACATTGAAAGTGGGCCCACCGTCGAGGCTGGCTCTTGACATTAAAGATGTGGACACTCGGCTTCGCCAAGTACCGATTAAGAAGGGAGACCCGGTGATCAAAGAGGTTCGCATCGGAAGACATCCCGACAAGGTGAGGTTTGTCTTCTATCCCGTTGGAGACAAGGTTCCTCCTTATCAAATCGGACGTAGCGAGGATCGGTTGGAGGTTTCTTTTGGAAGCGAGCCGAAGACCGAAAGAGAGAAGGTCGTCTCGGCAAAGTCACCGGTTTCAAAGCCCTTGGAAGTGCAACGGGCCTCCGAGGCGATCAAACCTCAACCAGACGTATTCAAAGAAGTGCCTTCGGGAGCGGCCCAGGTGCCAGCCTCCTCATCCAATCCACAAGAGACACCTGTCAGAGCGGAGCCTGAGAAGGGCCTTGAGACCGGGTTAAGCGTGAACGAGGTAGTTGAAGAGGCGCTTCAGAACAATCCTGAAATTCTTGCTGCCAAGAAGAAGTGGGAGGTTTATAAAGAGAAAATCCCTCAAGCCTTTGCTCTTCCCGATCCCATGCTCGGCTTTGGGATCACGAATCTTCCTACCAATTTTAGTTTTCGGAAAGAAGACATGACAATGAAGGAGATCTCGGTCTCCCAGATGTTTCCGTTCCCAGGCAAGAGACCCCTGATGAAAGAGATGGCGGAAAAGGAAGCCGAAGCCATTTACACGGAGATCCAATCAAAGATGTGGCAGGTGATCAAGGAAGTCAAGGCTGCCTATTATGATCTCTCCCATGTTTATCGGGCTACGGAGGTGATTCAGAGGAATAAGGAGATTCTCGAGGGGTTTGCCCGGATCGCCGAGACCCGCTACTCTGTGGGGGAAGGCATTCAACAGGACGTGGTTAAAGCTCACGTCGAAATATCGAAAATGGTGGACGAGCTTTTCATGCAGAACCAGAAGAAGAAGGCCCTCGAGGCCAAGCTCAATGCCCTGCTGAACCGGCCTCCGGAAACAGCAGTGAAAAGGCCTGCGGAGGTGGTCTTCCGACGGCTTTCCCTCTCTGTCGCGGAGCTTCAACAAATGGCCTTGGAAGGAAACCCTGGTTTGAAGGGGATGAAGAAGATGATCGAAGCGAAAGAAAAGGCCCATGACCTGGCGAAAAGAGAGTATTATCCTGACTTCACTTTCAAATTCGCTTATGGCCAGAGGGATAACGGTCCGGACATGAAGAGAAGGGATATGTTCACAGGGATGATGGAGGTCAACATCCCGATCTTCTATAAGTCGAAGCAAGAGCGGAAGGTGGCGGAAACCCAGGCGGAGATCCAAACGGCAGACGCTCAGTATCGGGCTATGAGGAACGAGATCCTTTTCATGGTGGCCGACATGGCTTCCATGATCCAGAGGGTGGAAAAGCAGATCGAACTTTACAAGACCGGGATCATTCCTCAGGCAGGTCTTCAGATCGCCTCCGCCATGAGCGCCTATCGGGTGAATAAAGCTGATTTCATGACCCTGCTGGACAGCCAGATGACCCTTTACAAGTACGAATTGGAATATCATCAGGCCCTGACAGAATATGAAAAGAATGTGGCCAGCCTGGAGATGGTCTTGGGAAAAGAACTGTTTCAAAAGGGGGAAGCAAAATGAAACGGAGGATTTGGTTCTTCCTGTTGCTGGCCTTGCCGGGGTTGATGGTCGGCTGCGGTAAGGGCCAAGAGAGCACAACCCAGAAAAAAGAGGAAGTGAAA
>Ga0315298_1006302_pt1 | contig 16257 bp, 13 predicted proteins | sample WHS_1_MG_FD_203077 | JGI IMG/M metagenome (GOLD analysis project Ga0315298, IMG submission 203077) | Extremophilic microbial mat communities from Washburn Hot Springs, YNP, Wyoming, USA - WHS_1_MG | ecosystem: Environmental > Aquatic > Thermal springs > Hot (42-90C) | place: USA: Wyoming...
TATCTGGGCGTTGCAGCTGGCTTGGACCGTCCGACCAGCGCTTGGACAGGTCCACCGGGTGAAAAGTCCGGTCGCCCAAATTCCGTGTCTGTCCCCATATCCCGCCCACCATGCGCCCTTTCGGTCAACCCGTTAAGAGTTGAGAGTTGAACGTTTCACGTTGAACGTTCCTGACCGGTATATCGAACATCGTGTCTGTCCCCATCTCTGGGTGCCAGGGCCGGCTTGGACCGCCCGACCAGCGCTTGGACAGGTCCACCGGGTGAAAAGTCCGGTCGCCCGAATTCCGTGTCTGTCTCCATATCCCGCCCCACCATGCGCCCTTTCGGTCACCTCATTGAACGTTGAGAGTTGAACGTTGGACGTTAAACGTTCCTGATCGGTATACCGGACATCGTGCCTGTCCCCATATCTGGGCGTTGCAGCTGGCTTGGACCGCCTGACCAGCGCTTGGACAGGTCCACCGGGTGAAAAGTCCGGTCGCCCAAATTCCGTGTCTGTCCCCATATCCCGCCCACCATGCGCCCTTTCGGTCACCCCGTTAAAAGTTGAGAGTTGAACGTTTCACGTTGAACGTTCCTGTTCGGCACATCGGACACCGTGTCTGTCCCCATCTCTGGGTGCCAGGGCCGGCTTGGACCGCCCGACCAGCGCTTGGACAGGTCCACCGGGTGAAAAGTCCGGTCGCCCAAATTGCGTGTCTGTCCCCATATCCCGGCCACCATGCGCCTTTTCGGTCACCCCGTTAAAAGTTGAGAGTTGAACGTTTCACGTTGAACGTTCCTGACCCGTATATCGAACATCGTGTCTGTCCCCATCTCTGGGTGCCACAGCCGGCTTGGACCGCCCGACCAGCGCTTGGACAGGTCCACCGGGTGAAAAGTCCGGTCGCCCAAATTCCGTGTCTGTCCCCATATCCCGCCCACCATGCGCCCTTTCGGTCACCCCGTTAAAAGTTGAGAGTTGAACGTTTCACGTTGAACGTTCCTGATCGGTATACCGAACATCGTGTCCGTCCCCATATCTGGGCGTTGCAGCTGGCTTGGACCGTCCGACCAGCGCTTGGACAGGTCCACCGGGTGAAAAGTCCGGTCCTCCAAATTCCGTGTCTGTCCCCATATCCCGCCCACCATGCGCCCTTTCGGTCACCCCGTTAAAAGTTGAGAGTTGAACGTTTCACGTTGAACGTTCCTGATCGGTATATCGGACATCGTGTCTGTCCCCATATCTGGGCGCCGCAGCCGGCCTGGACCGTCCGACCGGCGCCAGGTCAAGTCCTCCGGGTCAAGAGTCCGGCCGCCCAAATTGCGTGTCTGTCCCCATATCCCGGCCACCATGCGCCCTTTCGGTCACCCCGTTAAAAGTTGAGAGTTGAACGTTTCACGTTGAACGTTCCCGATCGGTATACCGGACATCGTGTCTGTCCCTATGTTTGGGTCGGACATCGTGTCTGTCCCCATATCTGGGCGCCGCAGCCGGCCTGGACCGTCCGACCGGCGCCAGGTCAAGTCCACCGGGTCAAGAGTCCGGTCGCCCAAATTGCGTGTCTGTCCCCATATCCCGGCCACCATGCGCCCTTTCGCTCGCCCCGTTGAAAGTTTCGAGTTGAATGTTGAACGTTGGACGTTGCGGATCGGCATACTGGAGACCGTGTCTTTCCCTATATCTGGACACCCCGCCGGCTTGGACCGCGAGACCAGCGCTTGGGTCGGTCCCGCGGGTCAAAAGCCCGGTCGTCAGAATTTCGTGTCTGTCCCCATATCCCGGCCACCATGCGCCTTTTCGGTCACCCCATTGAAAGTTGAGAGTTGAACGTTGGACGTTAAACGTTCCTGATCGGCATATCGGATATCGTGTCTGTCCCCATATCTGGGCGCCCCGGCCGGCTGGAACCGTCCGACCGGCGCCAGGTCAAGTCCTCCGGGTCAAGAGTCCGGTCGGCCAAACATTGTGTCTGGTCCCATATTTGGTCGCGGGCAGATTATCCAATGTAATACTTCGAAGACCGCACTGTCGTGACCGCAATGCTGGCTGTCAGAGAAGCAGATACTGACAAACTGAGCAAACCGGCAGTCTGAAAATCTTCGCATATATGATCGATTTCTCACTATAATAATCCATTGTTACAGCTCGAGCATTTGGTTGCGGCAGCGCCGCGCTGAGAGATACCCGGGTTGGTTGCACGCTCGAACCACATTCAGGTCCGAGCAGTGACCATCGGTGCTCTTCTCGAATTCACGGCCACGGAACGAACCTTGTTTGTTTCTGCCACCGTGTTGAGCCGGCCAGCGGGTGAAGTTCAAGGTCCACGCCGTTCGACTGGAAACGCGCTTCCACCCAGCCGACAGGCTCGCTGTCCTTGAAGTTGTAGCCAAGGGCTGGAATGTTAATAAGCGCGACACCATTACCGCGCGCAATCTTCCATTCATGCGAATGACCGTAGAAGATTGCTTTGACATGTCGATGTCTGCGCACGATTGAAATCAGCCTGTCGGTGTCGAGCAAATCGCCGTCGCCGTCGCCGAGTGTATGGTGAACAAACAGAGCCACAGAACGGTCGTTCGCGGACTCAAGGAAAGAATCAAGCCAGTTGCGTTGCTCACGGCCAAGGTAGCCGGGAGTCTTGTTCGGGTAAAGAAGCGAATCCAAAACCACGAGTCGGACTGCAGGATGATCGAGAACAGTGATGTACCTGCTTTGGACCGGGGCACGATTCGTGGTGAGGTTGTTGAACACACTCAGGAAATTGGCGCGATCATCGTGGTTCCCAAGCCCGATATGGAATGCCATGGACTTTCTCAATGGTTCCAACAGCGATTGAAGTTCTTTGTAATCCTCGGTCTTTCCTTCGAGCCGCGCAGCGTCGCCGCATATCACAATTCCATCGGGAGCAGCCGCAAGGATTTCCGGCACGGTCCGCTCAAGGTTTTGCCATGGTTTGAAATTGCGGTAGGTATTTGTCCGGTCGGCGGGTATGTGTGTATCCGACAGCAGCGCCATGTGGAGCACCTTCGGAGTGGCAGTGCGGCGCGGCAATTGACTGCAAGCTGACAACGCAGCCGCGAAACCGGCGAGAGCGGTTCTTTGGAGGAACAATCGCCGGTCAAGTGCCCGGTGTTGGTGTGGAAGTGCCTGGTTCATTGCTGCATGTGAACTGCTGAACTTGTTGTCTGTTATCATGTCGCTGAAGTTTTGCGTGTCAGTGGTGGTAGATGAACTCGGCACTGTTAATCAACGCCCATGCGAGGTCGGTCATGTTTTCGCGTTTGCCGGCGCCGCTTGAAGCAAACGCCGATTCCACCGTGGCGAGTTCGTCGGGTGTCGGAAACCTTGACAGAATGGCGAGATAGAGCGCAGGAATAATCTCGCGCGGGGGTTTGGCGGACTGAAAAAGGGGTTGAAGTGTCTTGCTTTGGTCGATCTTTCTGAGGACTTGTCCCGAGTTGAGGAGGTGCAATCGCTGCGCGGCGGTGATGCGATTGTTTCGCTCGGATTCCATGCCGGTGTCGCGCGGAGGACGTCCGAACATTTCAAGGAACGAACTTGTGATGCTGGCATCGGGAAGGGCAATTGACCTGTGGTTTTCGGGAATGAACGTGTATGGTTCCGGTATTGCGCTCGAGTATTGTTCAGAGGACCCGGTGACCTTGTTCAAAGCGTCAATGAGCACCTCTGCTTCGAGGCGGCGGACGATGTAGTGCGCAAAGTTCGCCTCGGCTTCTGGACGATTGGATCGCGGAAGCGGCGAAAGCTGGTACGTCTTCGAGCTGGCGATGATGCGATAGAGATGCTTCAGATCGTATTTGGCGCCGACGAGTTCTTTTTCCAGCAACCCGAGGAGCGCCGGGTTTGAAGGCGGATTATCAGGGCGGATATCATCGGGTTCATGTATTATTCCGCGCCCAATCAGCCATGACCAAATCCGATTTGCAATGTTGCGCGTGAACCACGGGTTGGCAGGGTCAATCAGCCAGTCGGCGAACACCTGACGCGGATCGCGCCCGGGCAGGATCAGAACAGATTTGCCGTCAGGGAAAATGCCGGTCTGCGCTGCGGCATTCGTCCACTTCGAAGGATCGAAAAAGACAATTTCTTCTTTCCATTCGTCTGTGGATTTGATGCTGACCTGGGCAAAGAATGCGGCCATACCGGAAAGCCGGTTGCTCGGCCAACGGTCAGCTCTTGTGCCCATGAACGTCAAAGCCACGGTTTGAGCGATGCCTTCCGGGCTGCGGTTTTGCATCGCCCTGTAAAAGTTGACAGGGCCAACCCGGAAATTGCTGCCATTGGCAGTAAGCATTTCTCTGACGAACCGGTCATAGGGCATGTTTGCCCTCAAGCTGTCCCGAATCCAGCGGTGGTATGCCTGAGCTGCGTTGGGCCAGAGGTTGATCGGGAACTCGGATTTGACTCGCAGAATGTCGCTCCATTTCATCGCCCAATAGTCAGCGTACTCCGGACTGTCCAGAAGACGGTCAATCAGTAGTTGTCTCTTGTTCGGTCTGCGGTCGATGATGAACTCGCGCGCCTCTGCAGCGGTCGGCAACGTCCCCGTCAAATCCAACCACACCCTGCGTACAAAAACTGCGTCGGAGCAAATCGGCGCCGGAGAAAGCCCAAGTTCGCCGAGCCGATTGAAAACCAGCTTGTCGATTTCGGTTTCCGGCGTGCCGGCCGGCGCGCTTTCGAACGGAACGACCATCTTTCCGGGATCATGCGCGGCAGCCCGCACAACTACAGGAAACGCAAGGCCAAAAATGACTTCGGCGAGCAAAAACGTGGTGCACCATGGCCGATACCTGCCGCTGCAGCGACTGTTTTGCGAACCATTCATAATGGTGACAGATTTTGCCATCGCTGCGCCAACGCCATGGCTTTGGCCTTGGCACAGCGATGTCAAGGCTACTGAGTTTCGCCCTTGGTCACGCGAAGGAAAACCTCTTCAAGTCCGATTTCGTCTTCTCTGAGCTCGCACAGTCTGGCGCCGCCTTTGACCAACACCTCTGCAACTATGCTGTGATCGGCGTCGTGTGAGACCAGGGTAACCTTGATCCGGCCATCAGCCAGAGATACATCTGCGACCTCCGGCCTTGCGCGGAGCATCCGGACTGCGGCTTCGGGGTCACTGCTCACTTTTACCCAGACAATTCGACCGGGCGACATTTGATCGCGGACACCCTGGACCGGGCCGGTGTAGATGAGGCGGCCTTTTTCAATTATTGCGACCCGATTACAGAGGTTTTCCAGTTCGCTCAAAATGTGTGAAGAAATGATGATCGTTTTGCCGAGGCGCTGCAGTTCCTGGAGAATTGCCATCATTTCGATGCGCGCTCGAGGATCAAGCCCGCTTGCAGGTTCGTCCAACAACAACACTTTCGGATCGTGAATCAGCACCCGCGCAAGGCCGAGCCGTTGTTGCATGCCACGGCTGAGCGCGCCTATCAATGCGCCTTTCTTCTCGCTCAAACCGACCAACTCAAGCACATCAGCGATGATCTTCTCGCGTTGCGAGGCGGGAATCTTGTAACACGCGCCAAAGAAATCGAGGTACTCGGTCACTTCCATGTCCTTGTACACGCCGAAGAAATCCGGCATGTACCCTATAATGTGCCGAACGCTGTCGGCATCCTTGACAACATCGTGTCCGAAGACCTCGGCTCTTCCGCTGGAAGGTGTGAGGAACGTTGCCAAAATTCTCAGCGTTGTGGTTTTGCCGGCACCGTTCGAGCCTATAAACCCGAACAAATCAGCCTGGTTGACGGTCAGGTCGAGATTGTACAGAGCCACCGTGCTCCCGTAGAGCCGGGTGAGGCCGAAGGTCTGAACGGCAGGTTTTTGGTTTGGCGGAGAACTCATCGTGTGTAGGTTACAGGCACTGTAAGCCGATACATGTTGTTGCGCGCAACGCGCGGCACTTTCGAGCGAATCAAGCTGCCCGGCACCGGGCTCTGGTCCGGGTCCCAGACAAGCAGCACAGCGTCGCCTTTGCGCAACATATCGCTCAGGTCTTGTCCCGGCGGCGACACAAAACCACGCTGAATTGAAACGCCGGGTGGACCTGCGGATTGTTGCGGTGCGCCCTGGTTCGCTGTCAGCAAATCGGCTAAACTGGCCGCAACAACGGTTTCCGGAACGAGATCCAAGCGGCTTTGTTGGATGTGGCCGAACGCCTGGTTGCGCGCCATCGCCGCACTCTGAAACCGCGCCCCGTGAAATCGCACAAACGCAAACAAATCGGTCCCGGTCTCGGGACTGATTGTGATGCTGTTGCGCTGTCCTGCAGCCAGACCGCCGAGCGTATAAAGTGTGTTTTGGTACGCCAGAAACACCTGACCCAGTGGCCGGCTCAACCGATTCTCAATCGTCACCGTCACTTCGTTGGTCTTCTGCGTCATGCTGACAACCAATGGTGGTTCGGCCTGCTGCACCCAATCGCTTATGTACATAAGACTGCTCCACACAGGAACAGCGACTTCTGCGCGAAACGCGTTGGCGATCAGTTCCGCGTTGACGCGGCTGGATTCCTGGCCGCCACCGATGAACCCGCGGTATTCAGACCGCAGCGCCGCATTCGGCAGATCAGAAGCCAGCTTGTACTTCGCGTTCGCAGATGAATACAAAGATGCAAAAGTCCGCCCACGCAATATCACACCCCGCTCAGCCTCGAGAACGTCCGTCAGATGCAGTTCGTTCCACTCTGTCTCGCCGGCGCGGAGCTTGTAACCCAGCCAGTAGATCAGCAGCGAAAAAATCGCCACGTAGGCCGGAAAGGTCAACCATGTCAGCATCTGCCGGTTGATCTTCTTCAGCCACCAATAATCGAGCGGCCCGATTACTATCAGATAAATCGCCAAGAGAAGAAGCAGCCATTCGACCGGCAGCTTTCTGGTCTGCCGCGTCTCGATCATCGCTCCGAAAACGCCGTCCATGCTTAGCCCGCCGTACGGGACCCCCTGCGTTTGCCTGAAACAGTTGTTGCTGACCCCCAACAGCCTCGGCCAAAACCATTGGCGGTGTTTCCATGACTTGAACGGCTCCCGCTCGGGACTGAACAGAAGAGTGATTACTTCACCGCGGCCACACCTTGCAGCCACAGCGAGCGGTTTCCCGCCAACTGCGAGCCTGACGTTCTCCGAAGGCGCTGTGGCCGTAAACGCAAGAAACTCGCCCTCCTCAAAAACATTGTCCTGCTCAAGCTGCGCGTATGGGCTCCCCGGGATCGAACCCGGCTGCGTCGTCAGCCAACGATGAACCTCGCCACGGCTCCGATTCGTGAATGCGCCGGTCAGCTCGAATCCGACCAGCTCGCGCAACCAACCAGTGCTTTCGATATCCTGGATTTGCTCGATCCCGACAACCAGCACGCCTCCACCGCGGACCCACATCGTAAGCGCTGAAACCTGCCCAACCTTCAGCTCGACGGCTTTCTCCGAGTTGATGTAAAGCGCGTTGAGTCCTTCCAGCGCAAGTGGATTGTCGGGGAATTGTTCAACTGTCATTCTCGCCACACGCGCTTGAGGACCGCGAGCTGATCCCGGCGGCGGAAACACAGGCAGCCCAGCAAAAGACCGTGTCAACCCGCCCAACAGGTATGATTCGCGCGATATATCTTGGACCTGAATGTCCGGTCGCTCAGCCCGCAGCCGGCCTGAAGTGTCGATCAGCCTTGCCTGCCATGTGGCATAGCGACTCGTCCCGGCGAACAACGGAAAACAAAAACGCTTGCGCGTGTTTGTCGGCAGCTCGATTCGCATCCGACGCACCTGACCGCCGCCGGTTTGAAGCGATGAAAACTCGAACACGGCGTCAAACGACGACCCGTCATTGAAAACCTCGCATGCAACCGGGAACCAACAACCCTCGCGGACAATTCCGTCGCTGCTTCCGCTGCTGCCGTATCCAACAAAGACGTCGAACTGCAACTCGGCTCGACCAACTCCGCCAATCAGAGCCGCAACAATTACTGAACAGAGAAAGACAAGCAACCGCCCCACCCCAGCCGCCGGGCTCCAGGAGCTGTCAACTTCTCTGCAAGTTCTGCTGTTGGCCAACAACATGCGACAGACTTTATGAATAGAGGATGATCAAATATCACGCAAAAGCAATCGGGAAGGATGAACAGGCGTGCGCGGACCACCGTCACCTGCAACAGAGTCTCATGCCACGACCGGTGCCCATTTGAACGTTGAGCGTTATCAACAGGCCCATTCTGATTGGGATTCCGATCGGAAACGTCCAACGTACAACTTTCAACTTCCAACTGGATGACAGAAAAGGCGCATGCCATTGGCGCAATCGAGCACCAGACTCGAAACCTCAATCCGTGCTCTGTCCTGAATCTGTGTGGAACCCCTCACAGATTCGGACGTGACATGGGGACAGACACGATATTGACAGACAGATCTGGGAGAAACAGAATTCCGCCTTTCAAGAACGCATTAACATTCTTAGCGAAACAAGCTTTTCCGATAAGGAACACGACGCCTGATTTGGGTTTATGTCAGTCAGCCGTTGATTGCATTGGGCAAGCATCAGGACGTAGGGCTAATAGAGAGCGCTGATTCGCAGTAGTGCGCCTAACACGCGCTTGCACCTGCGGCGCAGGTGAAGCGCAGGCCGTTATGCCCTGAAAACATCTTGGCCGAAATGGAGAATCGGACTTGAGCGAATTCGTCGAGAAAGTGCGCCCGTTGATACGTGCTGACAATGTTTGGATTTCCGAGCACGGATACGATAAACTGGCTGAGGACGGGCTGACAGCGAGGGAAGTGCTCAGTGGCATTCCGGACGCAGTGGTTGGCGAGGAATATCCGAATTATCCCAAGGGGCCATGTGTTCTATTCTTACAAAGGGATGGAAACGGAGCGCCGATTCATGTTGTATGGGGTATCCCCAATGGTCATGATAACCTCGTAGTCCTGATCACTGCCTATCGCCCCGGTCCAGGTCGATGGGATGAGTCATTCACGTGGAGGCGGTAACGATGAAACAGCGTAAGAAATCGAAGTATGTACATGAAGGCCAATATGTGGCAGAAGTTGATGTTGAACTGCTGGAAGACGAGACCGGATGGTCACCTTATCTCAGCCTTGAAGATGCCTACAAACTTGACGACGTGAGAGAGGCCCTTCGACAGGGGGATCTGGAGTCGGCGGCGAAGTATGGGCGAATCTACGAGCTCCGCCCGGTTGCCCAGCAATAGATGGCACAACAAGCAAATCAAGCGGACGGCAGAAAGCGCTGTGGGAGAAAAAGAAATTCGTCACCGATACCTTTTAAGTCATCACTGTGAGCAACATCTCGGAAGAGTCTTCCTCGGACATAGCCGCGTGCGACGCGCAGTGGCTGGAATGGCAGGCGTTGGGGATGGCGCCGGAGGGGCTCACACAGGCGACGTGGGGACAGACACGAAGTTCGACGGGGCTACTGAGGTACTGTTGAACGTGTCTCTATTGCCGAGTTTGGCGCGGCTTTCCCGTGCCTGTGTCAGTTCACGTCGCTGATCAATAAGAATCTCATGTGACTATTCCGTAGATTCCGGCAGTTCGAGCAGGAACCGCCAAGCGGGGACCACCTCGATGGTCCCCGCTTCGGTCGCGATCCGCTCGTCCTCGTTTCGGGTCACGATGGTTCCGGTGGAGAGGCGAAGTTCTGACATTGCCTCGCTCAGGGCCGCAGTCTCCCGCTTCCGCGTTTGCGGATTCGCAAGCGACTCGCACACTTGGACCAGCATCCGCGCCCGGGTTCGCATCGACCTCTCTGCTGCGACAGGCCCGGCGCAGGCAGGGACGATGAAATCAACCTCCTTACCGGTATTGGTCTTGTAATAGTAAATCTGCGGGTGGAGACGTCGAAGCGCCGTGAACACGAGGTTCTCAAGAAGATGGCCCGAGTTGACCAGAATTCCGGACGACACCGAGGTGACCAGTGCGTGATCGACGCAGTAAATCTTTTTCGGATTGGTGTTGCTGCGCGCAATAGAAGGGTCGAATATGCGCACGGTGAAAAGGAAATAGGCGTCCTCGAACCATTCCATGTAATCCGACACCGTGGACTTTGGAACCTTGTGGCCCAACGACTTGAGATAACCTGTGAGACTGTTTACGGAGTAGAACGAGGCCGTGTTGTCCACGAGCCAGTGCGCCAGGTCGGTCACCGACTTCGGGTGTGAGACATCGTGGCGCTCGACCAAATCCCGAAACAGGATGGTGTGAAAGTATTCCTGGTGGATCTTGACCCGCAGGTCCCTGCCAAGACCGACGACCTCTGGGAAGCCGCCCGTATCCCAGTATTCCTCGAAGGCCTTTTGAACCAGAAGCCGATTTTTGGTGGACAGAGTCCCCGAACACTCGATCTTCTTGTAGTCCAGGAACTCCCTGAACGAGAAGGGAAAAATCTCCCACGAGAGAGCCCGCCCACGCATTTGCGTGGCGATCTCCTTCGACAGCATTCTGGCTGACGAACCGGTCAGATATACCTCGCATTTTTCCGTGCGCATCAGGCGGTCAACGAAGGGCTCCCAACCGACGGCGGCCTGAACCTCGTCGAAAAAGCAATAGACCGTCTCGGTGTTCTTCTTCTCCGGGTAGATGGAGTAATAGGCTTCGGCAATCAGGCCGAGATTGTTGTGCCGCAGGTTGTGGAGACGGTCGTCGAAAAAGTTCAGATACAAAATGTTCTGCCGGGGGACTCCACTGTCCAACAGCCGTTGGATAATCTGGAACAAGTAAGTTGATTTTCCGCTCCGCCGCACCCCGATGCAGACAGTGGCCTTGCCGCGTACCGTCTTTAGACGCAATCGCCGGGGCACCCCGGTCTGCAGTGGGGCTTCCTGAAAATCCAGAATGATGGATTTGATCTTCTCCATCATGGCTTCAATACTGGTCGCATATTTTACCGGTTTTTAGCTCGCCCGGTAATAAGAGTAGCCGGTTTGCATCTGGGGTGTCAAGGATTACTTCCGGATACGGAGGTCAAACAAATGGCTGGCCATGGTAAGGAAGAATGCCCGCCGACCAGCTCATCAGCAGCACACCTGGCAGTGACTACACCACTCCCGCCAATCGCCAAGGCCGGGAAAACACGACATCGCCATAACGGAGCGTTGTATAACAATAGTGGAAAGTCGATCATATTTGGCAAGATTTTCGGACTGTGAGTTTGATCAATTTGTCGGCATCTGCTTGTCTGGCCTCGAGCAGTGCGGTCACCACAGTGCGGCCTTTGGAGTACAATATTGGAAAGACTGCGCAGGAATCGCAGATTAGAGGATGCTTCGAGACCCTTGTCTTCAAGTTGTTCGGGAACCGATCCCGCTCGCATTTCCCCATTTGGCGACGAAGTCGCCCCTTTCAGCGCGGCGCGACAGAGCGCCGAGCTTGGAACGAACGCCATTACCACACCAAAGGCATTCGGTTGCGGCTGCGCCGCGCTGAGCAGGTTGAGCTGGAAAAGTAAAGGCCGGCCTCGAACTCGGGCAGACAGAGAATTGCCAGAAGCAAAAGCCTGCCCATATGCCGATCTCCGCCAGATACTATGGATATTGTGCCAGACTCCTTGTTTCAATCCCTGCTCCGCCCTGGATCTGTGCAGAACGCCCCTCACCGATTCTCTGTGTGGAAACCCTCACAGATTCGGGGCGGAACACAGATTCGGACGTGGCGTGGGGACAGACACGCTATTGACATCGGGCGTTGTATATTGAGCTTCGGGCGTTGAGCTTTGAAAGCTGAACGTTGTCAACAGGACCAGCCTGATTTGGATTCGGATCTGGAACGTTCAACGTTCAACGTACAACTCTCAACGTTTAACAAAACGAATGAAACGGCGCATGACGGAACGCCGAAGGCTGCCAAAGTCCGTTGGGCACGGCGGCACCACGTGCACGGACGGCCTGACGCGGAGCACCGCTAGCCCGGAAATGTCACGGAAATGAAGTCTTGGGTGTTCTTAATTCGGTGACGCCGTGAGTTTTCCGGGCTATGCCATGTTCCCGATCTGATCCACCAGGTCTTCGATAACCCAGTTGCGGCGTGTTGCCGTGAGAAGGTCGGCAGCCGCGCCGTGTTGCCAGACAGCATAAGCGAGCGTGCGTTGAACCTCGCGTTGCAAGGCCGGTTGCGCCAGCAAGCCTGCTGCGTACCCGGCAAGAACATCGCCACTGCCACCCTGAGCAAGGTGCGGGTTGCCCGACGAGTTGATCATAATCGGACCTTCGTCACGCCCGATCAACGTGTGTCTGCCTTTGAGGATCACCCAACATTGGCCGTACCGCCTCGAAAGTTCCCGCAGTGCGGCGGGACGATCAGATTGGACCGAATCGATGCTGGTGGCCAGCAATCGCGCTGCCTCGCCCGGATGCGGAGTGATGACGCGAATGGCGTCCTTGCGCACCGGCCCTTGGGTGAGCCAATCCAGCGCGCTTGCATCTACAACCACGGGGATTTCCGATTCTTGCCACAGGGCAACAACGGCATTCTTGACGTCGGAGGGCAGATCGCCGGAGGCAAGGCCGGGTCCGGCCAGCACGGCGGTTGTACGATCAGGAAAACGCTGGCCGGGCATCCATGGGTGCACCATGACGGCTTGCAACTGGCTTGCTACTGGTACGTAGGCGGGCGGTACCGTGTAAATTGAAATCAGACCCGGCTGTGCGCGTTGCGCTCCCCGGGCGGCCAACACGCCGGCGCCGTGATATCCGAGGCTTCCGGCAATTATCGTCAAATGCCCGAAGTGTCCTTTGTGCGCTCCCGCCGGCCTACCAGGGGGATAACCAGAAAAATCATCCGGCAAAACCCAAAGCTGGTCGCTCTGGATTGGGCATTGGACAAGCCCTATGTCGGGTTCGACGATCAACCTGCCGACGTGCTTTTCCGCCTTTGTGAGCAACAGGCCGGGCTTGGGCGCCGCCAATGTCAGGGTCACACTTGCATTCACCGCTGTTCCGAGTGCCTCGCCAGTGTCAGCGTCGAGCCCCGAAGGCACGTCCACGGAAAGAACTCGAATACCGCTTTCATTGATGGCGGATATGATTGCCTGCCAGGCCACATCCAATGGCCGACTGAGTCCGATCCCGAAAAGACCGTCAATTATCAGCGCAGGTTTCCGGGCGAGGGCTGCGGAAACGACCGACAATGACGACTCCGGATCCTGGACGTTGAGCACCTCGGCGCGTCGTTCGGACAAGCAGGATGCCGCTTCGCGCGCGTCATCCCCGTTGTGCCCCTTTCCGGCGAGTACAAGTATCACATCGCCGCCGCCTGTGAGAGTCATGGCCAGTCTTGCAACTCGAGAGCCCACAAGCTTTATCACTTGCTGTTGAGTACGTCCGGTTGCCCATGTTGCCTCTTCCCAGTGGCGCATTTGGGCGATGGTGACGACAGGTACTGGCATATCGATTGGTCGAAAAACGCAGCTATTGGTTCATCCCTTGAGTTTCTTTTCGAGGATTTCTCCCACGAGGGCTGGATTTGCCCTGCCGCGGCTCAGCTTCATAACCTGGCCTTTCAGGAAGTTCAAAGCCGCTGCTTTGCCGGCCTTGAAATCCGCCACCGGGCCCGGGTTGGCAGCAATCGCCTGGTCGCAAAAAGCCTCAACGACCTCGATGTCGCTGACCTGAACGAGGCCCTTGCGATCAACGATCGCAGACGGTGATTCGCCGGTGAGAAACATCTCTGCAAAAACCTCCTGGGCACTTTTGCTGCTGATTTTGCCCTGGTCAACCAACGCAACCAATTCGCCGATCGCCTCGGGTTTGAATCGGATGTCTTTGAGCGCTGTGCCGGTCTGCGCCATGAGCGCGCGCATGTTGTTGATCACCCAGTTTGCGGCGCCTTTTGGATTTGAAGTGTGACGGGCGACCAGCTCGAAGTAATCGCCCAACGGCACGTCGTCCACGAAGACCTGCGCGTCGCCGGGCGGTAATTTGTAATCGCGCAGGAACCTTTGTTTTCGGGCCAGAGGCAGTTCCACCATGCACTTGCGAACCTCGTTCACCCATTGCTCACCCGGAACAAACGCCATCAGGTCCGGGTCAGGAAAGTATCGGTAATCATGCGCGTACTCTTTTGTGCGCATTTCCTCGGTGACGCCTGTTTGGTCGTCCCACCGCCGCGTTGACTGAACAAGCCGACCGCCGGATTTCAACACGGAGATTTGGCGCTGGATTTCGTACTCGAGGGCGCGCCGGACACCCGAGAAGCTGTTCATGTTCTTGATTTCGATCTTTGCGCCGAGCTGGCTGGTGCCGCACGGTCGGACGCTCACGTTGACGTCACAGCGGACCATCCCCTTCTCCATGTCACAATCGCTGACTCCGCCAAAGACCAAAATATCTTTGAGTGCGTTCAGATACGCGTATGCCATGTCCGCACTCTTGATGTCCGGTTCCGATACGATTTCAAGCAGCGGCACGCCGGCGCGGTTGAAATCGACGCCGCTGGTTTGGGCGAAATGCATGCTTTTGCCCACGTCTTCCTCCAAATGCGCCCGGGTGATGCGAACCCTCTGAATGGCACCCTCGAACTCGAAATCGACCCAGCCGCGCACCGCTGAAGGTTGGTCGTATTGGGTGATTTGATAGTTCTTGGGCATGTCGGGATAGAAATAGTTCTTTCGATCGAACCGTGCGCGGGCGGGTATTTCGCAATTCAGGAGCAAGCCTGCAAGTACAGTCAGACGTAGAGCTTCTTCATTCGCAACGGGCAACACCCCCGGCAACCCGAGACACACCGGGCAGACGTTCGTGTTCGGTGGCGCGCCGAATTCGTTGGCGCAACCGCACCACATCTTCGATCGGGTTTTGAGCTGGACGTGTGTCTCGAGGCCAATTACAGCCTCGTATTCGGTCGTTGAACTCATCCGGGCACAGGCTACCGGAAGCGGGCCTTCAGCGCAAGTTGCTGTCTAGCGCGCTCAGCTTGTAGCCGTTGTTCCGGATGGTGTTATTGGCAATGACCGGCGCAGCGCCACTGACTTTGATCCCGCCACCGTGGATGTCGTTGCCGCCGCCGATGACGAATCCGTCCATGCGCGTGGCCGGTCCGCAGTTGGTGATGGTAACCACTGCGCCATTGGTCGTGCCCCACAGGATGGAAAGGTGATTTGTCCAGTTGCGCTCGTCGCGCGCAGCCTCGGAACCCGCAAACCCGCCGTGAAGCGCAACGTCCGGCTTTATGGTCACGTGTCCGGCATAAGTGCCGCGTGCGACCTAGACCTCGTCGCTTGAAGCAGCGACCGCGATTGCGGTGAGCACGGTGAGGCCTGCGGAGTATCATCTGGGACAATCTGCGCGGTACCAGGTATGGGGACAGGCACGATGTCCGATATACCGATCAGGAACGCTCAACGTCCAACATTCAACTCTCAACTTTCAACGGGGTGACCGAAAGGGCGCATGCTGGGCCGGATATGGGGACAGACACGATCTTGGACCGGCGAGTCTGGCTGCGGCACACAGATATAGGGACAGACACGATGTCCGATATACCGATCAGGAACGTTCAACGTCCAACGTTCAACTCTCAACTTTCAACAGGGTCACCGAAAGGGCGCATGCTGGGCCGGATATGGGGACAGACACGCAATTTGGACGACTTGACCCTTGACCCGCTGCACCTGACCAAGCGTTGCTCGGGCGGTGGAGGCTGGCGGGGCGCCGAGATATGGGGACAGACACGATGTCCGATATACCGATCAGGAACGTTCAACGTCCAACGTTCAACTCTCAACGTTCAACGGGGTAACCGAAAGGGCGCATAGTGGACCGGATATGGGGACAGACACGCAATTTGGACGAGTTGACCATTGACCCGCTGCACCTGACCAAGCATTGCTCGGGCGGTCGAGGTTGGCGGGGCGCCCAAATATGGGGACAGACACGATGTGTATTGGTGCGGAACCTCGCTGACACTCCGGTCCCCCCCTTGATTCCCAGCCCGACTTGTGGCATATTACGGCCAAATACGGTGACAGGCACGGTGTTTGGGCGCCCAGGGCTCTGACCCGGACATGCCCAAGCACCTGCCGGCCAGAGGAGGCCGGCCTCGGGCCTGTCGCCCTGTTACAAGGAGAAACACAACAATCAAGGAGGTTGTAATGAGACTGCCCCGAATTAAGCTTCAGGGTAAAGCCACAGTCTATCACTGCATGTCCAGAATAGTGGGCAAGGAGCATCTGCTGGATGAACTGTGCCGATACAAGATGCAGGGATTGATCAAGCGGCAGTGTCGGTTCTGCGGGATAGACCTGGTGAGCCAC
>Ga0315298_1006304_pt1 | contig 16256 bp, 12 predicted proteins | sample WHS_1_MG_FD_203077 | JGI IMG/M metagenome (GOLD analysis project Ga0315298, IMG submission 203077) | Extremophilic microbial mat communities from Washburn Hot Springs, YNP, Wyoming, USA - WHS_1_MG | ecosystem: Environmental > Aquatic > Thermal springs > Hot (42-90C) | place: USA: Wyoming...
CGACCTTTATGGTCTCTTTAACGGCCAGCGCCGTCTTCAGCCTTTCAATCTCCTTCTGCGCTTCGGAGAGCTTTGCTTCAAGCTCGCGTATGCGCTGCTTAGCTTTTTCAAGCTCGCTTTCCTCCTCACGCTGCTTCTCAAGTGCCTTCCCTATGGCGGCGACGAGCTCTTCAACGGCAGCTTTGGCTTTCTCAGAAATTGGCGCAACCGTTCTAAGCGTCGGGGTGTCTGCACCGTGCGTGGTTTTCCTCTTAGCCGTTATTGTAATGAGCTTAGCCTCTCCGGCTGAAATTGCCAGCCAGCATCCTTTAGGCATGTTGACGCACTGTTCAGGCTTAACAGGCGCGTCGTAAGACTTGAGGACTTCCCTGAGGTCGCTCAGGTCCCTCGGATGGAACTTCCCGTAAAGGGAAAGGTTGGCCATCATCCTGACCGTGAAGTCGAGCTGGGCTGGACGCTGGCTTGTGAAGGCGAGGTTGAAGCCTAAAGGTCTTCCCTGAGTCGCTATCTTCACTATCCGCGACTTCATCCGGTCATAAACCCACGGCTCAACAGTTCTTCCAGTCGTCCGCAGAGGAGCGTACTCGGCCATCTCCTCGAGGAAAATTAGGAGCGGCCTGCGTCGGACGTTTTGAAGCGTGTAAAGCCTCGCGAGCAACTCGGCTGCGAAGCGCACAAGGTCCCTGTCTTCGGTTTCGGAGAAGTCGAAAACCATGCTGACGCCGTGCTCAACTATGGCGTCAGCGTACACGCGGGCCTGGTCGACCGCCAATGGAACGTCCTTGAATGGGCCTCCAACCGTTATGACGGAGTACCGCTCGCGCAACGTGTGCCATTCGGAGCGAGGCTCGAAGATGACGACGGTTCCGCCTTGCTCCAGGAAAGGTTCTATGACGCAGGCTGCGACGGTGTAGCTTTTCCCCGTTCCGGGAGCGGAGTGGAAGGCTATGCGGACGCCTTCGCTCCGCCAAGGTTCAGCCTCGCAGTCGACCGCGAAACCATTGAAGACGAACTTCAAAGCTCCTCAACCACAAATATGCGTTCCATCCGCTTTTAAGCTCTCAGAAATAGAAACTAGTCTGGAAGGTCAGATGGCTCTCGACCCGTTCTGTGGAATATGTACTTTGTTTCCTGGTTAACGCTGTTTTGGCACGCGAAAATGGCTTGCTTTTCCGGCGCTTATGTAGTCTCCCCCAAGCTTTTTGACGACTTCTGCCGTCCTTGCGAAGTTTTCGGATCCCAAGAAGCCTTTCGGCTTAATAACGATGAACTCATCCTGCTCTTGGAAGTTCAGAAGGTTTTGAAGGTCTTCAGGGAAGCTTTGCTGGACGTTTTCAACCGTTAAGGCCTGAGCGGCCGGCTGAGCAGCCGGTGGAGCCGGCTGAGTAGCTTGAGGGGCCGCTGCTGAAGGCGCTGCCTGTTGAACGTAAGGCTTCAATGAGTCTGAGAGCTGTTTCAGGTCTTCGGAAACTAGCTTAAGCACTGTAAGCAGCTCTTCCGTCCTCTCAATCATCTTGTCCAGCTTCTGTCCCGTTTCCTCGCCAGCTTTCTCTTTTGCTTCTTCACTCATTTTTATCCCGCTAGAAAATACCGTCTATGCTTTTAAGTTGTGGTGTGGCGGCTTTTCGTTTTTCAGGCGAGAGGAAAACGCGCAGATGCGCGAAAAACTCTGACAAAAATACGCAGCTGCGCAAAAAATTTTCATGTATTTAAAAAGCTCCTTTCGGCAAAATCGGCTTTTTTCAGCCTCTAAATTTTCGTCCAGCAATGTTTAAATAAAGAATTTTGCGTAAATATACCTCGATGAAACATGAAGGCGTATGTAAACGCGTTGGATAAGCCTTTAACCGAATACCTGCGGGCTTGCGATGGCTTCGGACGCTTAGAGGCGTCCATAGGCGTTCTGGGTGCCCGCGCCGCTCCGGAGGAGACAGCCGGAGCGTTAGAAAACATTTTGAGGTGCAGCGAAGGGTAGCGCGCGCTGCGTTTTAAACGGGGATTTTCAAGCGTTTCTTGACGAAGCTTCTTGAGGGTGACGCTGTGAAGGGGAAGTTTAAGGCTACAGTGGTAGCTTCGGCGCTGCTTTCAGTCGCAGCTGCGTTGTGGTTCTTCGCGCGGTCTGAAACTGAGTTTTGGCTCAAGGTGTTGCTTCCGCTGTTAGCGCCGGACCTTCGTCCGCTGTCGCTCATCCTGTTGTGCACCGCGGCATGGTTTGCCATAACCTTGCCTCTAAAGCGCCTGTTCAAAAGGCGGCTTGGTCCGTGGAGCGAGTGGTGGCTTTTCGCAGACGGCTTCCTCCTTCTTCCGCTGCCTCTTATCGCAAACGTCGACGTCATGGCAGTCGACGCAAGCTGGGACGCCGCCTTTTGGGGCGGATTGGAGGAGGCTGCTCTTTGGCGGGTGCTCTTCATGGTGGGCGCCTTCTGGCTTTGGTGGGCGCTGAGCGACGACAGAAACGACTTCCAAGGGAGCCTTTCATCGCAGCTTCTCTGCTTCCCGCTTTCAGCCTTCGTCCCGTTTGTGCTGGCTTACGCGTTGACAACGGTGGCTATGGTTGGAGGCATGGCGCTATACGCAGTCGCAGCGCTTTTCATAATCGACGCTTGGCCATTATGGCGCGCGGTTTTGGTCGGCGGAGGCAACGCAGTGGGATCCTACGTGAGGTTCTTCACAAGCCTCGACTGGCATCCTCTTGGCAGGGTTGCCGCCTTAGCTTGGCTTGTGATCGCCTCGGCAGCGCTTGGGTTCATAGCGTTCAACGTCGGCATGACTGGGAAGGCAGCGCTCACAGGCCCAGCCACGTTCAAGATTCCGAGGGTTCCGCCGAAGTTTAGAGGAGAAGTCGGCCGGGGGAAAACCTCCATAATTCCTGGAGACGACTGCATCTACGTGAGGGTGAACGTTGCCAGAAGCGAGGATTCGCACAGGTGGCTCAACGTGAAGCTCCTCCTCGACACAGGAGCAACATACACGAAGCTTTCAGGCAGAAAGCTCAGGTTCCTCGGAGTTAAGCCTTTAGGAACTGTCGTTGAAACCCTTGCTGATGGAAGGCGGATCAAGAGGAAGTACGGCCACGCCTACATCGAGTACGACTGGGGTAGGCTCAGCGGCGTCGTGCCAGTGGTCTTCGGCAAGGACGGCGACGCGGAAGTGCTCGGGATGACGACTGTGCGCGCCCTAAACCTCCTTGAAGAGGTGCAGAAAAGCCAAGCGCAAAACCAGCAAAACCAACCCCAGCAAACCCAACAAACCCAACAACAAAACCAGCCGCCAGAGTCCGAGAGCGCGCCTGAAGCTGTCGTCGAGTACAAGGAGTTTGCGGCGGAGGACCGTTCAGAGGCCAGGGAAAGGATAAACAGAGCTGGGCTGGCAGCGGCTTATCTTGGGAGGAACGCCCTGGCAGGCAGGCACGTCTTCGTTCCATTGCCATACGAGCTTGCAAAAGCGTTGGCTTCAGGCGAGAAGGTTGCAGCGAAAGACGAGCGTGAAAAAGAGGCGCTTGAGCGGCTGGTTCTAGCGGGTTTCCTTGAAGGCGCTGACGGAGGCTACAGGGTCAAAAGCGAGGACTTCGAGAGGGACCTGAAGGTGCAGGTTATGAGGCTGAAGGAGCTCTTCCTTAAAAGGGTTGGAGGATACATCGTCTGAGGTGAGCATGCGTGGGCGAATGTGTTGTATGGTGGGATAAAGAGCACGAGGAATACGTCAGGAAGGTGCTGGAGCAGCAGCCTCCAGGCGCTTATTTAATGAGTGTGGCGTCGGCTAAAGAGGCGATGGATAAGTACTTCAAAATGGAGAAGAACCGCTGGCAGTCCATGTTCATGCACGACTACTTCTTGGCTTTGCTGCGGAAGGACGAGGACATGAAGAGCCTGCTGAGGGAAGCATACGGAAAGCTTGCAGAGGCGTTCGACTGGCCTGAAAAGGAGCCCTGGACGAGGATCGAAGAGAACCCGCTGGACTTCGCCTCGGACGCTGCCGACGCCCTCTTCGACTTCTACGCTGAAAAACTGAGGGTTGAAGGTTGGAGGTCTAGGGTTGACGAGGCTGTGAAGGAGGCAAAAGACCGCCTCCTAAAGGAGCCAAGCCCCATAGGCGACAAGTACAGAACAGAATATGGAAGGTGGATCGCGCTCAAAAGGATACTTCATGACGAGCTTGAACAGGAGCTTAGGCTGAAGGACAGAGTTGCCTATTGGGAGACCATGGAGATTGAGACGTTAGCGAGATCCATTCTGAGAACGCCAACTGCTCGGCTGCCCACCTACATGGAGGGAATCTTAAGAGAAATGCTAGATGGGACAGGAATAGACCACGGCTGGGATATGTCTATGTGGTATCTCCATAAGGCTTTTGTTGAGTTCGAGGAGCATCTTGACATTAAAGGCTACGGGTCCTTCGATAATGAGGAGCTTCTGGTGATGGCAATCATGGCCGCGGATGGTGTCGAGCCTACAGAGGACGAGAAAAAGCAGGTAAACTACTTGAAGGAAGTAGCAACAAGGCTTAACATGCCCGAGCTCGTTAGCTTATACTACACTTCCAAGTTTGGACCGGTGCCGCGCAAGTTCTTCAGCGGAGCATTTAAGGATTGGGAAGAAATGACAGATGACGAGAAAAAATTCTTTGAGGAACAAAGGAAGGCCTGCCAAGGGTTTATGAATGCAACGATGACTGCTATTTACACATTGTTATCAAGAAAAGGGGAGATTCTCATTGAAACGATCAGATAGAAAGGCTACTTCTTTTCATCGTAGTATTCGTTCCAGAGTCCTTCTTGCCCTTCTGCGGTTTTTGTGTCATATTTCTTTCCTTTCTTTTTCTTCACAACTTCCTTCGGAGGTTGACTCTTCGAGGGTTGCGGCTGTTCCATTGGCTGTTTTTGTGTAGGCTGTGTCGTTGGCTGCTCGACAGGCTGAGTCTCTTTCGCAGTTGTTTGCTGAGGAGGCTGTGGTTTCAGCGTTGCCTTTTGAGGTTTTTGTGTTGGCGGACTGAGCTCCGGCATGCGTCCTTCATCCTTAAGGCGCCTTGGATGCTCACCCCTCCTTAGCTCGTCTGCTGAGAGAGCCTTGTACGGAGCCTCGACTTTCGCGGATCCAGACGGAGCTTCCCTCTGGAACGCGTACCCCATTGGGCGTTCTCCGAGGCGGCCTGCGTCGAGCTTGTCCAGCCAGTCCGCCGACCCCTTAACTGTTGACAGGTCTGACTCGAGGCCAGTGAGGTTTCCGCCGCGCTTCTCGTACTCCAGTTCCATGTTGTGGAGGATGCGCGGGTCAATTGAAGCCGTCCTTTCATAGAACTCCTTGACTTGGTCGCCGAACCTCGTCCTTAGCGCGTCGTTCTCCGGAAGGTGGACATGGTATTTTTCGGCAGCCCATTCGGCAACTTCAACGTCGGATTTCCTGTTTCCCTTCTCGTCGAAAAGCGCCTTCCTGTAGACCTCGAGGCCTTTCTCGGCGCTTAGCTCGCCTTTCGCAAGCCTGTCCTCGAAGCCTTCCTTGGCAAGCGAGTACATCCTCGCCCTTGCAATGGTTCCTGTTGAGCCTAGATCTGTCAGAACCCTCTGGTAGAAGCCGGGAACAGCCGTATAGGCCTCAAGGTTGGGCGGCATGTAGGGTCTGCCGAGCTCGGCTGAAATCTTCGCCTTGTGCGCCGACACGTTTTGGTTTGCCTCGTCGATGAACTTCCACTTGTCGTCCTTCGGAAGCTTCTTGAACGCGGCCATGTTCAGCCTTACCCTGTCCAGCATTTCAGGCTTCTCCTTGAACTGCGCGAGCGCCTTCTTGATCTCCCTTCCTCCCTTTTCAGGGTCGAACTGCCCGCCTATTTCAGTCAGACCCATCTCTTCGTTGAACATCTGCCCGACTTGCTTGTCAGACATCTTTGAGATGCTGTCGTACCAGTCTAGGCCCATCCGGGCCTGTTCGCCTGGAGCCTTCGCTGCGGCAAACTGCGTGAACGTGTTCTCAACCATTGAGCCCGCCCTAGCCTGCATCCCTGCGCTGATTCCAGCCTCCTTCGCAGCTGGTAGCGCTCCCACCCCGGCCTGCAACACCCTTCCAGGTCCTCTTCCCGTTAATGCGCCTGGAAGGACTGCTATTCCACCTTGGGCGAGGCCGGCGCCGGCGCCCTTCAAGGCAGCCGTAACCCTCTGCGCAAGTGGCGTGCCTCTCGCGCCGGCAGCTCCAGCTGCAAGGCCTGTGACGCCTGACGCTGCCCAGGCCGCGCCTCCCAACATCAGGCCGGTGGCCATTGAAGGAGCCTGTGAGGCCATTCCGCCCATCGTCACGAAGAGCCCTCCGAGCCTTCCAGCGAACATTGTCGACATGTAGGCGGCTCCTGCAATGGTGGCTAAGGCGATCACAAGCTTAGTTATGCCGCCTATGCTCGTCTGAGCCACGAGTATGTAGCCGAAATGGATGAGTATGGCGGCGATGACGCTGGCGAACATTATGCCTATAACCGTTTCTATAAGCGAGTCTGCAAGGTGCTTGACTGGCGGTATCAGCCTAAGCATGATCAGAAGAGGGAGTGCTGCTGCTAGACAGCCGATCAGCAGTAGCCTGACGGCGCCCATCATGACTGCGAGCATGATAAGGGAAGTGCAGATTATGAATATGACGACTGAGCCGAAGAACCTGACTGCGACATCCCAGCCGGTCAGCACGCCGCCGCCCATTGCAGCTATAAGCGTGTCTATCTCGTGGCCGCCAGTTATTATCAGGCCTGTCCCGCCGACGTCAGACCAGCCTGTGAAGGCGTTTATGGCATCTGCGACGTAGTTGTAAATGTATGGGATTGCGAAGATCATTATGAGCGAGAAGGCGGAGTTCATGATTATGTTCACTGCTGTGCCTTCGTTCATCACCCTGAAGGTCTCCAGGAGGTAGCACATTGCAGCGATTATTAAGACAACTGAGAGAAGGCCTAAAGCCACTTTCTGTAGCAACCCATACATACTGCATGCAGCGTACCCAACCCATTGGGCTGGAGAGGCCCCTTGAGTAGGAGGCGTTGGTGTTTGTTGGGTGGGGTCCCATGTTGGAAGCTCTATGAGGAGCGCGTACGCGCCGTTTGACCCGCCCATAAGCTCGCCGGCGAACCACTGGAGTATCTGCGGCCCGAATGTGGCTAGCGCAATCATCATTGCGAGTATGAAGCCTATCATTATGGCGGCGTCTATGCCGAAGGCTGCCCTGCGTTTGAACTTGCCGCTGAACTTCTTCCAGAGGCCGGAAAACTTCATGGTTCCTCAAAAGGAGAGGAGACTGTGCACTTTAAAGCGGAGCCTATGGTGGCTTCGCGTCGGCTACGGCATTTTCCCCTTCAGAAGTCTGATGACGAGGGATATTATGCAGGCGGCTATCGCCAAGCCCACCAAAACGAGGGCTATTTGCTCGAAGACTATTTCCCAGAACGTTTTGCCCCATGGCTGGACGGCTACGACCGTGTGGAACGTCGTTCCCCAGACGTTCTCCGCCTCTATCAGAAGCAGTGTTGAGTTGTAGCCTTGAAGCGCCTTGAACTCGGCATCCTTGATTATTGAGAGTGAGAAGTTTCCCTCGAAGCCAAGCGTTGAACCGGCGTAGGTCGGCGCGTAGCCTTGGTAGTACCATGCTGAGTCGACGGCGGCCTGCTCAGCTGTGAGGTTCCTTGCCAGTATCGGCTTCAGCTGCAGCTTTTCAATCGGCAGGTTGTCGAGGCTGTAGCCTGTGGGAGCGTACGTGACGAGGTAAACGGTGACGTTTTGGAGGCCGCCGAGCTGAGGAGGCGCTGAAACGGTCAGGTCGCAGCTCTTCACATCGTCCCTGGTCACGTTTACGTCCAAGGGTGAAAGAGGATCCATGTTAACGTAAAGCTGGTAAGGCGCTTCATCTGCGAAGTTCACGTAGACTGTTCTCTCGAGGTTTTCGCCGTCGGTCCAGTTCCACAGCCAAGCCTTGGCGAAGTATAGGTGGTCAACCCAGAAGGTGCCTGAAGGCTCAGTTAGCTCGCAGTATATCCCCACCTTCGTTATCCTGCCAGGGGCAGGGATGGAGACCGTGTTCCACGAGCCGACGGGGACTGTTTCGTTGAAGGAGACCAGTGCAGCGGAAGTTTGAAGCGTAACCGTCATTTCGCCGCTGCACCCGTCATCCAAGTATACGTCGAAGAAGAGCTTTCCCCACATGCTGGGCTGGCCTTCCGCGGAGGATTCGACGGGTTTGACGAGGTTGAGGAAGGCGCACGCCTCAGACACGTCTGAGCCTTCAACCTTAATGCTAGCCGATCCGGCAGTCGTCCGGCTTGAGTCGGCTGAAACGTTGCATGAAGGCGAATCCCACACTGCACGGTAAGTCCTGACCGCTTCAGTGAAGGCGTCCCTGTCGGCTGGCTCAACTCCAATGTAGGGGTGGCCGCATCCAGACGTTATGTTCAGGTCGTAGTAGTATGGGCTTGTCCTGTTCATGACGCCTTCAGCCGCGCCTAAGCCTCCATAGTACTGTGGCAAGCACTCGTAAACGTCCTCGTAAGCCATCTTCAACGCCGTCTCGTCGACTGTCTGCTCCTTGAAGTAGTCCTTAAACCATTCCTCCTCCGTGAAGTTGAAGGCTGTGTCGAAGAAGGCTTCAACCCTCACCGTCGGGTCGACGACCCACCTTTCGCCTGCGGGATCCCACCTCACGGCGGTTATGTTCACCGGCTTCTGGTAGTACTCAAGCGGACATGTGAAGTTCGCCTTGAAGACGTTCGTGGCGAAGGCGCTGCTCAGGAAGCTTACCTCGTAGAAGATGGAGCTGTTGTAGGTTTGGCTGATGGCCTCTGCGGCGACCCTGTCGTCCAAGTCGAAGATGAACTTTGCGTAGCGGCTCTCGTTGTCGAAGAAAACTGGGAAGTTAGGCTCGAGGCAGCTGAGCGTCTGCGCAACGCCCGCGTCGCTCGCTATGCTCGTCAGCAGCTTGTTGTGTGAGTAGACGCCTGTCACGCGGTTGCCGAATCCGGTCGCGTTTATCTCTCCGGAGGGGGAGTAAAGCTTCGCTGAGAAGCTTTGGGCGAGCTGTTGAAGCTGCTCCTCCGTGGCGTTCGCCCCAACCTTCAGCTCAGGAATCATGACGAGCGCGTATTCGAAGCCGAACCACTCGTCGTCCGCCTCCTCATAGTGTCCTGTCCCCCACCTTGGACTTTCAACCCATTTGTAGACGGGCATCCTTAAAGTCCACTCGTAGGCCTGCGCGGTGTTAGCTGGCCAATTGTAGGTTTTGGGAAGCTGGTCGAACGTCAACTCTTCGCCGTCAACATTAAGCATTACACCGTCCGTTTTCGCGTCTATCCCGGCCGCTGTGAACTGAACCCCGCTCGACAGGTTGAAAAGCTGGATTAGCTGCTGCATGTTCTTCAGCAGGTCCTGCACGTTTGATATTTCAGTTAAGCCTGTCAGCTGCTGCTGGGCTGAAACCCTAGACGCGTGTCCGTACCATTCCCAACCCTCTATGACGGCTCTCTGGCCGAGGTTTTTGTCCGGACCGTTCCCGTCGTAGCGTATTATCATGGCGAAAGGCTTCTCGTAGCTGTTGGTCCCAGGCGACTTAGGAACAGTGTAGGCTAGGACAAGCGTGAAATGAGGATCATACTTGACGACTTCAACCGTCACCGTCGCAACTGAAAGGTAGCGGACGGTAGCAACAGCCTTTTCAAGCACGTACCTTTTCCCGTTCAAGCTTGAGCTGACCTGAGTTGACCAAGCGTATGTGTGCTGCGTGTTCGTATCCCAGTTTGCCGTGTAGGGAAGCTGGCCGGCGTAGACTTGTTGGGAGCCGTCAAGCGTCAAGGCAACGCCAGACGCATCTGCGTCTAAACCGTGAGCCGTGAAAGTCACCGCCGAAGGTATGCGCGGCGGCTCAGTCACCTCCAGACTGAACTGCCTCGAGTCGCTGACCGCTCCGCTTGAAACCGTGACAGTGAAGCCATATGTGCCTATTGGAGCCGAAGGCTGAGCTTTCAACAGCATGACGCTTTGGAACCAACCTACTCCTTCAACGCTTCCCGCAACAGGGTCGAAAGAGGCTGTGCAGCCAGGCGGCAACCCAGACGCTGAAAGCGCCACGGGGACAGATGTGTAGCGTCCGTCCAAGAAGACTTTCACGCCGGCTATGAAGCCTCCCCCCTGTCCAACGCTTGCCGAAGAAGGGTTCAACGCGAGCGTGAGCGTCCATGAAGGGATGTATCCGGCCTTTTCAGCCCATGCCTCAACGCCAAGGAACTGCTCAGCAAGGGGGTTGCAGGCGTCGTCCGCGGCGAAGTAGCCTGCAGAGTTCGTCTTAACCGTTTTGGCTGAAACCCAAACTGCGCCGGTCCAGAAGTTCTTTTTCCTAAACTCGACTGTGACGTCGCTGTAGGGTATTGCGCGGCCGTTTGAGTCGTAGAGGTAGCTCGTCTGGCAGACTGTGCCTCTGAACAGGTCGAACCATGTCGTCCACTTCAGATCCTTAATGACGAGCTTGAGCTCAGCTGGGGATTGCGCCTCCGCCGAGAGGACGCGTGATCCTGCTGCGCGTGATCCCGCCTGGCCCTGCTCCGCGAAGATTGCGGTTAAAGTGTGGCTTTTATCCATTGTGACGGTTATTGGGTTGCTTGTTCCAGCGTCTTCTCCGTCAAGAGACCAGCAGCTGAAGGTGTAGTTGGCGTTGGGAGCGGCTGAAACCTGAACCTGCGTGCCTGCGTCGTAGAGGTAGGTTCCAGGCGGCGGAGAGGTTGTTCCGCCATCTGAGGGGTAGACGCTGACCGTGAGCGAGTACTGCACCCTCCTGAACACGGCTGTAAGCGTGTGCGGGTTGTCCATTATGACGGTTATTGGGTTGCTTGACCCGGCGTTTTGTCCGTCGAGCAGCCAGCGGTCCAAAACGTAGTTTGAGTCGGCTATCGCTGTGACTGAAACCGCTGTTCCTTCAGTGTACCAGTAGCTTCCAGGAGTGGGGTTAGTTGTCCCGCCAGGCGTGGCTGATATTGTGAGCAGGCATTCGGCCCTGTAGTAGGCGTCTACGCTTGCGCCTCCGTAAGTCACCTTTATCGTTCCGGATGCGGCTTCGCTCGTTGAGCTTCCCTTAGCCTTAACCGTGAACGTGTATGTGCCTGGAGCCGCGTCCGCCTTAACCTTGAAAAGCGCCTCTCCTGAAAGCGTTCCCCAGCCTGCGTCGCGCAGCTTCTCGAAGGCAGACTGGTCGTATGAGGCTTCAACGCCGTCGAAGCCGTCCGCAGTGTAGACGCTGTACTTAACCCAGAACTGGTCGTTTGGGTAGAACGTTCCGTCAGGGTTAACCGAAGGCTTTCCAAACTTGTCCGTTCCAGGGTAGCTCTGAACGACGACGCATATCTTGTCCGTGTCCCCCTTAAGCGAAACCTGCTGCGCCTCAACGTCCAAAAGCGGAGCTATAGGAGCGATTAGAAGGAGGAGCAAAACTGCGGTTATGACAAGCCACTTTAGCCTCATGTGAACTCAATTGAATACAGCTTATAGGCTTAAAAGTCAAAGCCATGGAGCTTAAAACATGGAAGCCGCTGGAGGCAGGGAGAAGGAGTTCGAAACTGCTTAACCCCGTCTCCAGCGGAGGATGTCCCGCCTCGGTATCGAGTGTTCCGCTGAACTTTAAAGTTCACGTCATGGTGGAGGCGCATTTTAAAGTTTTCAAGAGTTTAATGTTCGGGGTTCAGTGTGGCTAGGAGGGGAAGGAAAGCGGTTCTGAAAGGCGAGTACGAGCGCTTAACTGCGGCGTTTAAAGCCTTAGGGGAGGATCCGCCTTCCCTCCGCGACTTCGAGAGGACGCCTCCAAGGGTTAGGGAGGCGTTGAAGAGGTTGTTGCAGGTTCATGGCAACCCGTCAGGCGTGAAGCTTCCCTCAAGGTTCACTGTGACAGGCGAGTGGGTGGCGTGCGTAGTCCACCCTGACGGAAAAAGCGTCTCGGTCAGCGGTGAAAACCTGAGGATTGAGGAAGGAGGAGTTCGCGTTTGACAACGCCGATCCTTAAGGCTGGAGTGAGGATTCTGAGGCCTTGCGAGTACGAGGCGCTCAGGCAGGGAGCGAGGAAGCTTGAAAACCAGGTGAGGCTCGACACGCTTCTCCTGACCGGCTTGAGGTACGTTGAGGCTCAGAGGCTTCAGAAAAGCCCCGAGTGGTTCGACGGCAAATTCATACACCTTCCAGAGTACGCGCAGCGCAAGTGGAAGAGGAAGCAGAGGGAACGGTGGGTGAGGCTTAACCCTCAGGCCCAGTCGATCCTGCCGTTCTTCTTCAAGGCCAAGCCGCTTCCCTCCTGGAAGGCTTGGACGCTCTGCCTGAGGAGGTGGGCTGTGAGAGGCGGACTTGACCCAGCCGGGCTTGGCCCCAAGACGACGCGTAAAACTTGGGAAAGCTGGCTTGTCACAGCGTACCCTGAGCGCTTAACGGAGGTTTTCCTAAGCCAAGGCCACACTGAAATGACGAGCCTGAAACACTACCTGAACCTTCCCTTCACGGAAGTTGACAAGCTTGAAATGAAGAAGTGGGTTGTAGGCTGGATCTAGGCCCGCCACGCGAAAGATCCGGCTTGAACCGCGCTAGAACCATTCCTCAAAGGATGCCGGCGCACACGCATCTGCGGCCTCGTCTTCCACGTCGACGTAGTCCTCAATGAGCGTTTGCCCCAGCAGCTTCTGGACGAACCTGTAGAGGTTAGGGTTGAGCCTGGAAAGCTGCTCCTCCCAGCCCAGGTGGCCCGTGCACGGCAGGCAGCCGTTTCTGACCTCGCCTTTGGCGAAATGCGAAAGTTTTGAGTAGAGGCTGTTCACTGGGATTTCGTTTTCAGCCGTGAACTCGTCGAGCTGGCGGCTTGTCCAGAAGAGTATGGGGTTAAGCTTCCAAATTTTGTAGCGTTTCGTGAAGTGTTTCTGCCCGTAGTCAGCCGCGAAGTACATTCTGGCGCGGCTTTCCGTACACCTTAAACCGGTCAAAACAGCCTTGACCCCGTGCTTTCTGGCTGCGAGTAGGAAAGGCTTGTCCTTGCAGAACCAGCAGCATGCAGGCTTCCCAGTTTTCTCTTGGAACGTGTGGCGCTTCCACAAACCCTTGAACTTCGCGTAGCTCTGATAGTATTGACGCCTTATGGTCGGCGGCCCGTACTCCTTCCATACCTGCCAGAAAGGCTTAACGGGCTTCGTCTCTATGAGGTTCAGGTTCCATTCCTTTTTCAGCCGCTCCTTGAACTCATAGTCTTCAGGGTGCAGCACCGTCGTGTCGCAGAAGATGACCTTCACGTTCGGGTTGAACTTCAAAGCCATCCACACGACGGCTGTGCTGCATTTCCCCGCGCTCCAGCCCACAGCTAAGGAGTCGCCGAACTCATTGGAGGCCTCCTCAACGAGCTCAGATGCAGCGTACACCTTGAACCCGTGCCTTTCACAGCTTCTTAACGCGAAGCGGATGCGCGACTCCTCGACTTTTGGGTTCAACGCGCTCACCTGAAATTGGCTTCAGGCATCCCTTCAGCCTTTTAATGTTGTTTCTCAGGGTGACGTCGGTTATGCCGGCGGCGTAGGATATGTCCGCTTGGTTCTTTGCCTCCTCATTGAGCTCGCATGCAATGTAAAGTGCCGCGGCAGCCATAGCCTCAGGATGTCTTCCCGGCGAAACCCTCTTTTCCTTGGCCAGTTTCAACAGTTCAACAGCAAGACCCTGGGATTCACCGCTGATGTTGAGGGCCGACGTTATCCTTGAAATGTAGGCTACGGGATCCGAGAGCGGGACTTGAAGGTCGAGCTCCATGAGGATGAGCCTGTAGCTGCGCCTCACGGCCTTCTCCTCGACAAGGCTTGCCGCCGCCACCTCTTGGATGGTCCTCGGCAGTCCAGCCCTCCTGCATGAAGCGTAGAGCGAGGCTGGAACCAAAGCGTTGATCTCTCTTCCCCTGACCAATCCCTTTTCGAAGGCTTTGCGGTAGACATAGGCGGCCTCCTCCTTAATAGAATGCGGGATGCGCATCTGTTCGCAGAGTCGGTCGAGCTCGGCCATAGCCTGTGAAAGGTTCCTTTCAGCCGAAGACTGCACCCTGGAGCGGATGTGCCACTTTCTCAAGCACTTCATCTGAAAATACGTGGAGGAAGGAAGCTTCTTGCCCTGCGCGTCCTCGCCGGAAGAGTCGATCACCGTTGCGAGGCCCTTGTCGTGTATTGAAAGCTGCGTAGGCATCCCAGCCCTCGACTTTTCCTCGTTACCTTCAGGGTCCAAGCTCCGCCATTCGGGTCCCCGGTCGTAGCTCCACTCCTCAATAACTAAGCCGCAGCAGGCGCAAACGGATTCGCCGCTCTCCCTGTCGTGGATTATCTGCGTGCAGCCGCACTCGGGACATTTGACAACCATTTTAACCCGTGAAGTAGCGTGGTGGTGCCTTTAAAAGGAAGGGCGTGGAAGCTCAAAACTTCTCAGTGTCAATCTTGTCAGTTTGCACAGAAATGGGGTCTATCTGCCACTGGCAGTTAGGGGGTATTTGTGTGCATACTAACAACTTGACAGTATGACTGTCCCAGGATCACCTCAGCCTTGCGGACGGCTACTCCCTGTTCCAGAGCACCCCTACAGCTTGCCAGGCTTCCAGTTTTATTAAAAGTGGGAGCTTTGGCGCTGCTCGAGCCTTTAGCCCTCATATTTGGCCGCAGGTAGACGTCGGAAAGCTCCCATTTTTAAAGGATAACTGGGACTTTTCTAAGTGGAGGCGTATGTGAACGAGTTCAGTAAAGACAGGAGAGATAAATCGAAACTATGACGGATATCCTGAAAATTTTCGCGGCTTCACCGTTTAGCCCAGCTTATAAATTTTCACGTAGGCGTCTTCGTAAACTAGGGTAAAAGGCCTTATAAGCTCTTCATAGCCGGGCGGTTTGTTCCATAACGTGTAGAGGGTTGTTCGCTTCGCCTTCTGGGTGGGGTTGCCGTCGGCGAAGTATTCTTCCGGGTTGATTCCCCCGAGCTCCTGCCCAATCTTCAGCATCACTTTCAGCTCCCCCAAATAGTTGGATGTGACGAAAATGTACTGCGTGCTGCATTTTTCCATTTCGTCCCTTAGTTCTGCGAAGGATTCTGTCAGAAACCCGTGAGCTATTGATATTATCTTCTCGTGTGGGGAGAGGGGTCCGTTAACGTCTTCGTCCCATCCGCCGACAACGCTCCACAAAATTTCTTTTGAAGGCGAAAAGACGTGGACGCCCCTTTTTGCATATCCCATTATCTCATGACCGTAATCCCACCAGCAGAAGAACTTGGCAGTTTCAGGCGTGTTTGCCTTAATCCAGTTTAGAGCATTTTCATGCTCGGGAAAGTATGTTCCTCTATAGGTTTTCCCCTCCATCTCATATTCTATTTCGTTTCCGGAGATTTTCGGCTCGGATGGGAGAATGAAAAGCGAGTCCGGGATTTCTTTGTTTATTTCGTAGCTCTTCACGGTTGTGTGGACTATAAGCGTGTATGTTTTACTGATGTTAAGGACGTATTCGCTCTCCAGCTCCACGCCTTCGGCTACGCACATGTTCATGGAAAAGCTATCTATCACGTAATTGTCTGGATCCTTGACAGTAGATAAACCGCACCAGGCGAGGATAAAGTATTTTTCCTCTTTAGAAAGCTTTGATACATCCACGTTGATGCTTAATTGGCTACATGTTTTTCCGTCAATTGTTCTCCCGCCAACGGTTCCTCCAGCAGGCTCAACAAAAACCATTGCGCCTTTTCCATACATGTTTTCAAGAGCCCTCAAAGATGCCCCTTCGCTTAAGGAAACGATTGTTTCCACCTTGTTACACTGCCATTTTCCATCCACGTTGGGGCACATGTAAACTTTGTCACTAAAAATGTACGTCCTTACGTTGGTGGTTATGTTCCCCGCCTTCACAACAGCTTCGTCGAACCTGTTGTCTCCTTTCCTGTAAGTCTTCCCGCTAATTTCAACCTTTGTAACATTTGAGTCGGAAGTCACGGTGAGGGTTGATTCATATTCAAGTTCAACTGACTGTATACTTTTTGCGCTAGCAAGGTATTGCTCGAAAATGGAACTCCTCGTGTTTTCAGGTCGAACGTTTGGCCTAAACTGGAAAAACAAGAACCCGCAAACGACAACCAAGATTAAGAGGATAACGGCGCAAAATAGCCTTTTACTTTTCCCAATTGGAATTTTTGAAGTTTGAAACCTGCCTTCAACCGGTTTTTTCACAGCGTACATACCGACACACCATAATGTATTTGAGCTGCAAATATTTAA